>JACCDV010586765.1_pt1 | contig 34611 bp, 34 predicted proteins | sample 7446131 | NCBI WGS metagenome assembly JACCDV01 (sample SAMN15323448, study PRJNA562643) | freshwater metagenome | isolation source: river surface water | place: USA:Blue River Watershed | collected 2017-08-17
AACTTCCCCCCCCCTCTCTCTCACCTAGGTGAGCGTGAGATTACTGAGCTCAATAGCCTTTACCTCGAGAAAAATTAGTTGAGTTTAGATTTGATGCGTAGATGTTTCGCTTGACTAGATTTGTTAATACATGACAGTCCTCTGGAGTCTAGGCAATTTATTGCAACTAAAGAAAAGCGACCAGAATTGAAATTAGCTTGCCCAGAGGAAATTACATGCTAAAACAATTGTATTGCAGAGGAGGAATTGGCAGCGCTGGCTAGGCCGTTAGCTAATAATAACTATGGAAAATACATCCATTAAATACTAGATAATAACTATTTCGCGGAAAATTTTATGATTAAATCAATAGCAGAAATTTATTTATATAGAGATGCTTTAAAACAGTTAGTTTCCCAGAATCTGATTCTAAGGTATCGAAGAACTGTATTAGGTTACTTTTGGACTTTGCTCAATCCTTTGTTGATGATGACTGTTATGGCGGTTGTATTTGCCAATCTGTTTAAAGCTGATTTAAAAATATTTGCAGTATTTTTGTTTGCTGGAATGATACCTTGGAATTTTTTTAATTCTGCAGTTTCGCAGTCAGCAGGATCATTTATTGCTAACGAAGGAATCATAAAAAAAGTCTACATACCTAAGCTTTTATTTCCACTAAGTACGATAATCGCACTATTCATTGATAGCCTTTTAGCATTTTGCGTCCTTATTATCATCATTTTATTTTTAGGAGGCACAATATCTTGGGCTTTACTTTTCCTGCCTGCTGCATTCCTTCTGATATTCATTTTCACATTCGGGTTAGGTGCCGTAGCTGCAATAGCAACTGTTTACTTTAGGGATTTACAATACATTATCATGATTGCATTGCAAGGATTGTTCTTTTTAACTCCTATTTTCTATAAAAAAGATGATATGTTAGGGGCTGTATCTTGGATTATTAATCTCAATCCGGTGGTTCCATTTATCTCATTATTTAGGGAGCCTATCTTAAAGGGACAGCTGCCTAATACAGTTATAATTATTTATGCTGCGTTATTGTCGTTGACCTCAGTTTTAATTGCCTTGTTGTTGTTCGGCAGAGTAAATAAAAGAATTGTTTTCAGACTCTAATATGTCGAAAATTACAGTTGATAACTTAAGTGTTAAATTTAGAATTTATCACAATAAATCACCATCACTTAAAGAAATGCTTGCGGGTTTGTTTCGTAAAGAAGAGCTAGGCGCATATTCAGATTTTTGGGCGCTCGATAATGTATCTTTTGAAATTAATAAGGGTGACAGGGTAGGCATTGTAGGTCGCAATGGAGCTGGTAAAAGTACACTTTTAAAAGCTTTGTGCCGAGTTTATGAACCCAAACACGGGACAATTTATACGGAAGGAAAGATTGCTCCGCTACTAGAAATTGGCGCAGGCTTTCACCCAGAGTTTACAGGAAGAGAAAATATATATTTCAATGGCTCAATTCTTGGCTATCAAAAAAAAGAATTACAAAAAATCGAGCAAACTGTAATTGATTTTGCTGAAATTGAAGAATTTATCGATACGCCCGTAAAATATTATTCAACTGGGATGTATACAAAATTGGCATTTTCATTGGCCACGGCCATGGATCCAGACATCTTGATACTGGATGAAATATTCAATGGGGGTGATGCAGCTTTTAAAGAAAAGGCAACCGCCCGCATGCGTGCCATGATCGACAAAGCCAACATCATGATCATGGTTTCGCACGATACCCAGTTGGTGAAGTCATTGTGCAATCGCGTTTTGTGGATGGACCATGGAAAACTCATCGCAGACGGGCCCGCTGAAGCGACCGTGGATCAGTACTTGTCGAGCAAAAAATGAGCGATTTGTTCAAAATAAATTTGATTGAAATTCCGCCCAGAAAGCAGCCAGCGAGCCCTTTGGAGCGATTGAAAAAAACGTGGATCGGAAGAATTTACCTTCAATATTTAAAGCCGATTCCCATCGTCAGGGGTGGTCTGATTCGAGCGTGGCGTTTGCTTTACCCCATGTATACTAAAACGTTGGCCTGCCTTCCCTATTCGGACCCGGCGAAAGCATGGCGCCCGCTCATCAAAATGCAAGACTTTGTCTCGGCCAATAAGCGTCCTTGCCACCAGATATTCGGGCCTGCGAGGGTGGAAACACCGGTGCCCAAAGTGCTACCACCCGAAGATCAAGCCTTGCTGGTTGCTCCGCATGATTATTACGTGTTTCCTGCGGTCTACGTGGCCGAGTTGGGGCAAGCCATGGTTTGTGGTGGCTCTAATTTGGTGTTCGTGGATGGCGCGGTCATCTGTCATGACCTTTATGACTTTGAGCGTGACTACACCAGCGAAGAAATGCATGGGCGACACTTGATTGAGCCCACGGAACAGCGCATGCGTTTGCTCCAGCAAGACCCAACCCCTGGAGAGATTGACTGCGCAGCATCATTTGTGGATGCCTGTGCAGCCAATTACGCGCATTGGATGACAGAAGTGCTGCCACGTATTGCAGTCTTCTGTGATGTGCCAGCGTATGCCGAAGTGCCGATCATTGTGAACGCTGGATTGCACCCCAACATCATGCAATCCTTGGCCTTGGTGGTGGGGGATCAGCGAAAAGTGATTGTGTTGCCTGTTGGCCGCTCGGTCAAAGTGAATAATTTGGTGCAAACGTCGGTCACAGGGTATGTGCCCTTCGAGCGGCGTAACGATAAATTACAAGGACATTCACACGGCATGTTTTCGTCACTTGCGTTTGCGTCAGTGTTGGCCAAGGTTAAACCCCAAATGATTCAACCGAAACATGAGCCATGGCCCAAAAAAATTTATCTTCGCAGGAATTCAGGCATTCGAAAAGTATCGAATATCAAAGATGTTGAAAAAGCTTTACTTTCTAATGGGTATGTTGCCATTGAATCTGAAAAGTTGGACTTCATTCAACAAGCTAGTATGTTTCACGACGCTCAATACGTCATTGGATCTTCCGGTGCTGCTTTGGCCAATTTGGTTTTTTGCGATTCAAACACCAAAATCGACATCATGATTGGTCGATTTGAAGGAACCAGTTATTGGTATTGGCAGAATATAGCGGCATGTGTCAATAATGACGTTACTTATTACATGGGTGAGATTCCGCATACTAATAATGGCATTCATTCAGATTTTAGTATCAATTTAAAAAAATTAATTTTATCGGAGAGACTCTGTGACATCAAAAATTCATCCTACAGCAATTATTAATCCCTCGGCAAAAATTTCTGACAATGTAGAGGTTGGGCCTTACAGCATAATACATGGTAATGTTAATATTGCTGCCAGTTCTAAAATTGGTGCTTTTTGTGAAATAGGAGTGCCTACAACACTGGGTGATGGAGCGCCATTGGTCTTAGGTGAGGGGGCGCTAATACGCTCTCACTCTGTTTTGTATGAATCAAGTAGTTTTGGTCGCAATCTTGTAACTGGCCATAGGGTCACAATTAGAGAAAACACTAAAGCCGGTGAAAATCTTCAAGTCGGCACCTTGTCCGACATTCAGGGTGATGTAGTAATTGGCGATTATGTTCGATTTCATTCCAATGTGCACATTGGGAAAATGTCGAAAATCGGAAACTATGTTTGGATATTTCCCTATGTCGTCTTGACTAATGACCCTACACCACCCAGTGAAACATTGTTGGGTGTTACCGTTGGTGATTACGCCGTGATCGCAACAATGTCAGTTGTCTTGCCTGGCGTCAATATAGGTGAACATTCATTGATTGCGGCCAGTGCTTGTGTCGGTAAAGACGTACCAATTGGTTCTGTTGTTGGTGGTGTCCCGGCAAAAGTTATCTGCGAGACTAAAGCAATTAAATTGAAGTCAAATACTGAATTGTCTGCTTATCCATGGCCGAGACACTTTAAACGTGGTTATCCAGAAGACGTCTTAATCAAATGGAATGTTGATTTTGGAGTTGGCATATGAGTATTGAGGCCTGTGGGCTATTTAATTTACCAAAAATTAGCGATCCGCGTGGAAACTTGACTTTTGTCGAGTCTAATCGGCATGTGCCATTTGAAATCAAGCGGGTTTACTACCTGTACGATGTGCCGGGTGGAGCTGAGCGCGGCGGGCATGGTCACAAAGCGTTACATCAATTGATCGTTGCGGTCTCGGGCTCGTTCGATATACATCTGGACGACGGCGTCTCTAAAAAAACTATTCATATGAATAGGAGTTATGAAGGGCTTTATGTTTGCCCCATGATTTGGCGCGAAATTGATAACTTTTCATCTGGTGCGGTTTGCTTGGTTTTGGCTTCAGCCCTATATGACGAAGAAGATTATTATCGAAATTATGAAGTTTTTGTAAATGCTGTTGAAGACGTGAAATTAAGGCCAGGTGAATCTAAATAAATGCTTAAAAATTTCGATCGAATTTAAAGCATTAAACATGAAAAATTCGCCTCTTAGTACTTTTGAAACCGACAGAATGGTTGGTTTCAATTTTCGGCCGAATTGTTTGTTTTATTTTGTGAAATTTGAAAACCTCAAACCAATGTTTATTTTAATAGTTCAGGTGGTCTATGTTTCTCTTAAGTGACATGGTGGTTAAGCTTTTTAAATCCTTAATTGGATTGATTTTATTTATATTATTTTTTCAAAATTTTATATTTTCTAGCGATTTGGGTTATTTGAACTTTAGGGAAGTTGATGATACGGCCTTCCAAATTGTTGTAAGAAGAATGCACTTATCAATTTTGGATGGTAACATCAGGGAGTTTTTTTCAGTTGTTGATTATGGGTATGGGTGGATATATTGGCTCGCAGTTTGCATTGCAAGCTTGCCCGGATTTTTCTTAAGTCATTATTACGAATTTGATTCAATTCTAATTGTTGCACCAAGACAGTTGTCACTGTTATTTGTTATTTTTACTGCTTTTGCAATATTTAAAATAGCGTTATTATTGAGTGCTGATAGGCTGGTTGCCCTTTTTTGTGTTTTGCTATTCATATTCAATCCATTGACAGGTTACTATTCAATGCGATTTGGAACTGTGACTCCTGTTTTGTTTTTTTCTACTTTGGCTTTGTATCAATCCTTAAAACATGATTCGTTGACTAAGCTAGGGCTGGCAAAAATTTTGGCATCACTTACTATAGCATCTGCTATCAAGTTGACTGGCCTGTTGATTGTGCCTCTGATAGTTGCACTATTGTGGATTAAATATCTTAATTCAAAGGAAATAAATTTTTCTGAATTTTACTCAGGAAAAACCTTCATTGCTATTTTACTTTTATTTCTACTTTTTATTTTTTTGATATCGCCATTGGTTTTTTATGAGCCTGCGTATTTTGAGCATGTAGCGAGAACTATTTTATTTTTTATTTCGACTGGCTCAGATTCGGGATCTATTAGAGACCCTATAGGCGTCATACAAAATGCTTTGCTATATTCCACGCCTGCATTAGTTTTGCATTTCATATTATTCTCATTGTTATTTGTTAATTTCTTTTTGGCATCTAAATCGGAGTCCCTAATTTATTTGGCTTTCTTTATTTATTCTGTATTTATCTTTGCTTTTTTATCTTTTTTTGTTTCAAATGGAGCTGCTTTTGGAAGATTTTTTAACTCAATCGGAGTAGTCCTTGTATTTTCTCCTATATTGGTTTGCATGGGGCGATTTAGAAAATTTTGGTTGATTTTAATTTTTATCACCATCATGGCTGATTTTTCAATTAAATCAATTTCATCTATTAATGGTAATAGCTTATCCTTTGGGCATTTTAGCTATTTTTCAAAATTAAATAACTCCGATCAAGCAATTGAAAATGCAAAGGCAATTGATACTTGCTTGATGAATAATCAAGTCTTTACTGAAGGGCATATAATCCTTGATCATTCAGTTCCTTCCTTCGTTAATCCAATGACATATAAAGGCTGCATTACGTATGTTTTTGATAACCTAAATTTCAATGCTCTATATTGCACTGAGAAACCATCTTTTATTATTTTGGATAAAGTAAGAAGAGGGTTTTTGAATGATAAAGATTATTTGAATGCAACTAGTGGGCTTGGTGTGAGGGGGCTTGAAATTGCGTTAGCAGACAGAGACGCGCGAGCTATTCTACTTACTGAAGGTAGTGCTGGAAATCTTAATTACAAATTAATTTGCGATTTGGAGCAATCATACGTTTTTGGTGTTCAACCATGACTTAAGTACAAACATGAAAGATCTTATGCAAATTATCATTCCAATGTCTGGTTTCGGTGAGCGGTTTCGCAAGGCCGGATATCAACTTCCCAAGCCATTAATTGAAATTGATGGAAAGCCTATCATTGCGCATGTCATTGATATGTTTCCCGGTGAGGCTGAATTTATTTTTATTTGCAATGAAGACCATCTGAACACTGTCTCATATCAGATGACTGCTACACTCAAGAAATATTGTCCAACAGGAAGAATTGTGGGTATTCCTGCACACAAGTTGGGTCCTATTCATGCAGTACTTCAAGTCGAGCACTTGGTTGATCCGCTTCAGCCAGTGGTGGTCAATTATTGTGACTTTACTGTCTATTGGGACTGGAATAACTTCAAGAAATTTGTTGCTGAAAGTCGTTGTGTCGGGTGTATACCTGCGTACAGAGGGTTCCATCCCCACACCTTGGGAGCCACCAACTACGCCTACCTAAGGGAATTCCAAGGGTGGGTGTCTGACATTCAAGAAAAACAACCATATACGAATAACCGGATGGAAGAATATGCGTCGAGTGGGACTTATTATTTTTCGACAGCACAGAGTATGTTTGAGGCATTTCGCCAAGCCGTCGCTGAAGACTTGAACGTGGGCGGCGAGTTTTATGTCAGCCTTGCATATAAGCCTTTATTGGCCCAAGGTAAATCCGTTGCTGTTTATGACATTCAGCATTTTATGCAGTGGGGTACGCCAGAGGATCTTGCTGAATACGGGGAGTGGTCCAAGACGTTTAGGCGCCTTATACAGGTTGAGGAACGTTCTCTTGCCCCGAGGGGCAGTTTGGTCATGCCCATGGCGGGGCTGGGGCAACGTTTTAGAAATGAAGGATACGCTTTGACCAAACCGCTCATACCTGTTTCGGGTCGACCGATGGTGGCGCAAGCTGCAGCGGATTTGCCTCCAACCCAGCATCAGGTGTTTGTTTTGCGTTCGGATATGCCCGGTCAGGATGCCATTGGCATGCAACTTCAAGCGTTATATCCAAAGTCAAGTGTCGTTTCCATCCCTGAGCTTACGCAAGGGCAGGCCTGTACGGCTTTGATGGGGTTAGACAGCCTTGAGGCAGACGCATCCGAAGAACTTGGTCCGATCACATTTGGTGCTTGTGATAACGGTGCCCTTTATGATCAACAAGCCTTTCAACGGTTGTTAGATGACCTTACTGTGGATGTGATTGTTTGGGTTGTTCGACGCAATATCAATGCTGTTAGACGCCCCCAAATGTTCGGCTGGGTTGATGCCGATGATCTGGGTGTCATTAGGCGTATTTCAGTCAAACAACCTTTGAACGCTCCTGAAGTCGATCCAATTGTCTTGGGGACATTTACTTTTCGTACAGCGGCCGACTTTCGTGCTTCGGTCGATCGGATGATCACCCGTGATGGGCGTATCAACAACGAGTTTTACATCGATGAGGCCATCAACGATGCGATCGCTCTCGGCCTGAAATGCTGCATGTTTGAGGTCGATCATTTTTTGGCTTGGGGAACACCAGATGATCTTAGAACGTATGAATATTGGCAGTCGTGCTTTCACAAATGGCCCCATCACCCCTATGCCTTAGGGGCCGACTCACGAATCCCACCAGAGATGGTCCCCGGTATGGCCTTGAAATTTCAAAAGACGGTGCCGCTCATTCCGTCGCCACGGACATGATCAAAAAAAAATTGCTGATCTTTTTGATCGTCGGCGGTTTGACGATCGTGGTCGATTACTTGGTTTACAGAGGCCTGGTTCTGACCGGCTTGGCAGGAGTCAACATTTGCAAAGCCGCAGGATTTTTGGTCGGTAGCGTGTTTGCCTATGTGGTTAACCGACTTTGGACTTTTGGGGACAGGCTTCATCATGCTGGTAGCTGGGTGCGTTTTGGGGTCCTGTACGCTGCGACGCTGCTCATCAACACATACATCAACGCCGTCGTGCTTTCGTCGTCATCATCTTTTGTCGGGTCGGTTGAGCTCGCTTTTGTGACGGCCACTGGTGTATCTGCCACGTTGAATTTTCTTGGTATGAATTACTTTGTCTTTTGGGCTGATAGGAATCGGGGTTCCGCATGAAATTGTCCTTGGTTATACCTTGTTATAACGAGGCTAGAAACTTGCCTCTGTTACTTGATCGCTGCCAATCGCTGGTCTCGCATGAAGGGGTAGAGGTTGTTCTGGTGGATAACGGTTCAACCGATGCGAGTGCGGATGTGCTGGAGACTTTGTTGCCCAAGTTCCCAGGTTGTCGCAGCATTCGAGTAGAGGTCAACCAAGGTTATGGGTACGGTATCTTGGCAGGCCTCAAGGCGGCCAAGGGTGAAGTTCTGGGTTGGACTCACGCGGATATGCAAACCGACCCGTTGGATGCTTGGCATGGTCTTGATCTGTTCAGCGACAACCCTGACTTGGACTTTGTCAAGGGCAGACGTTACGGGCGTCCGATCATGGATACGGTCTTCACAGTGGGTATGAGTTGTTTTGAGACGGTGTTGATGTCTCACCCCATGTGGGATATTAACGCGCAACCCACGATGTTTTCTCGGCATTTTTTTGAATCGTGGGTGTCACCGCCTCACGACTTCGCCCTTGATCTTTATGCATACTACCAAGCGCGGGCTCAAGGCTTGACCGTGCGGCGTTTTCCAGTGCGTTTTGGTCCTCGGGCTCATGGAACCTCTCATTGGAATGTCAACTGGTCAGCCAAAAAGAAGTTCATTCGCAGGACGATTGACTTCAGCTTAGAACTTAAAAGGGATATGACGCTGTGAAAATCATTGCTCACCGTAGAAACTCAGCAGCTGAGTTGCTTGCAACACCTATTGAATATGGCATCGAAGTGGACATCCGAAGCCGCGGTCAAGAACTCGTCATTCACCACGACCCTTTTGTGGAAGGCTTGTCCTTTGAGGATTGGTTTAGCCATTATCAGCACGGCACTTTGATCCTCAATGTGAAGGAGGAGGGGTTGGAAGAGCGACTGATCTATTTGATGAAGTCACGAGGGTGCGAAGACTACTTCTTTTTGGATCAGTCCTTTCCATTCTTGGTGAAGTGGGCAAATAAGGGTGAAAAGCGATGCGCTGTTCGCGTTTCTGAATTTGAATCGTTGGAGACAGCGCTGAGTTTGGCGGGGCGTGTCGATTGGGTATGGGTTGACTGTTTTACGCGATTCCCTCTGACGGGCGATCAGGCTGAGCGGCTCCAAAAGGCAGGGTTGCGCTTGTGTTTGGTTTCTCCTGAGCTCCAAGGCAGGCATGCCGAGACTGAAATTCCTGCTCTGATCGCGTTCCTGAAACAACAAGGAATAGTTGCTGAAGCTGTCTGTACCAAGCGCCCCGACCTATGGTATTCAGCACAATGAATTCAGTCAAGCCTTTGTTGCTTCACCCACTCTTCGGGTTGGGCTTGCTCGTTCGTTTGCTTTTGATTTTGAGTTTTGCGCCATCGGCTGCGGTCGATTGGTATGCGCCATTTCTTGATGCCAGCACTTCCTTCTTGAGTTTGGACCCTTGGTCTTCGTGGTTGGCCCAAGGTGGTTCGATTGCTGCATTTCCATATGGGTATGCCATGTGGGTGGTCTTTTTGCCGCTGACAATTTTGTCCCAGTTGATAGGGATAGGGGGAGTTTTTGCTTACTCACTGACGCTATTGATGATTGACCTTCTGTTGTTGTGGGTGCTTCATCTAATGCTGTCGCAGCGAGTTCGCTTGTTGTTGGCGGTATATTGGTTATCGCCAATTGTGATTTGGGCAACCTATGGTTTGGGCCTTAATGACCTGATACCTGTTCTGTTATTAACCCTTGCCATTTACTGCGCCAAGGTCTACCAGTTTCGATGGGCGGGTGCAGTTTGTGCCGCTGCAATATCGGCCAAATTAAGTATGGTGGTGGCGCTCCCATTCTTTGTTATTTACCTTTACAACAGCAGAGCATTGCGCCAAAAATTGTTTGAGTTTTCCCTTGGTTTTTTTGTGGCTGTTGCGATCCTCTTTATTCCCTTTATTTTTTCCGTCGGTGGGATCAGCATGTTGATGAGCAACCCAGAAATGGGGAAGATATATATCTTCGCCATGAATCTGGGTGGAGCAAGTGTGGTTTATTTCGTGCCATTGGTTTACTTGCTTATGGTTTATTACGCTTGGCGAGTCAAGCGTTTGAATTTTGAGCTTTTTCAAGGCATCACGGGTTTGGCGTTTTTGATGGTGGTTTTTATGACGTCAGCCTCGCCAGGTTGGTATGTGTGGGTCGTCCCCTTTTTGGTGTTTTATCAAGCCATGAGTGACCGTATGGCCATCACATTGACGACCATTTTTTCGGGCCTGTATGTGGTGACGAATCTGATAGATACGCCTTTGCGCCTGTCGGATGGATCTATATTTGAGTTGATAAAGCTGTTGCATTTGGATATCCCAGCGGGTACCCATTTACGATCTTTGCTTTTGACAGGCTTGTTGGCCGTGGGTGTGGTGTTGGCTTTGAGAATCTGGCGCGAGTCTATTAACCGCAACGACTACTTCAGATTGAGTCGAAAGCCCTTTGTGATTGGTATCGCTGGAGACTCAGGAGCGGGTAAAGACACCTATGCAGACTCGATAACAGGCCTTTTTGGAGGGCACTCAGTGGTTAAGTTGTCCGGTGATGATTACCACTTGTGGGATCGGCAAAAGCCAATGTGGCAAGTCATGACCCATCTCAATCCCATGGCCAATGATTTGGAAGGTTTCTCGAATGATCTGATTGCCCTTTCTGATGGACGCTCAATTCATTCCCGTCACTATGATCATCAGTCAGGAAAGATGAGTAAGCCAAGGCAAATCAATAGCAACGACTTCATCATGGCCAGCGGGTTGCATGCTTTGTATTTGCCCATTCTGCGAGAGTGCTATAACTTGAAGGTCTATTTGGATATTGATGAATCGTTGAGACGGTTTTTTAAGCTAAAGCGAGATGTTCATCAGCGAGGGCATTCGCAGGAGCGAGTTTTGTCCTCGTTCCTCAAAAGAGAGCCTGACTCTGAAAGCTTCATTCGCCCTCAAGCCCAGTACGCAGATGTGATCTTGTCTTTGCAGCCTATTCATCCTAGGGTGTTGGAGGAGCTCGATCAAGATCAACCACTTCGGCTGAAGCTTGTCGTTAAAACGCGGCACGGCTTCAATGAACTATCTTTGACGCGTGCGTTGGTTGGTGTCTGTGGTTTGCATGTGGATATTGAATCAAGAACAGAAACTGCGAATGTGGTAATCACGATTGAAGGGGAGGCCTCAGCAGAAGATATCGCTTTGGCTGCAAAAATTCTCTGTCCTCGGATACTCGAATTTTTGGATATCGTCCCTGAGTGGCAAGCCGGTGTCGCAGGCTTGATGCAACTGATCACCCTATCTCATATCAATCAAGCTTTGACCAAACGGATCATCTAGTGAACATCCTAAATCCCCAACGATTGACCCGATTGCCGGATGCGTTTTTATTCGACACGGACAATACACTTTACCCATACGACCCAGCGCATGCGGCTGCCATGCAGGCAGTGAGGCGAAAGGTAACTTCAACTTTTTCGATTGGAGAAGCTGATTTTGATAAAGCATATAACGAGGCGCGGAGTCAAATTAAGCACAGACTCAAGCACTCGGCATCTTCACACAGCCGACTACTTTATTTGCAGCGGATGTTGGAAATCATGGGCCTAGGCTCTCAAGTTCTGTTGGCGTTGGACTTCGAACAAACATACTGGCGTTCCTTTTTGAGCAACGCTGTCTTGTTTGAAGGTGTCAAGGATGTTCTTGACGACATTCGGTTGTTGGGGATACCCACTGCGATCGTGACTGATCTGACGGCTCAAATCCAATTTCGTAAGGTGGTTTATTTCGGTTTGGACCATTACTTCGACTACATCGTGACCAGTGAAGAGTCTGGACACGACAAACCGCACGAAGCACCATTCCAGATTGCCATAGAAAAAATGCGGCCAAAAGGGGAATGTGTTTGGATGGTGGGAGATAATCCCGTCAACGATATTTTGGGTGCGCGCGAGAAAATCAATGCAGTTACATTCCAAAAAGTTCATGCCGGTACACCAGCTGGAGCCGATGCATGTTCGCCAGATGTTGTTTTCAATGATTTCAATGAATTGAGAGCACTAATCGCACGTTTGGCCAAGGAGGGGTCCCGTGGAGCCCAATAATTCTCTCCAACTGAAAGTAGAGCAGTTTTGCGCTGACATCGCTAAAGATCGTGGTTGGGTTCAGGCGGCTGGGGGTAATGTTTCATGGAAAACCGACGCCGAGCTCTGGATCAAGGCTTCTGGTACATGGTTGGCTGAAGCTCAAAATAAACCAATTTTTGTGCCTGTTGATCGAGCCCCTTTGGAAAATGCTTTAGCACTTGGAGATTACGCGTTTTCGCCCATAGCTCTGTATGGTCATACGCTTCGTCCATCGATTGAAACCATGTTGCATGCCTTAATGCCACATACCATAGTGGTTCATTTGCATCTGGTTAATGCTGTCGCACACCTTGTCCGCAGTGATTGTGACGCTGAAATTGCAGCAGCTCTGGGTGAAGATTTTGCTTGGGCGCTTGTGGACTACCACAAGCCTGGCGCCGATTTGGCTCGGGCTATCCATGCCCGAGTAGTTTCAAACCCAGATATTCAAGTGGTTTTGTTGAAAAACCATGGTGTGATTGTCGGCGCTCGTACAATCGAAGAGATTAAAAGTCTATTGAGCGAATTGTCCGAACGTCTAGAAGTTATGCCCAGAAAGACCGACGCCAAGGTGGCGTCGGCTTTCGAAAATTTTCAGAAATTAATTGATGATTCTGGCTACGAAATATGCAAAGATCAGTATCTCAGTCAGTTAGCTCTGGATCCTGATCTATACCAACGCCTAAAAGACAGTTGGTCGATTTGTCCTGATCATGTCGTGTTCTTGGGGGCTAAGGCGACTTGTTTAGATGATCTGGCTGACTTGCCTCAAATTTTGAAGAACCTACAAACAGGAACACCTTTCATTTTTCTTAAAGGACATGGTATTGTTCAGATTCGGAATGTTTCGTCCGCCGTATTGGCGCAACTCTTTTTTTATTTGGATGTCATCCTAAGACAGACCATTGGGCAACCAATGGTCTGTTTGAAGCTAGAAGAGACATCGAGTTTGCTTAACTGGGATGCGGAAAAATACAGAAAGAAAATAAACATTTAATTTATAAAAAATTAAATGTTTTAATAATTTAAAATCATGAAATTCAACTTTTTAGATATAAGTCGTCTTCACCATCCCATTCGCGCCCAGTTGGATGAGGCTTACAAACGCGTCATCGACTCAGGTTGGTTCATCATGGGGCCTGAGCTTGAAGCATTCGAAGCTGAGTTTGCTGCCTACAGCAACGTGAAGCATTGCATCGGTGTGGGCAATGGTTTGGATGCTCTGCATTTGTTGCTGCGCGCTTATGGCATTGGGCCGGGCGATGAGGTCATCGTGCCATCAAACACCTTCATTGCCACGTGGTTGGCGGTCAGCCAGTGCAGCGCCACGCCGGTGGCGGTTGAGCCCGATGTCAACACGCACAACATCAACCCTGAGTTTATTGCTGCGGCCATTACCCCTCGTACCAAGGCCATCATGCCTGTGCACTTGTACGGTCAGCCGGCTGACATGGACCCCATCAACCAAATTGCTCAGCAACACGGCTTGGTGGTGATCGAAGATGCAGCTCAAGCTCAAGGCGCTTATTACAAGGGGCGACGTGTGGGCTCCCTGGGTCATGCGGCCGGGACGAGCTTTTACCCAGGAAAGAACTTGGGGGCTTTGGGTGATGGTGGTGCGGTTTTGACCAATGACGATGTCATTGCAGATCAGGTGCGCCGTTTGCGCAACTACGGCTCCAGCATCAAATACCAACACGACCTTGCGGGGTACAACACCCGTTTGGATGAACTTCAAGCTGCGTTTTTGCGCGAGAAGCTGAAAGTCTTGGATGCCTGGAACACCAAGCGCAAAGCCATTGCAAAGACTTATACCGAGTTGCTGAGTACCGCTGACTGCATCACGCCTGTAGTCCCTGAATATGCAGACCCGGTTTGGCACTTGTATGTCATTCGAAGTCAGCGGCGTGATCAGTTGAAGGCTTACTTAGAACAGTACGGCGTGTCTACGGTTATTCACTACCCGATCCCACCGCACCGTCAAGCGTGCTATCCTGAATACTCTTCGCAGTCATTCCCCATTGCAGACATGTTCGCTGGCGAGGTGCTGAGCTTGCCCATGTCACCAGATATGACCCATTTTGAAATTGTTTGCGTTGCTGAATTTATTGCAAGTTTTGATTAATGATAATTATCGATTTTACTCGAAAAATAATTCGATTAATTATCTCGATTTTTTTCAAGATCGTTAAGTCGTCTATTTTTTTTGTTGCTCGTTTGAAGGTATTTTTGTACTGGAAGGTTGTGGGTTTTAGGAATCAGGCAATCAATCAGATGCACTTTAATCGAAGTTTTAATTTAATTAGATCCATTTCATTGAATTTGAATTTCTATATCGCCCCGCTTGTTGGTGCAATTGCTGCCCGGGTGTTGGGGCGAAAAATCATCACAGTTTTTTTCCTTACGCCCGCTCATTGGGCGTGGGTTAAAACTATTTTGATTAAAATGAATGGGACTAATGATTACTTAATTCAGATTTTTTATATTGGCGAACCTCCTTTAGTGGAGGCGGATGTTAAGTGCGAAAATATAAAATATTACTCAATGAATGGGCTGCGTCCTACGTTGATGTGTTATCCATTGGTGCCTGCTTTAATTTCGGATTTGTATTTGACTCCCTCAAGTGCTTCGGCGAGAATGTGTTACTTGAAGTGTCCAAAGATAGTTTTTATGCATTCATTGGTAGATATACAGGGGGTTTACGAGGTTGACTCTTTCGATGAATACGATTATGTATATTGTGCTGGATATCACCACACTGAAGAATTCATCGAATATTTTTCTAATCGCAAGCTCACTGGCAAGTGTTTGATTCCTGGTGGGTACCCTCGTCTTGACGAGCAAATCAGTCACAACTCTCTAAATGGCATTCAACCTTCAATTGTTGGTCGCATTCTGGTTATAGCACCTTCTCTTTTAAGTTTGGCTACAGAAAAAGATTCGTTACTCCATGAGTTACCTAAAATTATTGAGTCCTTGACTAAGGCTGGTTGGCATATTATTTTTCGACCGCATCCCATCAACATGGTTAAAGGTAATCCATACGAGCATGTATTGAGGGAGCTTATAAATTCATTTCGAAACAACGAATTATTTGAACTTGATATAAGCAAAGATTACAGTGTTACCTACGAGCGGGCTTGCTTAATTTTATCTGATTTGTCTGGGACTGCTTATACATTTGCGTTTGGATTTTTGAAGCCTGCTGTTTTTTATGAAGTCGAGCAAAGCAATTCTATTTATGCCCATGGCCTTTTATCTGGTTTCCGAACTAAACTAGGCGATGTTGCTGTGGGTGCTGATAATGTACTTCGGGTGGTGGAGAATTGTTATTTGTCGCGTCATGAAATAACGCCGAAAATTTTTAAAACCCGCAGAGATATTATTTACAATTTGGGTTTTAGTGCAAATTATTTTCTGAATAACATCCACTTTATTTTTGATGAAAAACATCATTCAGAGTGGGTTTATTTGTGACTGGATAAATTGATGGGCCACGTTGTTTGGATTACAGGTCTTTCTGGTGCAGGGAAGTCTACTCTTGCTAACGAATTAACTGCTCGCTTGCGATTACTGGGCAAAGCGGTCGTGATGCTCGATGGAGACGTGCTTCGCGATGTGTTTGGGGTTGCGGCGGCAAACGCTCAAAACCACGGTCGAGCGGGACGCCTAGCACTTGCAATGCAATATGCGCACTTGTGTCGTGTTATTGCTGCGCAGGGGTTTACAGTTGTCATTGCCACTATTTCGCTCTTCCGCGAAGTGCACGCTTGGAATCGTGCTAATTTGCCAGATTACTTCGAGGTGTACCTCAGGGTGCCAGTTGAAGAACTGCGCCGCCGAGATCCTAAGGGTATCTACCGTCGTTTTGATGCTGGTGAACTGTCCCATGTGGCTGGACTAGATTTGCCTATTGATGAACCGGAAGCGGCGGATTGGGTCCTGGATTTTGACCCCGAGCTAACCGTCACCGCACTCGCGGAAAACCTATATCAGATTTTAATCACAAGGAAAAGAATATGACGCAAACACTCAAGGCTGGCGACTTTACCGGTTTGGCCAAAGATTACTCATGTAATCGCCCGGACTACTGTCCCTCCGTTCTTAAGGCGTTGCTTGGATTGATGGATAAACCGGTATCAGAAGTTGATTTTGTGGATGTAGGCGCTGGTACGGGTATTTGGACAAGAATGGTTCATGCTGCCGGTGTTCGCTCAGTGACCGCCGTCGAGCCTAATGACGATATGCTGCAAAAAGGAACGGCTGACAGCCTTCACACACACATTCGTTGGCTGGCCGGCAGCGCCGAATCCACTGGATTGGCGAATGGTTCTGCGGACTGGTTGTCGATGGCGTCGAGTTTTCACTGGGCCAATTTTGATATTGCAACTAATGAGTTTCACCGGGTCTTGCGTGCTGGTGGTCGTTTCACCGCCGTGTGGAATCCACGGCTGATAGAGGTCAATCCCTTGCTTGTTGAAATCGAAGCTTATCTCGACAATTTGCGACCAAACATAAAGCGAGTCTCTTCTGGCCGTTCGGGCATTACTGAAACTCTGACCGAGCAACTGTGGGCTTCACCCTGTTTCGATGATGTGGTGTATCTGGAGGGGCGTCACGTTATTGAAATGTCGACGGAACGCTACTTGGGCGCTTGGCGCTCAGTCAATGACTTGCGTGTACAGCTCGGCCCAGAGAAATTTGATTCCTTCCTGGAATTTGTTGAACAACGGATTGCCGGCTTGCAGGTTATCGAGGCGACTTATCTCACCCGAGCCTGGTCGGCACGCCGCAAGGATTAATCAACATGGTGCTGTCTTTTTCCACTAAGGCCGGCACGCTGGCCGCCTTGCAAGGTGTGCTCAAGACGGCCCGCATTGCACCGTTGAGAGTTTTTACGGTGGAACAGTGGAAGGCGGATCGTTCGGCGTGTCTATCCGGGATCGCCGGCAGTTTGGGGGCAGGTCCCTGGATTGTGCGTTCTAGTTGCGGTCGGGAAGATGGGGTAACCCACTCCAGCGCGGGAGCGTTTCTCTCCATCCCTAATGTCGAGGCGCAGCGGCTCGAAGCGGCCGTGGGAGAGGTGATTGCTGCTTATGGAAAAAAAGAGCCCACCGATGAAGTGCTGATCCAGCCGATGCTCACCGAGGTGGTGCGCTCTGGTGTAGCGTTTTCTCACGACCCCAATACTTGTGCACCCTACCGGATAGTGAGCTGGTCAGAAGGCAGTAACACGGCCGCTGTCACTGGTGGCACAGGAGGCCGCGTATGGCAGCAAGCCGCTCTCAGTGCCGCTCCACCAATGCCGACTTTTGCCCCGATCGTCTCACTGCTTGACGAATTGCTGGCTTTGTTTGGCGAGGTGCCGTTGGATTGCGAGTTCGCGGTAACGCTGGAAGCTAACGTTGAAGTTCTGTGGTTATTGCAAGTGCGGCCCCTAGTTGTGCCCGAAACGCCGGAATCTGAAACGGCCCAAGCTGTCCGCCTAGAGAGCATACAGCGCAAAGTAGCACGCGGCATGCAGCCGCATCCCTTTTTGATGGGGCGGCGGACCGTCTATGGTGTAATGCCGGATTGGAACCCAGCGGAAATTGTCGGCATCCGCCCTAAGCCGCTGGCGTTGTCGTTGTATCGGGAATTGATTACCGATGCCATCTGGGCATACCAACGTCACAACTATGGCTACCGTAACCTGCGCAGCTTCCCGTTGATGCCACATTTCTTCGGGTTGCCTTATATCGATGTGCGGTTGTCGTTCAATTCCTTTATTCCGGCGGATTTGGATGAGGGACTGGCGGGGCGTTTAGTTGATCATTACATCGACCGACTGCTGTCTGAGCCGACCTTGCATGACAAGGTGGAGTTTGAGATCGTCTTTTCTTGTTATACGCTGGATTTGCCGCAGCGACTGGAGCGTTTGGCGGAGGCTGGTTTCTCGAAGCATGAGCGTGAAGCGATTGCTCACAGCTTGAGAAAACTCACCAATCGTATCGTGCACCCCAAGGAGGGATTGTGGCGCGGCGATGCGGCAAAAATAGATACTCTTAATGTGCGGCGTGAAGAACTGCTGGCATCGAGTGCAGATCCGCTGGAGCGCATATATTGGTTGTTGGAGGACGCTAAGCGTTATGGCACATTGCCGTTCGCTGGTCTAGCTCGGGCCGGGTTTGTGGCCGTGCAAATGTTAAAGTCTTTGGTGGCTGTTGGGGTCTTCTCGGATGCCGACTACGATGCGTTTATCGGCAGCGTCTGTACTGTGAGTGGCCAGCTTGCAAGAGACCGTTCAACGCTAGACAAGGTAACTTTTTTGTCTCGTTACGGCCACTTACGGCCAGGTACATACGACATTATGTCCCCTCGGTACGACGAGGAGCCTGATCTCTATTTCAACTGGAGCCAGCGGCCGGCAGTTCCTGCGCCTACGAAGCCGTTCGCTCTGACCTTGCCTCAGATGCGTGAAATTGCGAAGCTACTGAAAGCACATGGTCTGGAGCCTGATCCTGTGGGATTGTTTGACTTTATGCGGGCTGGAATCGAGTTGCGCGAATTGGCCAAGTTCCACTTCACACGCAACTTGTCGGATATACTGGCACTGATCGTTGAAGTGGGTGCTCAATACGACTTTTGTCGAGATGATCTGGCCTATTGCGATATTGCTGCGTTCAAAGAGTTGCATGTTGCAGCTAGCAACCCCAAGGATGTGTTGTTGCACTCAATTGAACAAGGTAAAGCGCGATATGCTGAAACCACAAAAGTTTCGTTGCCACCGCTAATTGCTAAGCCTGAGGATGTCTGGGCTTTCGAATGGCCGGAGACTGCTCCCAATTTTATTACGCAGAAGCATGTGACTGCCCCGGTGGTGGGGTATGATGCCAGAGAACAATTGGCCGGCGCGCTTGTTTGTATTCCTAATGCTGACCCTGGATTCGACTGGTTGTTTGCCTACCCCATTGCTGGTCTGATCACTGCCTGGGGCGGTGCCAATTCGCACATGGCGATACGTGCTGGAGAGCTTGGATTACCAGCCGCGATTGGAGCGGGAGATGTTCTTTATCAGAGATGGTCTTCAGCACAACGCCTCCATTTGGATTGTGCAGGCAGAAGGGTGGAGGTTTTGGCATGAAGTTGGTGGCGGTTAGCCAGCGAGTCGATCATTTTCAAGATCGTGGTGAGATTAGAGATGCGCTTGATCAGCGCTTGATCAGCTTCTTGCTCATGACTGGATTTATACCAGTGCCCGTGCCTAATGGGCTTTACAAACCCTCTCCTGATTGTTGGTGCGACCATGAACCGCTGGGCACATGGTTGGATGCTTTAAAGCCGCAGGCCTTTGTACTTTCGGGGGGGAATGATATTGGGCAGTACCCCGAGCGGGACTCTACAGAGAACTTTCTGCTCGAATACGCTCGAAAACATCAAACACCATTGCTGGGTATCTGCCGTGGGATGCAAATGATTGCCAACTGGGCGGGCGTTGGTCTCCACCCCGTTTGCGGGCATGTAAGAACCCGCCATCGACTTTCGGGGGAGATTACAGGCGAGGCCAATAGTTACCATGACTTTACGTTGGTCACCTGCCCCGTTGACTTTGAGGTTATATCTAGTAGCGAAGACGGTGAGATCGAGGCCATACGCCACCAATCATTGCCATGGGAGGGGTGGATGTGGCACCCTGAACGCGAAGAAAACTTTGCCAAACGTGATATACAAAGAATTAAGGCCTTGTTCTGTGGATAAACAGTTGGAGCTGGCACTTGGTGCTGCGCGAGAGGCTGGAGTTGCCATCATGCGCTACTACCAGCAGATGCTGATCGTACAGCGCAAGCCGGATGGTTCACCCTTGACGCTCGCCGATCAGGTAGCACATCACGTGATTGTTGATCATTTGGCGGAAAGCGGATTGGTCGTGGTCTCGGAAGAAAGTGAAGACCTCCAACCTGCCGCAGAACGCTATTGGTTGGTTGATCCTCTGGATGGTACCAAGGACTTTCTGGCAGGAAATGGTGAGTTCACAGTGAACATTGCCTTGATCAATCAAGGGCGGCCTGTTCTCGGTGTGGTATTTGCTCCTACTTTTGACACTTTCTACTGGGGAGCTGAGAGCATGGGGTCTTGGATGATTCGTGACAGAACCTCCACCTCATTGTCTTCTCATCCTAGATCTGCTTCGCTCCGTATGGCAGTTAGTCGATTTCATGATCACCCCGATGTGAATGGTTTTGCAACATCTAACTCCATCACCGAGTTTGTTGCAATTGGATCGGCCCTGAAATATTGCTTCCTGGCTGCTGGGGTGGTGGATGTGTTTCCGCGTCTGGTGGGGAGTTCTGAGTGGGACACAGCTGCTGGGCAAGCTGTGCTGGAGGCCGCAGGAGGCCAAGTTTTGGATTGGCGAACTGGTATGGCTTTGGGATACGGCAAACCACGGCGACGAAATCCTAGGCTACTCGCTTTGCGAGCACCCTACCGCCAAGACGAATTCCATTTAAAAGATTACGAAAGTGAACTGTTATGAAAGCAATTATTCTTGCCGCTGGACGCGGCAGTCGCATGAAAAATTTGACCGACGAGCGACCCAAGTGTCTCGTTGAACTCCGAGGTAAGGCTCTTCTCGATTGGCAACTGGAATCTTTGCGCGCTGCCGGTATTACTGAAATTGCTATTGTCACTGGCTACAAGCGAGAAATGCTGACTAATCGTGGCCTGGTCGAGTTTCATAATCCGCTATGGGCTGAAACGAATATGGTTTCATCGCTGGCTTGTGCGGAAGAATGGTTGAAATTAGAGCCATGTGTTGTGAGTTATTCTGATATTTTTTACAATGCAAGCGCAGTGCGCTCCCTTATGAACAATGATGCAGAAATCGCTTTAACTTATGATCCAAATTGGCTGAAGTTATGGGAGAAGCGATTTGGAGATCCGTTGCTAGATGCAGAAACATTTCGTTTAGATCAAAATGGTTTTTTAACTGAAATTGGCAATATTCCGAACTCAATAAAGGAAATTCAGGGGCAATATATGGGGTTATTGAGATTTACCCCAAGCGGATGGGAAAAAGTGTTAAGGATTCGAGAATGTCTAACGCCTGAACAATCCGACAAGATGCACATGACCAGAACTTTGCAAAAGTTAATCGAAAAAAACTGTATTCTTATTCAATCGGTTGCATATGTAGGTGATTGGGGTGAGGTTGACTCTTTGAATGATTTGAATCTTTACGAATCTATTAAATAATTTTGTTCATACAGCATGTTTTTAAAAAATTAAACTAAAATATCCAAGGATTTGTTGAGTGGTAGAAATTAATACAAATAGCAACTTGGTTAGTATTATCATACCGTCCTTTAATCATGAGTTGTTTGTGCGCCAAGCAATAGAATCAGCTATTGGCCAAAGCTATCAATTCAAAGAGGTAATTGTCATTGATGATGACTCCATTGATTGCTCTCTAGAAATAATCAAGAAGTTTGATTCGGTGTTGGCGTTCTCTTTTTATGAGCAGGTTAACTGCGGGTTAAGTAAAACGTTAAATAAAGCGATTGGTGATTACGCCAAGGGAAAATACATTGCAGTATTGGCATCAGACGACACTTACCACCCTGACAAAATTGCAGAACAGGTTCGGATGTTACAGGCCAATCCCGATGCGGAGTTGTGTTACACGCAGGCCCTAGAGTTCGATGACGCGACAGGGGCAGAAATCAGAACTTTCCCTGCTCGTCCTGTGACAGGGGATGTGCTCAACTCAGTTTTTTTGCGTCAACCCTACGCAGCAGGCTCCATCATGTTCACGCGTGATTTGTTCGACAGGATCGGTGGGTTTGATGAAAACTTGAAGTTTGAAGACTGGGATTTTTCAATACGTGCCGCTGCAGCCACTCGCTTCGTGGCGGTGAAAAAACCCTTGTTCTTTTACCGATCCCATGGGACCAACACCTTAAAAAAATGGACGCGGCGTCAATTGTTTGCTGAAAAGATCAAAATTTTGACCAAAAACTATGCCTTGGTATCCCCTGCGCGTTGGCTTTATGTGGTGCTGGTGCACTTTGTTCATGACCACGCGCTTATGCTCTGGGACCGTTTGCGCAAAGCCCACTTGAATGTCTAACCAAAATGGCTGCAGCTGAAACCTTGCGTGTCATGGTGGTGGTGACAAACGCCGATTTGGCGGGCGCCCCTATTCATGTTCGTGATCTGGTGCTGGGTCTTCAAAAGCGGGGGGTCACCCTCAGCGTGGTTTTTGGAGAGCATGGCCCCGTCGAGTCTGATTTGCGTGCGGCCGGTGTTGAGACGCATGTTATCCCCACCATGCGTTCCCATATCAGCCCAGTGGCCGACTGGCGTTCGTTTCGAACTTTGTTGGCCTTGGGGCGAATTTTTCAGCCCGATCTGGTTCATGTGCACAGCAGCAAGGCGGGCTTGATTGGGCGGCTCGTGGCTTCTTTGCTGCGTGTGCCATCTGTGTACACCGTGCACGGCTGGGGGTTTGGAAGAGGGCGACGAATAAAGGTCGGGGCTATTGTTTTTGTCAGTGAATGGCTGTTGGCTTGGTTGACGCAGCGTTTCATCACGGTGTCTAACGCCGATCGGCTGTTGGGTTTGAAATTTTTACCCATCCGACCGAGCCGGATTCAGACCATTTACAACGCCACGCCATTCACCGCCAGCCCATCGCACCTGAGACCAGAGGGGTTGCACATCATTATGGTGGCCAGAGATGCCTACCCCAAAGACTATGGCACCTTGTTCAAAGCCTTAAATCAAGTGAGCTTCGATTCAGCCACCGTGGTGGGTGAGGGAACGCAAACCCCAGCTTTCATGGAAGGGGCTAGACGTCACTGTGCCGCTGCCGCCGCCCGTGTACGATTTTTAGGGCTCAGTAACGGTGTGGAAGACCTACTGGAAAATGCTTCTGTGGTGGTCTTATCTTCTAGGTTTGAGGGCTTGCCGATTTCATTGATTGAGGCCATGTCAAAAGGATTACCGGTTGTAGCATCAAGGGTTGGAGGAATTACCGAGTTGGTAGAAGAGGGGCGCAACGGCTATCTGTTTGAGCCGGGTGATGCTGATGCCTTGGCTGCTTCTTTAAATCGAATTCAACGTGATCCCAGTCTAAGGGTTTCTATGGGACAGTCTTCTTTGGAAAAATTTCAAACTCAATTTTCCATGCAATCGATGGTTGATCAGACGGTAGCGGTTTACAAAGAGGCTTTGCCCCGTGTTTTTGCGGGAGTTCGCCAGTGATGACCGATAAAGCTCCCTTCTCGAGTGTTCAAAACAATCTCTCGTCTTTCCACGCAAGGCGGCGAAGCAAGCACCTTTGGGTTTCGGTCTTGGGTGCCGTTTTGTTTGTACCCCTCTATGTTTTGGGGTTGGCACTTGAGCAGGCAGGGTGGGTCACGCACTTGTTTATGAGCACCCTGCTGTGGTGCTTGTTGCCATATTTCATGGTGGTGCGGCTGATATACAAGGCCGCCCATATTCCCGCTGCCGAGCAAAAAACGGTGATGCTCATCAACACGGTGTTGCCATTTTTGTTGATGGTGTTGGTGTTTGCTTTGTTACAGCAACCCTATGCCAGAAGTGCTGTTGCGTTGGCTATTTTTACGACTACGGCTTGGTTTGGTTCTAGCTTGCGTTGGTTGTTCAAGGTGAATCGGCTGGTCTTGCTGGTGCTAGAGCCTAAAGATATTGGGCTATTACAAACCGAGCTTGGTTTCGATGAGGTTGGGCTTAGCCGTTACGCTCAGATCATGATCTGGGGTGACGAGAGCGAACAAGTACCCGAATGTGATGGCGTTTTGTTGTCAACACAATCGTGCGGTGATGCTGTGCGTCAAAGGCAGTTAATGAAGCTAAAGCAGGCACATGTGAGGCTTTACAGTGTGGAAGTTGTGGGTGAGATGTTGTCTGGTCGCATTGGCCAACAGGTTTTGAACGATGTTCTATGGCAACCCGATGGCAATCCTGCGTATGACCTTTTCAAACGCTACGTCGATATGGGGGTCGTTTTATTGACGGCGCCCCTCTGGTTGTCAGTAGGCGCGCTAGTTGCACTCGTCATTAAATTGGATTCACCTGGCCCAGTGCTCTTTGCGCAATGGCGAACAGGGCAATATGGAAAGCCTTTTCGGATTTATAAGTTCAGGACCATGGTTGTGCAGGCAGCGGAGACCGCAAAATTTGCTCAAGTCAACGATAGCCGTGTGACGAGGCTAGGTGGGTTTTTGCGACGCAGTCGACTCGACGAGATTCCTCAACTCATCAATGTGTTGCTGGGGCAGATGAGCCTCATAGGTCCTCGCCCTGAACAGCTTACATTTGTCAACGATTTTGCTGTCAGCATACCCAGTTACCCCTACCGTCATTTGGTGCGACCCGGCCTAACTGGATGGGCTCAAGTCAAGCAGGGTTACGCCGCTAATGAAGGTGAAACCTCTATCAAGCTTAGCTACGATTTGTATTACGTGAAGCATTATTCACTTGCGCTTGACTTACTGATTGTGGTCAAGTCGATTCGGACGGTCCTCACTGGATTTGGAGCGCGTTGAATGATGAAAAAAACAAACACGATTTTGGTGACAGGTGGGGCAGGGTATATAGGCTCCCACACCGTTTTGTCATTGCTAATGGCGCGCTACGATGTTGTAGTTTTAGATAATTTGTGTAATAGCTCGGCAGAGTCATTGAGACGTGTAAGGCGCATCGTTGGACATGATGTGACTTTTGTGCAGGGTGATATTCGCGATGCAGCTCTTTTGTCTCGAGTATTTGCTGATCACAACATTGATTCGGTGCTGCACTTTGCTGGCCTGAAGGCTGTGGGCGAAAGTGTGGCGCAGCCTCTGCTTTACTACGATAACAACATCCACGGCAGCCGAACACTGTTGCAGACTTGTGCTGATGCGGGTGTTTTTAAGTTGGTGTTCAGCTCGTCGGCCACGGTGTATGGTGAGCCAGCGCAAATTCCCATTTCAGAAGCTTGCCCCGTGGGCCAGCCTACCAACCCCTATGGCCGTAGCAAGCTGATGGTGGAAGACATGCTGCGCGACTTGGCAGTGTCTGACCCGCGCTGGCGCATTGCCATCTTGCGCTATTTCAACCCTGTGGGTGCACACGAAAGCGGCTTGATCGGCGAAGACCCCAACGGCATACCCAACAACCTGCTGCCATATATGGCGCAGGTAGCCGTAGGCAAGCTGCCGGAGTTGGCTGTGTTTGGTAACGACTACCCCACGCCCGATGGCACAGGTGTTCGTGACTACATTCATGTGGTCGATTTGGCCGAGGGGCACTTGCGTGCATTGAATGCGCTACAAACCCGAACGGGTGCCCATATCTGGAATTTCGGCACTGGACAAGGCTACAGCGTCATTGAGATGGTTAAAGCCTTTGAAGCTGCTAGTGGCCGCAAGGTACCTTGCAAAATCGTTCTACGCCGCCCAGGCGATATTTCCACCTGCTACGCCGACCCCAGCAAAGCCGAAAAAGAATTGGGCTGGAAAGCCAAGCGCGGCCTAGATGAAATGATGCGCGATGCTTGGCGGTGGCAAGAGATGAACCCGAATGGTTACTGTGATTCTGAGGTTAAACCAACTCAACCACAGCCTTGAGCAAGTTAGGGTTGCTGTACGAATATGCCGTAGTGGTTTGGATGCTGCGCTACCCTGCTAGAGTTTTAAGTAAATGAATGGCAATGCCTTGGTTGGACAAGTTGGTTAAAATCGTGCGGCGCACACTGTGGCTGCTGACATAATCCAGCCCAGCACCTGCATATAGCTGTGCAAAGTTTTCGACAGGCTATTGGCGCTAAAGCCCATTGTTAATCGTCCCCCTGGTTAATCAGCCTTAAAGGTAGAGTTTGCTCAATTAGAGCTGATCTGCCTGGTTTCTTAGGATCTTTCTCACTAAGAAACATGGACTCCAGGGGTTAAGTTATTGCGCCATTCAGAGATGAACTCTAGCGGAGTTTGATAATCCAAACTTGAATGAAGTCTGATTAAATTGTAGTGCTTACGCCAAGTTTCAGTAATCACCTTGGCATACTGCATGATGAAAACCAATTCAAAGCTAAACATTCATCCCTGAACTTGCCATTAAAGCTTGCATTGGTGCCATTTTGCCAAGACTTGCCTGGTTCAATTGTAGTATCCCTTGTCAAGAGGGCATTCCTATAGTGTTTTTTTCTGCCTGATTTCGATACTGCCTAAGGTATTCTTCCTAGTGAACTGTGAGCTCTTTATTTGTTGTAACTGGTAATCCATTGCTCAGTAATCTCTCGCACTTCTCTGAGGTTTTTAAACAGGTAGTCATTTAGTACTTCATGGCGGTAGCTTTTATTAAAGCGTTCAATAAAGGCATTTTGCGTAGGTTTACCGGGTTGGATAAATTGAAGGTTAATCCCTCTAGATTCACGCCAGCCTATGAAGATGCTTGACCGAAGTTCGCTTCCATTTTCGAGCCGTATGGCTTGTGGTAGATCGTAGATTGCTTCTAGTTACTCAAGAGTTCTTACTACTCTGGCCGCTGGCAAGCTAATATCAATTTCAATCGCCAATACTTCGCGATTGGATTCATCAATGACTTTCAGGGTTCTAAAAGGTCGGTCGTAATCCAAGGTATCATAATCAAAATCCAGTACCCAAATCGTATTAACTTCGGTTGGCGTAATGAGTAGGACTGGTATCTTAGGGATCTGTTTTTTAGTTCCTCTGGGTAAGTTCAGGCCCATCTCCTCATACACACGCCACAGGCGCTTGGGGTTCTAGATAGCTCTGAATGCGCAACCAATCAAAACAGAGCCTAAAACCCCAACATCCGTGCTTAGCAACGACCCGGTTTAGCATATCAAAAACCGGCACATCAGCAATAGCTTTACCTTCTAGTTGATCATAATAAGACGATCTAGCCAGGCCCAGATGAGCGCAGGCCCTTGCCACTGGAACATCTTCTTCGCCAAATAAGTAATCAGCGGCTTCTCCTTTACTCGTTGGCGCTAGAGCTTTTTTTGATTAAGTACCTCAATGCTCGGTTATCGTGTGAGAGTTCAGCGATTATCGTTTTATATTCTGATAGCTGCCGCTTGAGCTCTGAGGCTTCAACCCCACCGTACTTGGAGTGCCGCCTTCTAAAAGGTAGCACCACTAATTCGGTGGGTACGCAGAATATTGGCCATCGCAATGCCGCCTTCAGCTTCTTTAAAAATCCCAACCATTTGGGTCTCTGTACATCGTGGCTTCATCATATTGATTATGCTGTTGTAAATACTGCCATTAACAACAGAGAACGCTACTTTTAAAATGTACGGATTTAAGTAAATACTATAATAAGACCTCATTTCATGAGAATATTCTCCTGATTCATATAAATACTTAAGATTATGATTCTAATCACAGGTGGTGCAGGTTTTATCGGTGGTAACTTTGTTTTGGATTGGTTAGCCAACCCATCTGCTGAAGGTATTGTTAACTTAGATAAGCTCACCTATGCTGGCAATTTAGCAATACTTCAGTCTTTATCTGCAGATGCACGTCATGTGTTCGTTCAGGGTGATATTGGTGATTACGAGTTAGTGCTTTTACTTTTGAAAAAACATGGTGTGCGTGCAGTTGTTAATTTTGCCGCTGAGTCTCACGTCGATCGATCAATTCATGGGCCAGGTGACTTTATTCAGACCAATGTGGTGGGCACATTTAATCTGCTTGAAGCTGTTCGTGCTTATTGGTCAGAGTTACCTGATTTAGAAAAATCTAGCTTTAGATTTTTGCACGTTTCTACTGATGAAGTGTATGGATCATTGTCTTCAACCGATCCTGCTTTTACTGAGACCAATCCTTATGAGCCGAACAGCCCATATTCAGCATCAAAGGCTGCATCGGATCATCTAGTTCGAGCTTGGCACCATACTTATGGTTTGCCTGTATTAACCACCAACTGCTCTAACAACTACGGTCCTTATCATTTCCCGGAGAAGTTAATTCCATTGGTGATTCTGAATGCCCTTGCCGGAAAGGAATTACCTATCTATGGTGATGGTCAACAAATCCGCGATTGGTTGTATGTAAAAGACCATTGCTCAGCGATTCGTCGAGTGTTGGAGGCTGGTAAATTGGGTGAAACTTATAACGTCGGTGGTTGGAATGAAAAACCAAACCTTGAGGCGGTTAATACTATTTGTACTATCTTGGATGAGCTACGCCCAAAATCAGGTGGCACTGGTGCTGAAAATAAGTACGCATCACAAATCACCTTTGTCAAAGATCGACCAGGGCATGACCGTCGCTACGCGATTGATGCTAGCAAGCTAGAGCGAGAGTTGGGTTGGAAACCTGTCGAGACATTTGAAACGGGTATTCGTAAAACAGTTCAATGGTACTTGGACAATAAAGAATGGACTGATGGCGTGTTGAGTGGTTCTTATCGAGACTGGGTTAAAAAGCAATATAGCTAAAAATAATTTAATGAATTTCAAATAAGGTAACGACTTTCATTCTTTTGATTGATTAAATATGTCATTCTCATCCCTTGAACTTTTAGACCATACTCGTCCAATTGTGATCTTTGGTAAAGATGGTCAAGTGGGTAAGGCATTGCAAACATGTTTGAAAGATCTAAAAATTCCAGCCATTTTCTTGGGTCGCTCTGATTGCGATTTATCTTCTGAATCATCCATCAATGAAGTTCTCAATAGATATCAACCTCAAGTGATCATCAATGCCGCTGCATATACAGCAGTTGATAAAGCAGAGGATGTTGCTGAGCATGATGTGGTTTTTGCCATTAACTCAAAAGCTCCTGCATTGATGGCCAGATATATTGCCAATGTCTCACATGGCGTCTTGGTTCATTACTCAACAGACTATGTATTTGCAGACACCAAACAAACTACTTATTTAGAATCTGATGCAACTGGACCAGTTGACCAGTTATGCGTTTATGGGCAGAGTAAATTAGCTGGTGAGCATGCGATTAAAGAGGCTTTTAATGAGGCCCATGACACTGGTCATGATTTTGTTCGTGGCTCTGAGCATGTCTCAGACCATGCTTCAGGTTATGTTTTAGCTAAAGATAAATTTTCTAGATATTTTATTTTGCGCACTTCGTGGGTTTATGGTGAGGGCGGCAACTTTATTCGGACGATCTTACGCTTGGCCGGTGAGCGAGATCAATTGAAGGTGGTGGTCGATCAAGTGGGGGCTCCAACATCAGCGCAGTGGTTAGCTGAAGTAGGTGTGCAAATGGCGGGATCCCGTGTTGAGTCAGGTATCTATCATGCTGTGCCCGATGGTGAAACTTCTTGGCATGGTTTAGCAGTGTTTGCTATTGAAACTGCTGCTAGTTGTGGCGAGGGGATAGAGGTTAAGTCTGAGAATATCTTACCAATCCTAGCGGCTGATTATCCTGTACCTGCTGCCAGACCATATAACTCAAGATTAAGCAATCAAAAGCTCAAAAAAGCATTGTCAGAAATGGCTTTTACGGGACAATACCCTCATTGGCGTGAACAAGTTGAAAAGTATGTGAACCAAGTGGTTGTTGAGTCACTAAAAAGTTAAGGGTTGGGATCTGTGACCTGAAAGCTAAGAATGTAAGATTGATAGCTAAGATCTAATAATTAAGAACTATGATTTAGATGTTGAGATCTTGTCAGCATTAGAGTAAATGGAGAAACTTCGAGTATGAATCGTAAAGGGATTATTTTGGCGGGTGGTTCTGGTACACGTTTGTATCCTGTAACACAGGCAGTATCTAAACAGTTAATGCCTGTTTACGATAAGCCCATGGTGTATTACCCACTCACCACATTGATGTTGACTGGCATCAAAGATATTTTGTTGATTTCTACACCTCAAGATACGCCGCGATTCTCAGAGCTATTGGGTGATGGCTCCCAATGGGGTCTAAATATTCAATATGCCGTACAGCCATCACCCGATGGCTTAGCCCAAGCTTTTATCATTGGTAAAAAGTTTGTTGGTAACAACCCATCAGCTTTGGTATTGGGCGACAATATTTTCTATGGTCATGAACTGGTGAATCAACTACATTCTGCTAATGAACGTACTTCAGGGGCAACCGTGTTTGCTTATCATGTCAATGATCCTGAGCGTTATGGTGTTGTTGAATTCGATGATTCATTCAAGGCTTTGTCGATTGAAGAGAAGCCATTAAAACCAAAAAGTAACTACGCTGTAACCGGCTTGTATTTCTATGATCAGCAGGTCTGCGATATTGCAAAATCGATCAAACCAAGTGCGCGTGGTGAGTTAGAGATTACTGCAGTGAATGATGCGTACCTAAAGATAAACCAGCTTCAGGTTGAGATCATGGGGCGTGGTTATGCTTGGTTAGATACTGGTACACATGACTCTTTATTGGATGCTGCAGGTTTTATTGCAACATTACAGAAGCGTCAAGGTTTGATGGTAGCTTGTCCTGAAGAGATCGCTTATCGTCAAGGGTGGATTAAATGTGAAGATGTACTTAAGTTGGCGGCACCTCTAAAGAAAAATACTTATGGTCAGTATTTGGAAAAGATGCTTACTGAAAATAAAAAGTGATGATTTTTTATATTCATAAAAAGAGTTCTTATCAACTTTTAGATTAATCAGTTAATGAGATAGAAAATTTACAGATGCCTATTACAGTTACTCCAACAGCAATACCAGATGTCTTAATGATTGAGCCGAAGGTGTTTAGTGATGATCGCGGTTGGTTTTTTGAGTCTTTAAATGAAAAAGATTTTTCTGCTGCTCTTGGTCATTCTGTGACATTTGTTCAAGATAATCATTCTTTGTCAAAGAGGGGTGTGTTACGCGGTCTCCATTATCAAATGGAACAGACTCAAGGTAAGTTAGTTCGAGTCTGTCATGGCGCCGTATTTGATGTTGCAGTTGATCTACGAAAGTCATCAAGTACTTTTGGTCAATGGGTGGGCATTGAATTATCTTCTGAGAACAAAAAACAGCTATGGATACCTCCTGGTTTTGCCCATGGTTTTTTGGTTTTATCAGAGTCTGCTGACTTTTTGTATAAAACTACAGATTACTGGCATGCTGACAGTGAGCAGTGTATTGATTGGGGCGATCAAGCTTTGGCTATTAATTGGCCAGATATTGGGATGCAGCCAATTTTAAACTCTAGGGACTCAATCGGCCTATGTTGGTCTGATGCGCCTAAGTTTTGATTACTTGATATTTTTAAATATTTGCCCGGTTCTTTTTCCTATAAAATTCATAAATGAATCAGAATTCAAGCTCTAAACCTTTAAAAGGTGTTGCTAACGTCCTCGGGGGTATTAAGCCTGTAATCCTATGTGGAGGGTCGGGAACTCGATTGTGGCCTTTATCCCGCGAATCTTTTCCTAAACAATTTGTTCCACTGATTGAAGGTAAAAGTCTTTTAGAGTTGACTTTAGCTAGAATTGAATCACTGGAGCATCCTATTTGTGTCACTAATGAAGATCATCGTTTCTTTATTCGAGATTTATTGACTCGTAATTCTCAATCGGAAAATAGTTCAGCATCAATCCTATTAGAGCCTGCTGGTAGAAACACAGCAGCAGCTATGGCGAGCTCTGCTCTGATGCCATGTATATCCCCATCAGACCTTTTACTTTTTTTACCATCAGATCATTTTGTGCCGGATGTGGATGCTTTTGTATTAACTATAAAGGCCGCTATCGCAGCAGCAAATGCTGGGTTTATTGTGACTTTTGGAGTCCAACCAAGTTTTCCAAGCACTGCGTATGGATATATTCAGAAGGGTGATTCTCTTGATTTAGCATCGGGTGAAATTAATACGTATGCTGTGAATCGTTTTGAAGAAAAGCCAGCACTTGAAAAGGCACAAGCCATGCTTTTGTCAGGCAACTATCTTTGGAATGCAGGTATATTTTTGTGTGCTGCATCAACCTTAGTTGAAGGACTTCGTAAGCATGCTCCTGATATTCTAAATTGGTGTACGAAGGCAATGCAAAGTTCAGAGATTGATGGTGATTTCATTAGGCCTAATAAAGAAGATTTTTTAGCATGCCGTTCTGAGTCAATTGATTACGCTGTGATGGAACATTTTGATAAGGTGGCGGTTGTGCCATTCAAGGGTGCTTGGAGCGATGTGGGTAGCTGGAATGCTGTAGCAGCTTTAACTGATCAAGATAAATCTGGTAATCGAATCAGCGGTCATGGTGTGGCCGTTCAATCAAATAATACTTATATCAATGCGCCCCATCGCCCAGTGATTACTTTGGGCACTTCTGATTTAGTGATTGTGGATACGCCAGATGCTGTATTGGTGGCATCGGCAGATAAAGTTGAGCAAGTTAAAGATGTTGTGGCTGCTTTAAAGAAAGCTGGTCAGACTCAAGCTGTCACCCATCGTAAAGTTTTTAGACCTTGGGGTTGGTATGACTCAATTGATATGGGTGAACGCTTTCAGGTCAAGCGAATAGCTGTTAAGCCAGGAGCAAGCCTAAGTTTACAAATGCATCATCATCGTGCCGAACATTGGATTGTGGTCAAAGGCACTGCTAAAGTAACCAATGGAAATAAGATTTTTCTATTAGAAGAAAATCAATCCACATATATCCCGATTGGTGCAATACATCGCTTAGAGAACCCAGGTAAAACTGATCTCGAGATGATTGAAGTTCAATCTGGTAGTTATTTGGGGGAGGACGATATTGTTCGATATAAGGACGATTACGGAAGAAAGTAGATGTTAAACATTTCTTATTTAAATCATTTCAGCGGCATTGTGTTAAGTGGCATTTTTCTTTTTCTAAGTTTTTTATGGGTGTTGCCTCATACAATTGCCTTAAGAAATATTCTGCTAGTTTTAGGATTTATTTTTGCAATAATTTATCTGGTAAGTAGAGCCAATAAACTTCAGTTTAATAAAACTCTTATACCTTTATTGCTTTTAATAACCCTGTTTATATGGGTAATTGTCCATTTTCTGTTTTTTTCGATGAATCCCGATGTTGAGTTAAAAGAGATTAAAAGTCTTTGGTTGAGAGCGGGATGTGGCGCCGTTACTGCTGCAGCACTTGCGTTGATTGTTAAGGAAACTTCTTGGGGAAAAATTTGTTTTTTTGTGGCTGTATCTTTTACGCCACTCATCAATCTTGGGGTATACGGATATCAGAGCTATCTAAAGGGCACGTTAATCATGCCCAATGAATTTTATACAAGATTCTTGTTTAATAAAATTGAAGCCGCTTTTTTTGGCTCCATTGCTATAGCAATATTTTTGGGGTGGTCGTTCAATTGCCTAGAAAAAAAACAGAATTTTAAAAATATTAAAATTGAGTTAATGTTATTTTTAGCTTGTTTTTTATTTGTTGTTTCATCGTTGGTTTCTGCAAGTAAAAATGGTATTGCAGTTGGCTTGAGTTTATTTGCATTATTTTGTTGCTGTTTACTTTTTTTGACCTTTTTTAGATTCGGTAGTCGTCTGAAATATTTAATTGTGATGATTATTTTTATTGGGGGTCTTGTAACTTTTGCAAAACTTCATAAATCATCAGCATCTTCGGGTTGGGAAACTTTATACGCTGATTTAAAGGTATCGGTACAAGTTGATCGGTATCAACATTGGCGTGGGCATGGAATGGGGTATCCATTAAACGAATTTCAGAAACCAGTTGCTAGTAATACCTATGAGCGAATGTCTTGGGCTACTGTTGGATGGAGGATGATTGGTCAAGAGCCTCTTGGCTATGGATCAATTAACCATTCATTTAAAGGAATGTTGGATCATCATAACATTGAACACACAATTAATGGACAAACTCATAGTGGATGGACGGATTTTAGCCTTGCCTTTGGGATTCCAGGCCTTGTAATTATTATTTTTTCTCAGTTAATAATTATTTACATTGGCTTAAAAAATAAGGATCAATATAGTTTGATAGGAGTCTGGATTTGTATTGCATTATTACCGCTTGGTATTGTTGCTGAAATTTGCTATAAGCAATATTTTGAATCGACTTTATTCTTTATTGCCTTTGCCGCAACCATTGTTTATCGTAGAGAAGTAATCAAATAAATTTCTTTTGATAAAACTAATACTGCAAAAGTTACTTGGAAGAATTACTTAAAAAAATTATTATAAGATTTTAGGAATCCATCAGAAAAGTATTGTTCTGGATTAGATATTTTTTTAAAGTAAAGGTTGCGCCCAAAGAGATC
>JACCDV010040838.1_pt1 | contig 34603 bp, 37 predicted proteins | sample 7446131 | NCBI WGS metagenome assembly JACCDV01 (sample SAMN15323448, study PRJNA562643) | freshwater metagenome | isolation source: river surface water | place: USA:Blue River Watershed | collected 2017-08-17
TAAAATTACCAGAGGGATGTTATAAATCGAATAATGATTTTGGAGAATTAATAGGTATAGGTGGTAGTGGGATATCTAAGCAAATAAAAAAACTGGTTGAGATGAATTATATAACCACAGAAGATATAAAAATTGGCAATGTAACTGACCGCCGAAAAATCGAGTTAAGTACTTCCTACATGACCATGGAGGTACTTCCTAAATCACAAGAGGGTACTTCCTGCAAGAATAATGAGGTACTTCCTAAATCACAAGAGGGTACTTCCTGTGGGAACACAATTAATACAACTATTATTTCAAAAAAAATAGTACCAGTATTATCTCAGTTTACTATTACAGAAAAAATTGTTGAGAAGAGTGAAATTCAAATACTGGAACAAAAAATTATTAATTCATGTTCGCAGGGGCAAGAGCTACTTAATCAATTTCAAAATTATTGTATTGATAACATCTGGATGTTTGTAAAAACTAAACAAGAAATTGAAGAAATACATCAGCTATATAAAGAATATAAAGCTGCTACAAAAAATTTGGAATTAAATATCCCCTCAACGAAGACGTGAGTGCAACGAACCGTAGACGAAGTCTCACGACTTCAAACCCATCCCCCAATTCCGCTCACCCCCTTCCCATGAACAACTAACCTCTTTTTGTCTTCGAACAAAGATCCACCAATAGATATGGACTATGTGGTGTCCTTCTTTAACTGATAGATACTAAAAATTAGTATTTATACTGATTGATGATTGGCGAATTATACCCAATTTCGAACTAAAAAAATGTGATGAACAATTCAACATTTTCAGTTCTAACTGAGATGATTTTACAGGATGCCAAAACATATGCAGACAGAGGTGATAACTCAATGGCTATTAAACTATGGAGGTACTCTATGACCTTTGAGAAAAGATATAAACAAATTGAAAGTTTAATGGAAAAACAAATTAGGAAGAAGATCAGAGGAGAATTAAAGATAAAAACTCGTAGAATAATTCAGTAGTATGGCCACTACGTATATGATTGTTTGATTTTCTGCTTTTTCAGTTTGTAATGTCTGTATAAGTATAGAACTCCTATCCCGGGAACAACTAACCTATTTCAGTTTTCGAAATAAAGGTAAAATGGGGACTACTGATTTTTTTTTGAAGACAATTTACCTTCAAAATATTTTTTCCTCCTTAGGTACCACCCTAAAATGAGGAAGATGATCTGATTTACTTATTCTTTCTCCTGTATTTCCCTCTGGTCTTGTAGTAGTACCTGGACTTAGCTTGGTTTTTAACCGCATTAGGCCGGGTGCTAACTGATTTTCTAATATACCCCTTTCTGAACTGACCTTTATAATTTATCGAGGGCGGTACATAAGTCGATTTTAAGGGACGTTTAGCCTCTTGGCTATCAGAACATCCAATTAATAAAATAAACCCGAAAATGAGGAGATATTTGGCCATAATAGCATTTTGAGACGTCCAATCAAATCGACTTCTTTTCTGTATTTCTTTAATAATTTGTTTTTTACTTAATTGAGTAGTAAAGATTTATCGGTTATGTATATTATTATGCTTTTTGTATAATTCTTTTGCTAAACTTTCTATTTCGAATTGTTTCTGTTCACTTAAATAATGTCGCTGCTCATCATCCATAATATCATATTCTAAATCAATTTCCTCTATTGTTCTATTTTTGATTAAATCGGAACGCTTATTTGCAGTATTAATTATCCACTTGGCTTCACTCACACAATCTTTGTAGGATTTAATCTCTTTAAACTTTATTTGAGAATTTGATTTTGAAGTATCATTTGACGAACCAAGCCAACTAAATAATGAATATAAAAATATTACAGATGCAACCGCAAGGATAAATAAAGGGAACCCAGAAATTTCTAATAAAAACATAGGATGAATTTTAATTTCCAATTAAAAAGAACTAATTTTCATTAAATTGATAGACTATTAAAAGGTATAAAAAGACTAATCCAATCATTGAAATAATCATAAGTGATTTACTTATAAAATCATCTTTAATTGTTTTTTCAATCCATTTCTTAAAAGTTGAACCAATTTGTAAAAATCCCAGTGCTAATACAATTGCTCCAATAGAAATCAGTGGATGATTTACAAAATATTCAAAAACTGCTGGATTAGCTTGTAAAAAGAAGATTTTTGAACACATAATTATATCTTACGTTTTTAGAGAGAATTCAAAATTATTAACTCTGGTTCAGAATTAGTTTTTCCATATACAATTGCATTTTGTTCAAACTTTGTACCAATCAACGAGGCGTCCTCTTTTGATATCCCTATGATAAATAAACTCAGCTCTGGTTCCCAGGCTGGATCTTCTCCAGCCCCATGACCTTCGAAAGTTATATAAGTTTTGGTTAACTCTTTTAAATCCTCGTGACGCAGTCTATTTTCATCATTTGTCAAAACTCTTGAATATGGATTATATGCAGTAATAAAGGCCCATTTATTTGAATTATGCTTTAAAAGTAGATTATCAAGGTCTTGATTAGACTTGCCAATTTCAATTATTACATCTGGCTCAAAAACTTTGTATTTGGTGTTTTTATAGGCTTCTATTAGGTCATTCATTATTGTTTTTTTAAAGTCTTAATCTTGCTTCAATTTTATTTTTCTATTACAAATCTTAACCAGTGATTCATTAATCATTTCTAAATCATCAACATCTTCTTGCGTCAATTCAGACTTTAATAATGTTTCAACCTTAGCCTGGTACTGTTCTATTATTAGTCGCTTATGTACCTCAATTACTCTTTCTGATTTGTTATTCCATGAGAACATCAGAAAATGCCACGGGAATTTTGTTCTTAAGTCTGAATACATTTTATTGGCAACCCCACCTGGCACATCTTTCTGGGTAGACATTTCTTTCAAGATTAGCAAATACTCCTCTTTTCTCTTTTCGGTCATTTGTTTAAAGTACTTTGATTATACAGTAAGAATTATAAAATTATTGATATTAAAGGGTATTTGACCTTTATTGTCAAACAAATTATAAATTAAGATAATGAATAAATTCAAATATTCCTTAACTTGAGCCTCTATCTTATAATATAGAAATTAGATGAAGAAAGTACTCAGATTAGATGAGGTTTTAAAAGAAAAGCACATTCAACAGAAAGACTTGGCTTCAAGGCTGGGTGTAAGCAAGGTTAGTGTTTCCTATTGGTGCAACAACCAGACTAATCCAAGTATCGACACATTAGTGAATATTGCTAAGGTGTTGGAAGTTAAAGTGTCAGAATTAATTAATGAATAGTTTATAAAATAAAATGATACAAGATAATAATAAAAGTCAAGTTAAGTCTAAAAAAAGAGTAGCTGATCATGGTGAGGTCTTTACCAATGAACGAGAGGTGAAAGCCATGCTCGATCTTGTAAAAATCGAGTCTGAAAGAATTGAGTCGAGGTTTTTGGAACCAGCAATGGGTGATGGCAACTTCTTATCAGAAGTTTTGAATCGTAAGCTCAACTCGGTGGATGAAAAATATAAATCTGTACAAAATGAATGGGAACGCTACGGGATAATTGCTATATCAAGCATTTATGGTGTTGATATTTTGGAAGATAATGCAATAGAATGTAGAAAAAGATTATTCAATATTTTTAACGGTCGTTATTTTGCACATTTCAAAGAAAAATGTTTAGATGATTGTAAACGAAGTGTTCTTTTTTTGTTGGAGAGGAATATATTATGGGGAGATGCACTCGATTTTACTAATCCAGAGACAAAGAGACCAATAGTATTTTCTGAATGGAGTGCTGTCAATGGATCTATGTTAAAAAGAAGAGATTATATCTTTAAGTTTCTTGTTGAAAAGACTCACCAGTTTTCAATGTTCAATGACGAAGGCAATATTGGCTCGATTGATGAGCCCATTAAAGATTATCCACTAATTCATTTTTTAAAATTAGGAATAGATGATGCAAACTAATTATAATCCGGATGTGCTCTCATGTCTTGCAAATTTGAGTAATGATGAAGTATTCACTCCTCCAAGTTTAGCAAATGATATCTTAAACTTACTGCCTGAAGATTTATGGAGTAATCCAAAGACAAAGTTTTTAGACCCGGTATCAAAAAGTGGGGTCTTCTTGAGAGAAATTGCTAAACGTTTAATGATTGGATTGGAAAAACAAATTCCTGATAAGCAAAAACGTGTTAATCATATTTTCAGTCAACAATTGTATGGCATTGCTATTACGGATTTGACATCACTGTTATCCAGAAGAAGTGTTTATTGTTCAAAAGCTGCTAATGGAAAATATTCGGTCTATGACGGCTTTAATGACGATCAAGGTAATATAAAATACCAACTAATGAACCATACTTGGCAGGGAGGTAAGTGCACCTTTTGTGGCGCCAATCAAGAATCTTATGACCGTGAAGATTCTTTAGAGACTTATGCATATAATTTTATTCATACAAATACACCTGAAAATATCTTTAATATGAAGTTTGACGTAATCGTTGGTAATCCGCCTTATCAACTAAGTGATGCTGGTGCCCAAGCAAGTGCATCCCCAATTTATCATTTGTTTGTTGAGCAAGCAAAAAAACTTAAACCTAAGTATTTGGCAATGATTATACCTTCAAGGTGGTTTGCTGGAGGTAAGGGTCTTGATACTTTTAGAGAAAAAATGTTAAAAGATAGAAGAATTAGACATATTGTTGATTTTCATGACGCTGCTGATTGTTTTCCTGGTGTTGAAATCAAAGGCGGCGTTTGTTACTTCCTCTGGGATAGAGAATATGAAGGCGATTGCGAGGTAACACCAATTGTAAACGGGAAGGTTCAAAGTTCAATTAAAAGAAACATTGGTAATTATGATGTTTTAGTTAGATTAAATGAGGCTATACCAATCTTAGAAAAGGTTCAAAATTTTCATAAAAAAAGTAAATGGGTTTCTGAAATTATTTCTTCAAGAAAACCATTTGGATTTCCAACTAATTTTTTAGCTTTTAATCAAAATAAATCTAATAATTCAATTAAAATTTATGCGAATAAGAAAGTAGGTTACATAAACCCTGATAAAGTAACAGTTAATGTTAATTGGATAAATAAACCAAAAGTATATTTATCAAAAGCTTTTAATGGAGGTTATTCATTTCCTCATCAAATTATTAATTCACCTATAATTTCTATTGAACCAAGTTGTTGTACTGAGACTTACTTGGTTTGTGGGCCTTTTTCAAGTAATTCAGAAGCTCAAAATTTTGCATCATATGTTTCAACAAAGTTTTTTAGATTCTTAACTTATCTCAGAAAAATTTCACAGGATAATCCTAAAGACAGGTTTGATTTCGTTCCATTGCTCGATCTAAACGAGACTTGGACAGACGATAAAATTAATAGATTATTTGGACTAAATGAAAATGAAATAATTTATATTGACAATATGATTCGCCCAATGGATTTATCAAATAATACTGGTAACGATGAGTAATAAAGAATTCTTCCCGTCTCGTCCAGAAACTAATCCTACCATTTACGCATATGAATTGGTTGGTGTTGCTTCGCACAGAGGACTACTTAAAGTTGGATTTACTGACCGTAATGCCCAAACACGAATCAAAGAACAGCTTGGTACCGCTGCAATCAAATACAAGATTGTGTTTGAACAATCAGCAATGAAGCGAGATGGTAGCTCATTTACCGATCATGATGTGCATAGGTACTTGAAAAATTCGGGGATTTCTAACCCTGAAGGAGAATGGTTTAAATGTAATCTGAAAGATTTAGAAAGAGTAATTTTAGAAATCAAAACTGGAGAAAAAACAGAGGATAACAGGATCTTAACCTTTGATATGAGACCAGAACAGGAATTGGCGGTAGATAAGACTATCTCCTATTTTAATAGCTACAAACAAGAGAATCCAGATAAGACACCACATTTTCTTTGGAATGCTAAGATGCGTTTTGGTAAAACTTTTGCGAGCTACCAGCTTGCAAAAAAAATGGGTTGGAATAAAGTTTTAGTATTGACTTTCAAGCCTGCTGTAGAAGATGCATGGAAAGAAGACTTATTATCACATGTTGATTTTAAAGGTTGGCAGTTTATATCAAAAAATGCCGATGAACTTTCAAGCGCTGATATTGATCTAAAAAAACCATTGGTGTGTTTTGGTTCATTCCAAGATTTTTTAGGAAAAAACACTACTACAGGTGGAATTAAAGTAAAAAATGAATGGGTCCATGCTACAAATTGGGATATCATAATTTTTGATGAATATCATTTTGGAGCATGGAGAGAAAATGCTAAGGATTTGTTTGGGAAGGATTTAGAGGCAGAAAAAGAAATAATTGATTTTAAAAAGATCGAGAAAGAAGGTTTTGCTGAGGAGGATAAAGTTGAACACCTTGAAAAGATACTTCCCATTACCGCAAACCATTTTTTATATTTATCGGGAACCCCATTCAGAGCAATTAATTCTGGAGAGTTTATTGAAGAGCAAATCTTCAATTGGACTTATAGTGATGAACAAAGAGCAAAACAAAATTGGAGTGATAATTCGCCTAATCCATACGAATCATTACCTCGAATGGTTATGCTTACATATCAGCTTCCTGATGAAATAGCTCAGATTGCAAACCAAGGTGAGTTTGATGGTTTTGACTTAAATTTATTTTTTAAAGCTGAAGGATCAGGATCTAACGCTCGTTTTAAACATGAAAGCGAGGTTCAAAAATGGTTAGATCTTATCCGTGGTTCTTTTAGTGATAACATAGTAGATACCTTAAAATTAGCTACAAAAAAACCACCGCTTCCGTTTTCACACGCCCCACTACTAAAGGTATTAAACCATACCTTATGGTTTTTACCAAATGTTGCGGCTTGTCACGCAATGGCGAATTTGATAAAAAATAGAAATAATATATTTTATCAGTATTACACAGTTGTTGTTGCGGCTGGAACAGATGCAGGAATAGGAGTGAATGCTCTTGCACCTGTGTTGGATGCAATGACTGATAATCCATTAGAGTCTAAAACAATAACACTTACTTGTGGTAAGCTAACAACTGGTATATCTGTTAAACCTTGGACAGGTATATTTATGCTAAGAAATTCATCAAGTCCTGAAACATATTTTCAAGCCGCATTTAGGGTACAGACACCTTGGGTAATTAAAAATCCTGATAGTAAATCTCCGAACAAGGTTGAGATACTTAAAGAAGAATGTTATGTCTTTGACTTTGCCCCCAATCGAGCACTTAGACAAATTTCTGATTACGCCTGTCGTTTAAACATTAATGAAGCAAATCCTGAAAAGAATGTAGAAGACTTCATTAATTTCCTGCCTGTATTGGCTTATGATGGAAGTTCAATGAAACAGATTGACGCTGCTGGTATTTTAGACATTGCAATGAGTGGAACTACTGCCACACTTTTAGCCAGGCGTTGGGAAAGTGCCTTGTTGGTTAATGTCGACAATACGACATTAGAGAGGTTAATGAGTAATCAAGAGGCCATGGCTGCATTGAGTAATATAGAAGGATTTCGAAATCTCAATCAAGACATTGAAACAATTATTAATAAATCAGAATCAGTTAAAAAAATTAAAAAAGATGCAAATGATAGAGATTTATCAAAAAAAGAAAAGAAAGTATTAACTGACCAAGAAAAAGAATTTAAAAGTCTTCGAAAGCAAATTCAAGACAAGCTCATAAAATTCGCAACCAGGGTGCCTGTTTTTATGTATCTAACTGATTATCGTGAACATAGTTTGAAAGATGTCATCACTCAGTTAGAACCTGGATTATTCAAAAAAGTGACAGGTTTAACTGTGAGAGACTTCGAGTTGTTAGTTACTCTTGGTGTTTTTAATTCTTTATTAATAAATGATGCGGTTTACAAGTTTAAACGTTATGAAGACGCGAGTCTTGAGTATACTGGAATCAATAAACACGAGGGTGAAAATATTGGTTTATTCGATACAGTAATAAATGAAAAAGAATATAAAAACAATATTGGTGAAAATTAGTTTTCAAATATCATATTAAATGCAAAAATATTCAGTTAACCAACAATTAATTCAAACCCTGCTCTCTTGGGTTGAATCTGGTGAAATAGCTATACCTGAAATTCAAAGACCATTTGTTTGGGATAGTTCGAAAGTTAGAGATTTAATGGATTCCCTTTATCAAGGTTTTCCAATTGGCTATGTAATTGCATGGCAAAATCCTGATATTAGACTTAAAGATGGTAGTTTGAGTAAGGGTAAGAAGATATTAATCGATGGTCAACAAAGGGTTACAGCACTTACTGCAGCATTATTAGGAAAATATGTTATTGATAAAACTTATGATAGAATTAAGATTAAAATATCATTTAATCCAATTACTGAGAAGTTTGAAGTTCAAAACCCTGCAATATTAAAAGACAAAACTTGGCTTCCTGATATATCTGATGCAGTTAACGGCACCCAAAGTATTTTGAAGTTGGTGAGGCATTATTTAGAGTTGAACCCAGGTGTAGATGAAGATCAAGTAGAAAAATCATTCACTATTCTAACAGATATTCCCAAAAAACAAATAGGTATAATTGAATTAGCCTCAGAATTGGATATTGAAACAGTTACAGAGATTTTTATTAGGATCAACTCAAAAGGTGTTGTTCTTAGTCAGGCTGATTTTGCAATGAGTAAAATTGCCTCAAATACACTTTATGATGGTAATATATTAAGAAAAGCAATAGATTATTTCTGTCATCTTGCAGTTTCGCCAGAGTTTTATAAACATATTGAAGACCATGATAAGGAGTTTGTTAATACAGAATTCTTTTCTAAAATTAGTTGGTTAAAGAAAGAGGTTGATGACCTATATGATCCTGAATATACTGACCTTATTAAGGTTGCATTCACATCTCAATTTAATAGGGGGAAATTATCAGACTTGGTAAGTTTATTATCTGGGAGAAATTTCGAAACAAGAACATATGAAGAGCATATTGCAGAAGAGTCTTATGCCAAATTAAAAACTGGTGTTTTAAATTTCATAAATGAAACAAATTTTAAACGATTCTTAATGATTATTAAGTCATCTGGTTTTATTTCTAATAAACTCATCAGATCACAAAACGCTTTGAATTTTGCATATATCGTTTATCTAAAGCTAAAGGAATTGGGAGTTTCAGACGTTAAAATTGGAAGTTACGTACCAAAATGGTTTGTATTCTCAATTCTAACTGGAAGGTATTCAGGGTCAGCAGAGTCTGTATTTGACTTCGACATAAAACAAATTGCAAATAAAGATTTTGGACAGATTCTTTCAGAATACGAAGAGGCTGAACTATCTGATGCGTTTTGGAACTTTTCATTACCACAAAGTTTAGATACTTCAGTTGCAAGTAGCCCTTATTTTAATGTCTATTTAGCTGCACAGGTAAAAGCTAATGATAAAGGCTTTCTTTCAAAGGATGTATTAGTAAGTAATCTAATCGAATTACGTGGCGATATACATCATCTCTTTCCAAAAGATTATCTAAAGAAGAATGGATTAGAACGTGGAATGTATAATCAAATTGCTAACTACGTTTATATGCAGTCTGAAATCAATATAAAGGTTGGAAATAAGCCACCCGAAGAATACTTTCAAAAGGTTTTAGACGAAATGGAAAAACAATCAAATACTTTAAGTGGTATTTCTAATATGCATGAATTAGAAAATAATCTTGAAGTTAACTGTATCCCTAAAGAAATTATAAGAATGAAGATTGAGAATTATGAGGATTTTCTTGCTTTAAGAAGAAAACTAATGGCAGATAAAATGAAAGAATATTATTTTAGTTTATAAGACTCTCGTAATCAGATTTATTTTAAATAATCATTATGGATATTTGGATTGATCATTATAAAGTTACATCTGAAGTCAATTTTGAACATTATTTTGATTTGGAGGATTATACCGATTCTTCATCTTTAGATTTATACAGAAGCTACCGAAATTATATATCAGAAAGAGAATTTTACTCTTGGGAAAAAATTCTAATTGGCTCACCCAACTTAGATTTAATTCAGACATTACATCGGATGAAAGAAATAGACTTATCAAATGGAACTGACGTTATTATTGTTCAAAACAAAGAGGAATTCTCCAATTTTTGCATTAATCAATTTATTGATAAAATAGATTTCAAATATTCCAAAATGTCAATTTATGAGCTACCTTATGAAGGTCAAATTGCTTATGTTTTGGAGGTATACAGACAGAGGCATACAAAGTCTATATATGTTGAATGGATTAATAGGATAAATTTAGAGATCCCAAAGTCGTATTTATATATTTTCAAAGAATATTTTCTTTACTGTAAAAAAAATGACTTAGAGAAAATGCACTCAAAATTGAAAGAAGAATATAAAGATGAATTTTATGATAAAATAATTTCTGAATTTGTAACAGGAATTAGTATTGTACAAATCGAATATTAATTTTTTTTGTCGTAAATCTTTGATATTTTTTAATTCTATTTATATACCTTAATTACGACAAGTTTTTTTTTAATAATGCTTCTTCCAACATATCCTACCCCTATTTTATGTATTACAAAATCCAAACTTTCTAACAAAATATACCTATTGTGGAACTCCATGGATATGGAGCTATTCGTGAATTCAGAAACCATTTATTTCAAAGTTTAATTGACCTGTAATACGATCTCATGATATTTATTAAAAAGGATATTATGAAACTAAAAGAACTCTTAAAAAAGAAAAAAATTAAGATATTAATCAATGAGACTCAATTTCGAGCATTAGCTGAAAACGTATTAAACGAGCAGGAAAAGCAGACCATAAAGAAGACACATTTGATTAAATTATAGACCCATGCAACAAGAAGTTAAGAAACCAGTGCATCAGGATAAGGTAGTCTTCATTATTGATACCAACAGAAATCAAGAAGAAAAGTCAATTTACCCTCAATCGTATGAATATGTTGAAGCAGTCCTGAATAGTGTATTAAGAAAGAATAACATTAGTACAGAAAAGCTATTTATCGGTGGTAAAAAAGAAAATATTGTCAGATTTTTATCCACTCTCATTGAAAACTACAACTATGATGACCTTCTTATGGTTGATAATACAGGTATGTATAAAGACGATGCTGATTTTGAATAACTTATACCAGACATCATTAATACGATCAGGATTTGAATTCACCAATATGTTGTTTGGCAAATCAAAACATTTTTGCCAGACAATATCTATATCATCATTTTCTGGAGAATTCAAAAGTTGTTTGGCAAATCCAAATACCTCTTTGCCAAACAACATCAAGCATTAAATTATAAAATTCTCTTTTTATAATAAAAAATTGCATTTAATTGTAGATATCGTACTACCCATCACTCAACTTACACTAATAACAGAAGTATAAGTTACTAACTCAGTTCAAAGAGTCCAAAGGACTGTGATGTTTCAAAGTTGGTATACTTTAACGTTGTAGAAATATTTGCATGACCAATAAGACGAGATACTTTAACTAAACTAAGATGGTCTCCATTTTCAAAACCCTTCTTTATTGATCCTACTACCCATGATTTTCTGAGTAAATGCGACGAGCAATTTCCGATATACTTTACTTTGTAGTCCTTCATAATACCCTTTAAAATTCGATTAAAGTACTGTATTGACATGGGTCTAAGACCGTTAGTCTTCTGTGAGGATAGAATATAATTGGAAGGGTCTGAGGCTTGCACCTCATAAACTATATCCAACACCTCTTTCAGCTTAGTAGACATTACCAGAATTCGTTCTTTATCGGTTTTCTTCTCAACCCTTATAAACCTTTCACCCACCTGCACACCTATTATATCCTCCCATTTTAGATTTAGGTTATCTATAACTCTCATTCCTAATCTTACACCAATGGATACCATTAATAACGCCCGTGCAGAATCTTTAGTTTTACTTGCTTGAAAGTCTCTAAGTAATCTTGATTCCAAATTCATGACTGTATCCCAGTCAAGTGAGTAAGTTGTTGTTTTAATCCCCTTGCGTAACATTTTGAATAGTTTAGGAAGCTAAAAATATATGACAACAAAAATATTCATTTTTAATATAATTTATCTAATAGTGAACATTATTTAGCACAATATTAGGACTTTTGAAATAAAGCATTGATTTACAGATAGATAGAAAAATGCTAATATTCACTTTTCATAATAAGTGAACATTATGATGTAAATTAGATTAAACATTAAATTTTAAATTCAATCAATAGTATCTGAGTAATGAGGCAAGAAATGAAAGATAAAATTAATTCCTTAGATCCGAGGGTCAGAGAAAAGTTAATAAAAAGATTAGCCGCGGAAAAAATTGCAAAGAAGTATAATGTTGAAATTAATTTTGATGAAATCGACTTAGATAATTTTGCTAAAGATCTGGCAGATGCCATTCGAAAAAAGGGATAGATACAACCAAATTTATAAATCTTTCGATAAATATTATGAAAAAAAATGATGACGAACCATACCCTAAACAACTATTATTTGGTAAGGCTATGGTAATATTTTATATAATATTTATTATTTACTTATATACTACAAAAACCAAGCCTGATTGGTTACCAAAGACAATAGCATTTGATATCCTTGTGTTATATGTACTATGCCTACATACCTATTACTATATTAAGTATAGGGATAAAAGATAGGGATGGTAGGAAGATTTTAGTGCTTATACTTGATTCTAAAATAACTGGGAATAAGGACGATGATTAAATCATAACTTATTTTTCACATACACTTTTTTAGTTTTATTGGTAAAGGCTTTAATCGCTAACAGGAATGTTATTGTTGGCCATATGATGCCAAAGATCCATACACAAACTTCTTTGTAGTCAGTATGAAATATGTATGCTATATTTTCAAATAAATAAACAAAGTCGTCAAAGGTTTCTTCCATAATTTTTATTTAGACCAACAAAGTAATTTGGTTTCATGTTATTTGAAAGTTAAATGTGATTCCCAAAAATCCGTTAACACTCTTTTATGTTAATGTATTGTGGTTTTAGGTTATGATAACAAATTAAAATGTTTTATCATTTTAGCTTCGGTTTAATCAATTATTAAAACAATGTGGGATCAAATATTTAGTATTTGTGTAGAAATCATGTATTTTCTGGGAGACCTTACTGGACTTACGTATAATGAGATAAACGTTCTTGTTTTTTGCGTTTTATGGCCATTGCATACTATCTACCTATTTACGCTCTCATATAAGGCCAGAAGGGCCTTATGTCTCTATAAAAATCCAAATGGTTTCCCAAAAAAGCTGCCATTCCTATTTCCTACAATAAGCCACTTATTGAAAATAAAAAATAATGAGAATTGAAAAAAATATTGACTTACCTATTCAACATAGTGCTATATGGAATAATGGTCCCTTTGGCAGTATTTGTTTTAGCCAGTATTGCTGTATCGTTATCTTGCCGATATTATTGGGGAGAAGAATTTATGCAAGGTGATTCTGGATTCAAACTTAGTGCCTGGATAACCTTTTATTTTGTTACATTGACCCTTTATTATTACCTATTTGCATTAATTAGTTTTGGATTAGATCATAGGTTAAGAAGAGTTTCTGTGGCAATCACGATATCCATGCCCATACTCTTTCATTACTTAATAAGTGGATATGATTATAGAATTACTGTATGCTTTGCAGGGTTTCATTTAACTTATTACGTTTTATTTTATGGGCTTGTGCATATACAACAACTCATAAATAATAGGATTATAAGGCATTTCAAAGATAATAAGCCAGTTTGAAACGCTAAAAATTGTTCAGCGTAACCTTTTACATCTGATAAGCAATAATTTGGGAAAATAAAGATCAGATAGTAATAATAGCTCTTCTCTTCAACTCCCAGAAACAATCGGCGGTGTATTTAATATCAACTGCTGCATTATGTGTATCCACGCAGGGTTTACTGAATAACTTGTAATGCAATTCTGAGAGCTTTGGCCATTTGTAACCATAAGCACCCGGTATTCTGCAATATTCAGTACTTTTTTCCATCGTACAAATTTTCTTCTTATCCCGAATAATGTTGTTTCTACCTAACCTTAGGATTTCGCATCCGATAATTTTTTCATCATATGACATATTGTGTGCCACAAGAACATCAGCATTCTCAATACGAGAGTAAATTAAATTAATTACAAATTCCAGATCTTCTCCCTGCTGCAATGCTTTTTCAGTGCTAATTCCATGTACCTTTTCAGCTTCATATGGTATGCGAAACCCTTCTGGTTTGATAATGTGGTTGCCTTCCGCTATCAAATTTCCATCGAAATCATACATCAAATAGGCTAATTGCACAAGCCTCGGCCAGTTATTAAAATCAGATAGTGGAGCTTTCCAATTTTTCGGCAATCCCGTGGTTTCTGTATCAAAAAAAAGAAGGAATTTATTAAAATTATTTTTAGAATTAATATTGAAATTTTTATTTCTTTTAATTTCCTCTTGCTTTTTTCTGATTGCGCGCAATTCTTCCTCATTATTATGCGTTAAGTACTTGTCCTCCATTTCACCACTCGCATCATAGAATGATATGCTATAAATTGGACTATCATCAATCAGGTAAAGAGCACCAATATCTCCTGCAATTTTAAAGTTGCGTTCTGGGTTATCCTTATCAAAAGGAATCAAAGAATCCAGAATGATAATTTTCCCCGGTAATATATCACCTACTTTAAGCAAGTTAAGGTATTGGTATAATCCAAAATATTTAGCCCTTCGCTTTGTTTCTTTTCCTTCTAAATCAATAAATAATTGCTCAACAAAAATCCAGCCATATTCGGATGCGTGGATTACAACATTTAGTATTGGCTCTTTGCCAAAACGTACAACTCTAACCGGTCCTACAGGGTTCATTTTACGTTATTGTTGATCATATTCTAAGACCTAATGTTAATTAAAGTTGTAAGTTGATCTCACGACTCTTACATTACAGTGATTACCCTTATCAACAAATCCAGCATCTCCCTGTAAAAAAGAAAGTTGCCAGGCTAAGTCAAAACCATTTTCTGTTAAACTCCAGTATGGTTTATTTTTAAATCCACCAATTATACTTCTATTCTGATATAACAAATCAAGTTCTTTTCGATTTGGCAATCTCCATCCATCTTTTAATTCCTTAGCTATTTTTTTTGCATTTTCCCATGACATTCGAACAGTTAGGTCTTGTTTTGAAACTTCCATATCACCAATTTTAATAAAATCAGCTACAGTTTGTTTAGGTATATCTTTAAAATCAAAAATTACTTTTTCTTCTTCTTGATTAATTTTAACAGGATATTCTTTTTCGCTTACAAAATCTAAAAAATCATTATTATCTTCTCGAATACTTATTGTTTGTTCTATTTTTGAATCATACTCAATAAAATTTATTGAAGCGTATGACAAAGCTTTAAGTATGTATCTCAAATCTTTGCCTGATCCTGTACTCCTATTTTTCACAATCCAAATAGCATTATTACTATTTTTTTGAGTACAAACTAAATCTAATTTTCTCTCATAATTAATAAGTTCTACTTGTGTAGGTGTATAGCCTACAATACCCATAGTAGGAATATTTAGTGGGGACGAAGGCGTATTATCGGTAGTTTTTACAGTATACGAGTTATCAAAATAATTTTTTGTTATTGTTGATGTTGTAGTTTGAGCTCCAACTTGTGGAAATGTATTTGTAACAAGACCTGTAACAGGTGCACGCACTACAACATTTCTTTTTTGCGGATCTGAGATGCTCCAGCTAACTGTAATGATATACTTTATTAAATTACTGGTACTATCAGTAATTCTTTTATAATTCTTAGCACTTAACATTCTTTCTACACTTTTTAGATAGTCAATATTTTGAATATCATCAGTACTACCATTCATTTGATTTCCTAACTTTAAAAAATAATATTTGTCAGAATCAATTATTTTATCGCCATAAGAGGAGATATTAAATTCAAATTTGGTAACATCCTCTGTTTTTGTATTTTGTATATTTGTTAAAGGAGTACAACTAATCAATAATACAAATATTAAGTATAGATGGATAGTTTTCATGACTTTAAGTTTATTAATGCCTGCAAGATATTGAAGGAAATTCACATATCAACCACCGCAAGTCGTTGGCTATGGGCAAATAGAGGTGTAGCAGAAAGTGTAGCTACTACCCCCTATTTTAGTCAATTTAGACCTGTTTAGATGAGAAGAATATAAAGATAAACCCTTTATATTCGAGGGTTTCATCGAATTAAGATAAGTTAGAATTAGGTTCAAACTGGCCGTCCGGTCCGCAGTAAAGCCTAAGTATCAATTACTTAGGCTTTTTTATGCCCAAAAGTCCCACATAAGTCACACACCCTATTGATATTATTGAGTTTCAGAGGAAATGGCAATTCTTTGTATCTATTATACTGCCAACTTGTACAACTATCTTATTTATTGATTTATTTTTATTTAAAATATTCTACAACCACATTTCAAATCAAAAATGAAAACCCTACTTCTAATTGGATTCTTTTTTTTAGTTGCCTGTTCTCCTTACAAGAAGATAGTCATTCCGATGAGTCAAATTCAAACTTTAAATTGGATGGATAAATCAGAGGATTTTGTGAGGACAAAATTAGGTCCATATAAAGCCAAAACCATGAATGAAAAAGGCTATGTTTTACTTTTTGACTTTAGCACGTATAATCGAACATCAAAAAAAAATAATACTACTGATAGTGATTATCAGGTTAATATGGATTTTAGTCAAAACAGAGGGATTTTTCCACCCACTACTTATGTAACTACTTCTGCTAAACCAGCTTTAGATGTCAATCAATTTGAAATCATAAAAGAAAGAGTCTTGAAATTTTATTTTGACAATAATAAAAAAGTGATGTACGTAGATGCTATTGGCTACCCTGATTCAGTTAGATACGAACCTCGAAAAAAGTAACCAAAAAAAAAGGCCCTTATTGCTAAGGGCCTCTCTTACGTATTTTTTCAAAACTTAAAAATTAGATCAAATCTTATTTAGCATCATAAATCACTTGCTCCCATAAGATTTTACCATCTTTAATTGCAAATGATGCGAAAGTTAAAGTCTTAGTTACTTCACCTGTTTTAGCCTTATTAGTAAAGTTAACCCAAGCATGACCCCATTTAATACCCTTATATTGTTCATCAGTTGTCTCCACTGTAACTACTTCTAAATTTGGTGTGCCTGGATCGATACTTTCAATACCTTCTCTTAATTTTTTAAACATTTCAATTCTATCTGACATTTTCATAGCAACTGTATCGCCATTATGCCAAGATTTTGCAGTGTCGCTAAAGCAAGAAGCCATCGTTGCAAAGTCACCTGTACTATAAGCATTAAGTGCTTTTTTCATTAAATCCACTTCTGGACCTTCTTTCACACAGCTTGAAGTTGAGGCTGCTGTTTCGGTTGTTGCTGTTTCACTTGCATTTTTACAAGAAAATAAAGTCACTGCGAAAAGTGCAATTAAAATTGTTTTTTTCATTGGTTTTGGTTTAGTTATGAATTAAAAATTACAATTACTTTAATAATTTATCAAATTCCTTAGTGTCATAAATAGGCCACTCAGTAGTGAATTTGCCGTCTTTGATTGAATAAGAATTAAATATCAATGTTTTGCTTGTACCACCATCTTTTGTTTTCCAAGAACAATCAAGCCAAGCATGACCATATTTACTGCCATCCCCCATTGTAACCACTTCGTAGATGCTATTATTGATCGTAACATTGCCCTCCATTCCTTCTCTGCTTTTCTTAAAAGTATCAATATAAGAAGACACTTTTCTAGTCACAGTAGTATCCGTTGTAACTGCCCAAGTATTGTGTACAGAAATTGCTGTATCTGCATAACAAGACAAATAGGCATCCCAATTGCCACTTGCCCAAGACTCAGCAGCTTTTTTCATTAATTCCACATCTGGTCCTTCTGTAGTCACTGAAGTTGTTGATGTATTTGTTGCTGCATTGTTTTCAGCTGGCGCTTTACATGCAAATAAGGAGGTAGCAAGGATTGCTACGAAGATTGTTTTATTCATTGGTTTGATTTAAGTGGACCAATTTAGTAAAGACAATACTCAATGTATCAAATGATACAACTAATATGTTCCGTTTTATGTATTTGGAACATTATTATACCCGAATTAACCCCTTAAAAGGATAAAATCAAAGTTCGACACCTAGTAATTCAAAATAGGTAGCCACAAACTTACCCTTAACTATTTCCCCCTGAACCTTCGCTTTACGAATGGCATTACAAAATCCAATTGAATCATGCGCATCTCCGAAGGCGTCAATATGCGCTTTTTCTACAAAATAAGACTTGCCTTTTATGCGCACTGCCAAAGTAAACCCCTTGCCTTTCATATTCAACTGACATTGGCCACATGCCGCTTCCACTTTTAACACCTTTTTTAAAGGATCAAATTTCAATGCGGTACTATCTTGGCCAAAAATGACCGTAAATGAACAGGCCATTAAAAGGGTAATCATTATTTTCTTCATAAAATGCCGAATTTTAAAAACGATTTAATTCTTAATATCTAAATTATACTTAGAATATTAAATATGCATCCGCCTAAAGGTTAAATTAATACGTAACTGTTTGACTTTTTTTGTTTTAGGCAAGGAATGATACCAATTTTGCTGGATAGTACCTTTCATATCTAATAAGGATCCATTTTCTAATTCAATGTCTAAACGTTCACCCGTCTTTACGTGTTTAAATGCAAACTTTCGAACTGCCCCAAAACTTAAAGACGCAATAGAGGATTCCGCAACCATTTCTACTTCATTGTCTTGATGCCAGCCCATCCCCTCCTCGCCTTCATGGTATAAATTAAGCAAACATGCATTGTATCTTGCCCCAGTTAGTGCTTCCACTTTTGCTTTTATTTGCAAAAGCTCGGGCGTAAAAGTCAAGCCCCTCTTTTTTACCCCTGCATAGGTGTAAGTGATTCCCTCGTCTGCAAACCAAGCCACTTTTCGTTTAGTTGTAATCATCTTACCAAACATCAGAACTTCATCTTGTTTCCATGGAATGGTCTGGAATAAATTTTTGCAAATACTTGTCGCTTCTTCAGTATTAAATACCACCCCATGATAGATTGCAATACCATCTTTAGGCAATAAATTTTCGGGCTCAAAAAGAAATGACATGCTTTATATATTATTTTACAACTATCCCAAATACGGTTAATAATCCTGACAAGCCATCTGGACTAAATTGTGCTTTTTTCAATTTGTTTTGGGTAGGATCAAATTGATAATTAGTGGCATTTCTAAAATCCGCTTTTTCTAAATTTGTCTGTACAAAACGAGCGTCTATAAAATTAGTGGACGTAAAAACAGCATTAGTTAAATCTGTATCTGTGAAATCTACTCCTTCTGCAATCGAATCAATCATTTCTATGCCTTTTAACTTCAAACCAACAAGCACACTATGACTTAAATTACAATCTTTAAAATTAAAACCGAGTAAAGAAGGATTGCATTCATCAAAACGAAGTCCCATCATCTTACACCCAATAAATTGAACCTGCCTAAAGGATGTTTGCGCAAGTTTAAGATTACTAAGATCACAGTTTTCAAAAATACAATCAATGAAAATACAACCTGCTAAACTATTTGTTGCAAATACACATTGCTTAAAGGTACAGCTGTCGTATTCGCAAATGGCGAGTGGACTTTTTGCAAAGTCCACTCGGTCATAAATTTTTTCTTCTATTAGTTCCATTTTATTTTGATTCTTTCCTTGGCATCAAGCTGTTTTGCTGTGCTGCGTTCAATGCAAAAGTAGCAACAATTGTCGCTATTTGTTTCAAATCGTCCTGCATTAAATGATCATATACATCCATATTGCTATGGTGTGTTCTTGTACTATATTCTATAGGGTCTTGAATGAATTGGAAACCAGGCAAACCAACTCCATCAAATGCAATATGGTCTGTGCTTCCTGTATTACTTAAAGTCACTGTTTTCGCACCTAAATCATGAAATGGAGTGAACCAAGTTTTAAAAATTTCTGCAGCTGCAGTATTGCCTTGTGCATAAATACCACGGATTTTACCTGTTCCATTGTCAATATTAAAATAGGTAGAGAACTTTTGATGTGCTGCATTGGGTTGATTGTTCGCGTCCATGAAGGTATTTTTTACATAACCCCTAGAACCCAACAAACCTTCTTCCTCTGCACTCCATAAACCAATGCGAATAGTTCTCTTTGGATTAATACCTGCTGCTTTAATAATACGCATCGCTTCAATCATAACAGCCGATCCAGAAGCATTATCAGTTGCTCCTGTTCCAGATTGCCATGAATCAAGATGCGCACCAATCATCACCACTTCGTCTTTTAACAAAGGATCCGTTCCTGGAATTTCTGCAAGTACATTGTAGCCTTTTAAATCCTTGGTGTGAAATTTAGTTTTTACATCCAAATCTGCTTTTACAATTGTACCCGACTTAGCTAATCTTAAAAAAGTATTATAGTCTTCTACAGACATTGCTAAATCTAAAAAATTGGCAGGATCAGTCCCTTTGTAAGAACCACCCCCTTGTGCAAAAATTGTACCATCATGATTTCTTACACTTGTAGTTAACATTGCAACAGCCCCTTCTTCTACCGCCATAGCCTTTAATAAATTAAGAACCCTTTGTGGCCCAGCTCTTTGTGCTTGCATTTCACGCATACGTCTTTGTTGAGCAGTATCTGGTGTTCTCGCAATTGCTGGTGCTGCTGCCGTTTCCATTGCAGCTAAAGCTTCGTCTGTATATCTAACTGCATCTGCTTTAAAACTTTGCTTATAGGTATTGTCTTGATCTAAAATAATAAGCTTCCCTTTTAATTGTCCCTTGTAGGCTTGTAATGCAATTGAGTCTTTCGCATCTACTACTATGATGGTTGCATTCTTTAACCCACCTGTGCCTGCAGTCCATGTTTTAGGCCAAGCTAATAATGGCTTATAATAAGGTGCAGTCATTGCGAAATACATTTTCTCCAAGTCCCATCCTTTACCAAATTCACCCCAAGGTTCTATCACCGCATTCACCGCACCATTTTTTGTAAGCACTTCTTTTGCATAATTCGCTGCCCTTGTATATCCTTCTGAATTGGCTAATCTATTCCCACTTTTATCGGTTAAGTTAAAAGCGATATCCATCACTTGGGATTTTTCTAATCCTTCCGTTCTAATTTTTTGGATGGTAGCAGGATCTAATTGCGCGATCGCACAAATTGGCATAACCGCAGCCAAGATAAATCCTTTAAAGAGTAAGTTTTTCATAGGAGGTCCTTTATTGATTTTGAAAGATCAAATTAAGTAAAAGCAAGCATTATTCTATGCCGTTTATCAAAATTTACCTAAGACAATTCATTAATTTATTTTGACAAGATTAAAATAAGTAGGAATTTAATGTCTCAATATAGCCAAATGGAAAAAAGACAATTTATAAAAGACATCGTTTTAACAGGCATTGCATTGCCATTAGGCCTAAAAGGGATGGCACAAGCATTTACAGACAGAGAAAATAGTTCCCCTTTGGAATTAGCACAGGACAATGCGTTTTGGGATACGATTCGAAAACAATACATTTTAAAACCTGATTATATTAATTTAGAAAATGGCTATTATAATTTTTTACCTCAGCCTTTACTCAATAAATACATTGAGCATATAAAGGAGATCAACTATCAAGGCTCCTATTATATGCGCACAGTGCAATGGGAGAATAAACAAAAATCAGTGGTAGCATTGGCAGAGATTGCTGGATGCAAACCTGAAGAATTAATTATCACACGAAATACGACTGAATCTTTAGATACCATTATTGGAGGTATTCATTGGCAAGTTGGAGATGAAGCGATCATGGCAGAACAAGATTATGGCGCCATGTTAGACATGTTTAAATTAGTGGGAGAAAGGCATGGCGTAGTCAATAAATTCATATCCGTACCCAATCACCCAAAAGACGATAATGAAATTGTTGAAATCTATAAAACAGCAATAACATCAAAAACTAAGGTGATTTTAGTAAGTCATATGATTAATATCACTGGTCAAATTTTACCAATCAAGAAAATTTGTGAAATGGCCCACCAGCATAACGTTCAGGTGATTGTTGATGGTGCGCATGCCTTTGCACATATACAATTTAGTATAGCAGATTTAGGTTGTGATTATTATGCAGCATCCCTACATAAATGGTTAAGTGTACCTCTTGGTGCTGGTATACTGTTTGTAAAAAAAGAGTATATCAAATCTATTTGGCCTTTGATTGCTGATAGCGAAAATGACCCAAATAAAATAAAAAGATTGAATCATACAGGAACCCATCCAGTGCATACCGATTTAACAATACCTGATTCCATCTCCTATTATCAAATGATAGGTCCTGCAAAAAAAGAAGCAAGGTTAAGATACCTGCAACAATATTGGACTAGTCAAGTAAAAGATAATTCAAACATTATTTTAAATACCCCAACAGAGAATGAAAGAGCTTGTGCAATTAGCAATGTGGGTATAAAAGGAATCAAACCTGCTGTTTTAGCGGAGCGCTTAATGAAAGAATTCAAAATATTTACTGTTGCAATCGATTATGCCAATGTGCACGGTTGCCGAATTACGCCTAATCTCTATACTACAACTAAAGAATTGGATGTATTTGTACAGGCATTAAAAACATTGAGTAAAGCGTAAAATCTCCTTTTTTTTGTTTTATAGCACTTTTATTAGGTATTTATTATGATTCCAATGGATTGTCCATTTTTATTATAAAATGCTTGACAATGAACTGCAAGAAATATTATAACTTTAGGTAATATTCTATCAAAAGGATTAACGCTTTAACATTATTATGAGTTCAAATTTTATTCGCATTACAGAGTCAGATTCTAATTACGATCATATTGAAAATTTCAGCACTGCTGAGATTTTACAAAATATCAATGCCGAAGACAAAAAAGTGGCTTTTGCAGTCGAACAAGTACTTCCTTCAATTCAAAAATTAGTTGATGCTATTGTTGAAAAATTATTAACTGGTGGTCGATTATTTTATATTGGAGCTGGGACATCTGGACGACTTGGATTAGTAGATGCGAGTGAATGTCCTCCTACATTTGGAGTGTCTGATGAATTAGTTATAGGCGTTATTGCAGGTGGTCATCAAGCGATGTTTCAGGCAATTGAAAATGCCGAAGACCATATGGAACAAGCTTGGGAAGATTTAAAAGAATTTAGTATTTCAAACCAAGATGTTGTAGTAGGAATTGCTGCAAGTGGCACGACTCCTTATGTAATTGGTGGATTACAAACATGTAGACAAAATCAAATTACGACAGGTAGCATAAGTTGCAATTTAAACAGTCCAGTTTCTGAACATGCAGACTTCCCTATCGAAGTGGTGGTTGGTCCGGAATTTATCACTGGAAGTACAAGAATGAAAAGTGGAACTGCACAAAAGATGGTACTCAATATGATTTCCACTGCTGTAATGGTTAAACTTGGTCGTGTCAAAGGAAATAAAATGGTTAACATGCAATTAACGAATCAAAAATTATTTGACCGTGGTGTAAAAATGATCATGGATGAATTAAAAACGATAGAATCCACTGATGCCGCAGAACTATTGAGTAAATATGGTTCTGTTAAAAAGTCTATAGAAGCCTATCAATCAAAATAATTTCCTTTAACTATTTTGGAAAACTAAACTTCCCCATGGTGATGGGTATTTTGGTAGCATGACCTCCTGCAAATAAAGGCGTGCCAGCAACTGCTTCATTGGCTAATAAAGCAAACAAGATGGCTTCTTTTGCATCTGGGTTGATACCTAAAACATCTGAAGAATATATTGTAGCGTTGGGTAATAAAGATTGTAAATGCCCCATTAAAACAGGATTATGCATACCCCCTCCACTGCTATAGATTTTGAATGAAGTGCCAGCAGCTAAACTTGAGTTGATACAATCAGCAATGGTCTCTGCAGAAAAACGATTCAATGTAGCCATGACATCTTGAGGTGAACTATTTTCAGTTTTACTAGCAACTTGTGCTTTTGCTAAAAATTCTAAATTAAATAATTCAGGGCCAATGGTTTTAGGTAGTCCTAAAGCAAAGAATGAATGTTCTTTTAAGGCTGCTAATAAGTTAGCATTAATTTCTCCTGATGCTGCGATTACACCACCTTTATCATAAGCCAATGGACCAAAACGAGTTCTTGTGTAAGCATCCATTAAAGTATTACCAGTGCCCGTATCCGTTGAAAAAACTTGATCCAAACTGCACCCAGCAGCTAGATAAGTAAAGTTGGCTATGCCACCTATATTTAACAACAACCTATTTTCTGTAGGATGGCTACACAATAAATAATCACCATATACTGCCAATGGAGCACCCTCTCCACCAGCTGCTACATGTTTTTGTCTAAAATCACTCAATGTCAATATTCCAGTCGTAACAGCAATATGGTCTCCATCCCCTATCTGTAAAGTGGCTGGCCCATATTCTGAATTGGGATGCAATGATTTTGGCGCATGATAAATTGTTTGCCCATGACTGGCAATCATATCAACTTGACTTGATGGGATACTCCAAGATGCCAGAGCTGACAAAATCATCTTTCCGTGTTGTTGCCCTATCCATGTATTCAACAAAGTCAAGGATTCTAATGACACCATTTCTTTTGAAAAAATACTTAATATCTTTTCTTTAAAATCAACTGAATAATCTATCGTCTTAAACGCTTTTAATTCAAATTGAGTTTCTTTCCCTGCACCCTTAATAGTACATAAAGCAATATCTAAACCATCCATAGAGGTTCCACTCATCAAACCTATCACCAAGCGCTCATGCTTTTGGGCAACCCTCACTAAATTTTGAATATTCTGATGCATTTTATAGATGAATTTATCATCCTCAAGATACTAAAGACCCAGCTTAAATCAAAGTAGTTAAAAGTTTTTCACACTCTTGGAACTCAACCATTTATACCCCCTAATCCACTTAACTTTGACCCATAAAATATTTGTATGCTTAAAGTAGGTGTTTTTGGAGTAGGTCATTTAGGAAAATTTCATTTGAATAACTGGAAACAGATTCCTACTGTTGAATTAGTTGGCTTTTTTGACCCCAATAATGAACAAGCTGCAGAAGTAGAAAAGACTTATGGCATCAAAAGATTTATGGATGAAGCTGAACTAATTGCTGCTGTTGATGCCATTGATGTAGTGACTCCTACGCATTTGCATTTCGCTGTTTGCGAAATGGCCATCAAGATGGGAAAACATGTTTTTGTAGAAAAACCCATGGCCAATACCATTGAAGAAGGCAAAGCAATCATGCACATGGTAAAAGAGGCTAATGTTAAACTACAAGTTGGACATGTAGAAAGATTCAACCCGGCATTCACAGCACTAAAAAACGAAACATTAAAGCCCTTATTTATTGAAGTACACCGCTTGGCACAATTTAATCCAAGAGGCACAGAAGTAAGTGTGATTTTAGATTTAATGATTCACGATATTGATATCATTTTAAGCATCGTAAAGAGTGATGTTAAAAATATTTCGGCAAGTGGTGTTGCTGTACTGACAGATACACCTGATATTGCGAATGTCCGTATTGAATTCAACAATGGCTGTGTGGCGAACTTAACAAGTAGTAGAATCAGCATGAAAAAGATGCGTAAGATTAGACTCTTTCAAAAAGATGCCTATATCGGCATAGACTTTCTTGAAAAAAATACTGAAATAATTAAGCTTAAACTACCTGAAGAATCAGATGCTTTCTCTTTTGATATTGAAACACATCAAGGTACTAAAACCATCTCTATTTCTAACCCCGTAGTGGAAGATGGCAATGCTATTTTAAGTGAGCTGACAAGCTTTGTACAATCAATAGAAAAAGATGAACCTACTGTAGTGACTGAGATTGATGGTTATTTAGCAATGGAAGTAGCACATCAAATTTTAGAAAAGATAAGCAAATCAACGTCTGTAGTAAATCAATCTGCAGAGTAATTTAATTCGAAAATCTTTTTGCCAAGATATACGCAGCAATCGCTAAATCTAGTGGCCTTGTAATTTTGATATTTTCAAATTCGCCATCTACTAAAAATACAGGTGTTCCAGCTGATTCCAATACGTTGGCCTCGTCTGTAAAAGAAGGCTGATAGGCCTGCTCAAAAGCTTTAATTAATAAAGCAGCATTAAATGTTTGAGGTGTTTGAATCATCATCACATTTTCTCTGTCAACAACATGATGTGATGCACCGTCTATTAATCTAATGGTATCTGTTGAACTTACTGCTGGAATAGCTGAACCCTTCTCTACCGCTTGCTGATAACAACGCTGAATTAAAGCTGGTGTAAGTAAACAACGAACAGCATCATGCACAAATACAACTGCATCTTGGTCGACTTCTGCTAATCCATTTTTTACAGACTGAAATCTTGTATCTCCACCAGCAACAAATTGAAATTGTTGTGTTAAGCCACTGGAAGCTATCATCTTCTGCCCCTCTTCGATATAACTTGCAGGTAAAACAATGATAAAATTAATATCAGAAAAAGCCGCGACAAATTGATCGATTGTGTGTAACAAAATTGACTTTCCTTCGATTTCTAAAAATTGCTTAGGAACAACCGTTCCCATTCTTTGGCCTGTTCCTCCTGCTACAATGATCGCTGTTTTTTTCATGTACGATTTTTATACTTACTCAAGCCTATGATGAAACAAGGACTTATTTTACTAATAATTTTTCTACTTCTTTTGCTAAGACCGATTTATCTATTGGCGCTGTTCCAACTAATTCGCAAACTAATCCGCCGGCAATATTGGCCATTTCTGCTGCCAATGCCATCTCTTTTGAACAGGCATAAACCAAAGAAGCCACCGCAATTACAGTATCACCTGCCCCACTCACATCGGCTATATTACGGATATGTGTTGGGATTAATTGTTGGTTATTTGCTTCTGCAAAATACACCCCATGCTCAGACAAAGTGATAAATGATATTGAATGATTCAATGCCGCATTTAGTGCCGTATGTACTTGTTGCATATTTGCAAGATCGATATTGGGTATATCTATCTTTAAACCTTCTTTTACTTCCTTTAAGTTTGGCTTAAATAGCGTGCAGTTTTTATACGCTAAGAAATTCTTTTGTTTTGGATCTACTGCTGTAGGAATCCCTTTTTGATTACAATAAGCAATAATTGATTCAATCACTTCGGCTGTCAATACCCCTTTATTGTAATCCTCTAAGATGATTAAAGCAGGTTGCTCCTTATCTACATATGCATAAAAATGTTCTAATAAAGCTTTTGATTCTTCGGCATTGATATCGTGGGTATTTTCATGATCCAAACGCATCATTTGTTGATTGCGTCCCATAATTCTTACTTTATTGGTAGTAACCCTTGAAGTACTAGTGTGTATATAGCTTGTATCAATTCCTTCTCCTTCTAATAGCCCTTTTAAATCCTTTCCTTCTAGATCATTGCCAATGACTGCAAAAACCGTTGTTGGCGCTCCTAGGGCCCTTAAATTAAGGGCAACATTGGCTGCTCCACCAACCCTTGTTTCTTTTCGTTGTAGCGAAACAATGGGCACTGGTGCCTCGGGAGAAATCCGATCTACCCCTCCCCACCAATAAGTATCTAACATGATATCACCCACTACCCCAATTTTTGTGGTAGCAAACCCTTCGAATATTTCTTTAAATCTTTTATGATCTATCATTTACGCTTCAGATTTTTGATTACGTAATGCCAAATAGTATAACGGCACGCCTAATAAAGTAATGATTAATCCAGGCCATGTGAAATTAGGCTTGTAAATTATTAACAAGACACAAAAACAAGTGCCCATCAAAATATAGATTGCTGGCAATACAGGATAGCCAAATGCTTTATAAGGTCTTTCTAGTTCAGGTCTTTTTTTACGAAGAATAAAAATACCAATGATTGTTAAAATATAAAAAATCACAACAATGAAGGAGACCATGTCTAACAAATCGCCATACCTGCCACTCAAACAAAGTAATGCAGCTACAATACATTGTGCCCATAATGCCCAAGCAGGAACCGCATTCTTATTTAAAGTACCCGCTTTATTAAAGAACAAGCCATCTTGTGCCATGGTATAATAAACCCTTGCACCTGCAAGGATCAATCCATTATTACAACCAAACGTAGAAATCATGATCATGACTGCAATTACATAAGTCCCAATATAACCAAAGATCACATTGGATGCAGCCACCGCAACACGATCAGCAGGCGCATTGGCAATTTCATTCAAAGGAAGGACACTTAAGTACATCAGGTTTGCAGAAATATAAATTACCGTTACAATCAATGTACCTAGGAAAAGGCTAAGTCCAATATTTCGTTGAGGGTTCTTGATTTCACCCGCAATAAAGGTCACATTATTCCATGCATCGCTACTAAAAATAGAGCCTACCATTGAGGCAGCGATAGCTCCTAAAATAGCAACGCCAAAAATTGGAGTGGCACTTCCATCTGATGCAATTGTTTTCATATCCCATGCATTCGTCCAATTGGCATCCCAAATACTTGCTTTAGAAGCTAGTAAAAAGCCGAATCCAATTAAACCAAATAAGGAAGCTAATTTGGTGATGGTAAAAGTAGACTGAATCATTTTACCACCTTGCACCCCTTTAGTATTGATATAAGTTAGCAATATGATAATCGCGATGGATAATAATTGCGCTGGATAAATTTTCAAGAACCCTATTTGCATTAATATGTTGGCATCGGTCATTTCTAAGGAAGGAAAAAAATAGCCCGCAAATTTACTAAAGGCAACACCCACTGCTGCAATCGTTCCTGTTTGTATCACAGAGAAAAAACTCCATCCATATAAAAAACCTAATAATGGATTATAAGACTCTTTTAAATAAACATATTGACCGCCTGCTTTTGGAAACATCGCACTTAACTCACCATAACTTAAGGCTGCAGTTAAAGTCATAAAACCAGTAAGCAACCAAACTGCTACTAACCACCCAGCAGACCCTACATTTCTAGTAATATCTGCACTTACAATAAAGATACCAGACCCTATCATACTACCCGCAACAATCATCGTTGCATCGAAGGCAGATAAACTTGGTTTAAACCCTGTATTTGTCTCTGACATAATCTTAAACTATAAATTAAAAAAAATCCCGTTGAAAAAACGGGATTGAAATTGATTATTTTTTGTATTCCGCGTTTAGGCCTTTTACAATATCTGCGGTGATATCATAAGTCGTGTCCTTGTAATACATTAAATCTGCATTGCTTGATAGAACATAAGCAAATTGCTTGTCTTTATTGTACTTCAAAATAAACGCCTCTATTTTCTTTTTTACTTCTTGTAATTTTTTATAGCTCTCTTCTTGCAAAGCTTGGGTTAACTGTTGCTCTGTGTTTGCATAATTTTTTTCAAGTTGTTGTAACTCTTGTTGTCTTGCAACAACTTCGCCCTGAGATAAATATTGACCATTCTTTTGTAAGTCTTGGTATTTAGCAGCAAAAGCATTTTTAAGTGCGGTTAATTGTTTTGCATTTTCCATATCCTTTAACTGCAAAGCATCTTTTACATCTTTGAAAAAAGTGTAGTTATTCTGAATAGAATCAATTTCAAAATAAGCAACTTTAGTTCCACCTGCTGCTTGCATTGCGGCTTGTTTGCTTGTTGATGCACCACCACTAAAATGTAATACATACAAAATAATAATTGCCAAAGCTAATACACCATTAATAACCCAATTAGTCGACTTCATCTTAAATTAAAATTTATTTGATTGAATGCAGGTTGCCCTACTCTATAAAAATAAGTAAAATATATAAATCAAACGCTTATTTCCAGCATAAAAAAAGCAGGAAATAGTACTATTTCCTGCTTTTTAACAAAATTAATTAAAGTGCTTATTCTTCCTCATCAAAGCTCATCGCTTCACGAGTTGTAGCCAACACTTCATATTCTTCCTTACTTCCTACGATCAATTTTTCGAATTCTTTTTGACCAGTACCTGCAGGAATTAAGTGACCAGTAATTACGTTCTCCTTCAATCCAAGCATTAAATCAACCTTACCTTGAATAGCAGCCTGACTCAATACTTTCGTAGTCTCTTGGAATGACGCAGCTGAGATCCAGCTTTGTACACCCAATGATGCTTTAGTGATACCTAATAATACTGGACGAGCTGTAGCAGGTTTCGCATCGCGCACTTCTACTACTTTCTTGTCTGCACGCTTTAAGATAGAGTTCTCTTCTCTTAATTCACGAACAGTTACAATTTGACCAGGCTTAAATTTAGCACTCTCGCCACCATCAGTAACTACTTTCTTATCATAAATACGATCATTCTCTTCGATAAAGTCAAAGCGATCTTCTAAATCTTCTTCTAAGAATTTAGTATCCCCTGCATCAACAATCTCTACCTTCTTCATCATCTGACGTACAATTACTTCAATGTGCTTGTCATTGATTTTTACACCCTGTAAACGATACACTTCTTGGATCTCATTTACAACGTATTCTTGTACAGCATAAGGACCTCTGATAGATAGTATATCTGCTGGTGCAATTTGACCATCAGATAAAGGAGAACCAGCTTTAACGAAGTCGCTATCTTGAACCAAGATCTGACGTGTTAATGGCACTAAGTACTTCTTCACCATACCATCTTTAGATTCCACAATAATCTCTCTGTTACCACGCTTGATGTTACCAAATGTAACGATACCATCGATCTCACAAACAATCGCAGGGTTACCTGGGTTTCTTGCTTCGAATAATTCAGTTACACGTGGAAGACCTCCCGTGATATCTCTTAACTTACCTAAGACTCTTGGAATTTTCACCAAGATATGTCCTGCTTTCACTTCTACACCTTCTTCGATAACGATGTGAGAACCTACTGGTAAGTTGTACATCTTATTGTCTTTAGCGCCAGATAAGATGATCGTTGGGATTTTTGTTTTATCCTTAGATTCAATTACCACTTTTTCACGGTGACCTGTTTGCTCATCCGCTTCATCACGATAAGTAAATCCTTCTAAAATATTTTCAAATGAGATCTTACCATTTTGTTCCGCAACGATTACGTTGTTGAATGGATCCCATGTACAAATAACATCTCCTTTCTTCACTTGTGCACCATCTTTTACTGCAAGGATAGCTCCGTAAGGAACGTTATTCGTGATCATTAAACGATCATTCTTAACATCCATAATTCTTACTTCACCTGTACGACCAATAACTACTTTCACTTTGTTTCCGTCGTTATTGATAGTATCCACAGTACGTAGACCGTCAAACTGGATCGTACCATCAAACTTAGCGTTTAAGCTAGATTCAACAGAAGATGATCCAGCAACACCACCCACGTGGAAGGTACGTAATGTCAACTGTGTACCAGGTTCACCAATTGATTGTGCAGCGATAATACCAACTGCATCACCTTTTTGAGTGATATAACCTGTTGCTAAGTTTCTACCATAACATTTCACACAAACACCACGCTTGCTTTCACAAGTTAATACAGAACGGATTTCTACTGTTTCAATTCCAGCATCTTCGATTAAACGAGCTGCATCAATTGAAATTTCGTCACCGGCTGCAACGATTAATTCGTTTGTGATTGGGTTGAATACATCATGAGATGATGTACGACCTTCAATTCTATCTGCTAATGGTTCAATTACATCTTCGTTATCTTTCAATGCACTAGTTGCAATACCTCTTAATGTTCCGCAATCTTCTTCAGAGATCACCACATCTTGAGATACATCCACCAAACGACGTGTTAAGTAACCCGCATCCGCTGTCTTTAAGGCAGTATCCGCAAGACCCTTACGCGCACCGTGCGTAGAAATAAAGTAATCCAAAACGTTCAATCCACCTTTAAAGTTTGATAAGATTGGGTTTTCAATTACCTCAGATCCTGTGCTACCACTCTTACGAGGTTTCGCCATCAATCCACGAATACCTACCAACTGCTTAACCTGTGTTTTACTACCTCTCGCTCCAGAATCCAACATCATGTATACAGAGTTGAAACCTTGCTTATCGGTAGCCATCTCACGAATTAAAGTATCAGTGATACGTGTATCGACACGTCCCCAGATATCAATTACCTGGTTGTAACGCTCGTTATTAGTGATCAGACCCATGTTGTAGTTTTCCCAAACTTCTTCTACTTCAACTTTCGCAGCTTCTAATAATTCATGTCTAGTCTCAGGAACAACTAAGTCGTTCACGTTGAATGATAAACCACCACGGAATGCCATTCTGAAACCTAATGTTTTAATATCATCTAAGAATTTTGCTGTTGTAGGAACGTCTGTGATTTTGATGATATCACCAATGATATCTCTCAAACTTTTCTTAGTCAACAATTGGTTTACGAATCCAACTGGCTTTGGAGTATGTTGGTTAAATAACACACGACCTACCGTTGTTTCAATCAATTTGTTTACTAATACACCACCTTCACGCACATTTGTTTTTACTCTGATGTTTGCGTGTAGATCGATTTTGTTTTCGTTGTATGCAATGATTACCTCATCTAAGTTGTAGAAAGCTTTGCCCTCACCTCTTACGACTAAGTCACCCATTGATTTTTTACCCTTTGTGATATAGTATAAACCTAACACCATGTCCTGAGAAGGAAGGGTGATTGGCGTACCATTCTGTGGGTTCAAGATATTGTGAGAAGACAACATCAACAACTGTGCTTCCAAAATAGCCGCATGGCTCAATGGAACGTGCACCGCCATTTGGTCACCATCGAAATCGGCGTTGAACGACGCGGTAACTAATGGGTGAAGTTGAATCGCTTTACCTTCTACCATTTTAGGTTGGAAAGCTTGGATAGATAAACGGTGCAATGTTGGGGCACGGTTTAACATCACTGGATGTCCTTTCAATATGTTTTCTAAGATATCCCAAATCACAGCTTCTTTTTTGTCTACTAATTTCTTAGCCGACTTCACTGTTTTAACGATACCTCTTTCAATTAATTTACGAATAATAAATGGCTTGAATAATTCCGCAGCCATATCCTTAGGTAATCCGCACTCGTGCATTTTCAATTCAGGTCCTACAACGATTACAGAACGTCCAGAATAATCCACACGCTTACCTAATAAGTTTTGACGGAAACGACCTTGCTTACCTTTTAATACATCAGATAAAGATTTCAAAGCACGTCCACCTTCTGCTTTAACAGCGTTAGACTTACGAGAGTTATCGAATAAAGAATCGATTGCCTCTTGTAACATACGCTTCTCGTTACGTAAGATTACTTCTGGTGCTTTAATCTCTAACAAACGCTTTAAACGGTTGTTACGGATGATTACACGACGGTATAAATCATTCAAATCAGAAGACGCAAAACGGCCACCATCTAATGGCACCAATGGACGTAATTCTGGAGGAATAACTGGAATATATTTCATTACCATCCACTCTGGTTGGTTGGTAATATGCGTCTTAGCTTCACGGAAAGATTCAACCACACTCAAACGCTTTAAAGCATCTGCTTTTCTTTGTTGAGAAGTTTCGTTTGCAGCCGCATCACGTAAAGTGAAACTTAAAGTATCAAGATCTAATAATCCTAATAAATCATGAACTGCATCCGCACCCATCTTAGCGATGAACTTTTGAGGATCGTCATCAGGTAAGTATTGATTTTCTTTTGGTAAAGTATCTAATAAATCTAAATACTCTTCCTCAGTTAATAAATCAGCCACTTTTAAGTTGTCTTTGATACCTGGTTGGATGACAACATAACGCTCATAGTAAATGATTGTTTCTAATTTCTTAGAACTCATTCCTAACAAGTAACCAATTTTGTTTGGTAAAGATTTAAAGTACCAGATATGCACTACAGGTACCACCAATTTGATGTGACCCATACGCTCACGACGTACTTTCTTTTCTGTTACTTCAACGCCACAACGATCACAAACGATACCCTTGTAACGAATTCTTTTATACTTTCCACAAGCACATTCGTAATCCTTTACTGGACCAAAAATACGCTCACAGAAAAGACCATCACGCTCCGGCTTATAAGTACGGTAGTTGATCGTTTCTGGTTTCAACACTTCTCCAAAACTTCTCTCTAAGATATTGTCTGGTGAAGCCAAACTAATAGTGATTTGAGAAAAAGCTGGACGTTGTCTATTCTCTTTTTTGAATGCCATATTATTTATTCATTTTAGTTCCGGCTTTTACACCGGAACCTATTTAAGAATTTGGTGTTATTCGATGATTAATTTTTCTTTTGAAAAGGATTAATCAAATTTTAAATCAAGACCTAAACCTCTCAACTCATGTACTAATACATTGAATGATTCAGGGATACCAGCTTTAGGAATATTCTCGCCTTTTACAATGGCTTCATATGTCTTAGCTCTACCGATGATATCATCTGACTTAAGCGTTAATAACTCTTGTAAGATATTAGATGCACCATATGCTTCTAATGCCCATACCTCCATCTCACCAAAACGTTGACCACCAAACTGAGCTTTACCA
>JACCDV010423799.1_pt1 | contig 34567 bp, 37 predicted proteins | sample 7446131 | NCBI WGS metagenome assembly JACCDV01 (sample SAMN15323448, study PRJNA562643) | freshwater metagenome | isolation source: river surface water | place: USA:Blue River Watershed | collected 2017-08-17
AGCAGCTGAACTTAGCGATGAATTGCTTTATATGATTCGCCAGGACATTATTAATCCTTGCATCGCTGCGATGCACTATAAGCAAATACCCTATACTGGTTTATTGACTTTCGATATCATTTTACGCACAAGTCCAGCGACTGAAGAGAGTGAGGGTGCTGGAGTGGCAACCCTAGTGCGTAACGTCGATCTCAGGCTATTACAGCTACGCAGTCAGCTCTCTGACACTGAAGCTCACGTGATACTGCCACTACTAGATGAAGATCTCTGTGATGTGCTTAGTGCCTCAGCTAGAGCTAATTTAAGTTATTTCGAGGGTGGTTTCCACCGCTACCCGGGGGCAGCCTTGAATATCAATCTTAGACAAGGCGAAGAAGAACTTGTCGAAGATAAGGAGTTTAAAGAAAAAATCCAAAGCTCCATAAAAGAAATGAGCGCCTCGCTTAATGCTGCGGCGCTCATTTTTGAAGGTCTATCGACTGTAGCTAGTAGTAGGGCTAAGTTAAGGAAACTAAGCGCCAATCAAACGCACAGGCAAGGAAACAAAATCCTTAGCACTACCGCTGTTGCTGAAAATCTAGTAGACGCACAGATACTGGCTTATAAGATGGCCGAAACTGCAAGCAGTCTAAGTCCAAATATATTATACAAGCGTGATATCGGTGATCAAGGAATGCTTTAGGTTATTAGCCTTTAGCGAATTCGCCAAGATCTTTACGTCTAGCTTTTTCTTCGTTTACTTCTTGGTTCCAGTGTTGTTCTTCAACACGTAGCTCACCTAACATTGCGCGAGCTTGGTATAGAATTTGACGGATAGCAGTTTGATCTAATATCTCATCATTCATACTTAAGTTATCGCTGAAATCGAAGTTCTCCATGAAAGGTTGAATCATGGCTTCATAAAGGTCATTACCGTTACCGTAATCATTTCTACCTTGTGGACCTGCGATTCCTCTTAAAATGCTGTCGATGGTTGCAGCACCTGCTGGTCTTACACCACCACTAGGCGATGGGTTTGCACCGAGTTCACCGAACACTTGTCCGATAGTAACAGTGTTGTCACCCAGAATCGTCTTCTGTAGTTCTACTTCTAATAACGATACAATTTGTTGTTGAGCATCGATCTTAGACCTGATGTTCGCCAGCTGTATCGCTGAATTGATTGTTCCCATTTTAGTTTCCTCCTGTTTTTCGTTTCCTGTACGATGTAAGAATTAGGGATTAACTCTTACTCCTTATCTCTATCAAATATCGGTTAAGGTCTGGTTAAGGTTGAGATTTATATTGAAGATTATTATTAATTAGCTTGGGTGGTGTAGGGGTAAACCCTTGATACAGTTGAGAAATGTAAAGTGGAGACGGTGCACTCGCCCACGCAAGCGCACAGACGTGACGTAAGTCACGTCCGTGCTAAGCGCAAAATCGACACGTCAGTGTCGATTTTGCTAACCTTTAGCAAGTTCTGTTAAATCTTTACGACGAGCTTTCTCTTCGTTTACTTCTTGGTTCCAACCTTGCTCCTCAACACGTAATTCACCTAAGAGTGAACGAGCTTGTGCAAGCATGTTACGAATAATGTGTTGTTCAGCAGTTTCGTCGTAATTATTATTACGATTCTGATCTAATTGATCATTACCTTTGCTGAAAGCTGCTGATAGAATGGATCCATCTGGAACGCCACCATAAATACTTTGTACATCTGCAACTATATTGCCTAGCGTTCTAGTATTGCTACCAAGTATAACCATTTGCAAATCTTGTTCTAACTGAGAAACGATTTGTTGTTGGGCATCTATTTTGGCCCTAATTTTGGCTAATTCTCTAGTGCTATTAATTGCTGCCATAGATAAATTTCCTTATACCTATTAATACGAACTCATGGTTAAGGACTGGTTAAGAAAAGCCAGATATATTATTTTATGCCCAGAATTTGGCGAAAATATCAGCTGGGAATAACATATAAGGTAGGGCTTTAAGTGCCCTCTATTATGTCATTGGACACCCACTACCACCAAGAGCTAATGCAGATTCTGGAGAAGTCAGAGGATTTGCCCTGCTTGCCTATGACATCTATTAAGGTTTTTAAACTTTGCTCAGATGATAATGTAGATTCGCAAAAACTCGAAGAACTACTTAAATCTGACCAAGCCTTAATCGCCAAGATACTAAGAACCGTCAATTCTGCTTTATATGGATTAAGAAGAGAGATTACTAGTATCCGTGAGGCGATCAGTATATTAGGTATCAAAGGTATCAAAAACGTAGTTTTGCAAGCATCAACGGCTGATCTCTTTAATTTCGAGGGCGGCAAGAAGCTTTGGCAAGATAGCATCGAAGCGTCGATAATTATAGAAGCGCTAGCTAAACAACTTAAACAAAGTAGCAGCGATACTCAATTCCTCACCGCACTTTTGCATAATATTGGCAGGTCAGTATTTGCTAAGCACTTCTCTAAGATTTATGCGCCTATCATCGCTGGTTGTCATAGTTTGGCTGAGATCTATTTAGCTGAGGAAGAGCTTTTTGCGATGGATAATCGTGAGACTGGTGGCATACTGGCTTGCAATTGGGAACTGCCTTTAGACGTGGTGAGCGGCATACAAGGCAATCATAGTTCAATGACTGAGAATAATCTTATAGACCTGGCTCTAACACTCACTTATAGTAGCCTTGAAGAAGTTACAGAGAAATCAGAATTAAAACAGTTCGCCAAAATCAAAGAAGAAAGTCTCGAGAAAATCAAAAACCTAGCAACTGCGTAAATAAGCTTCGATAAAAGCATCGAGATCACCATTTAAGACAGCTTCTACATCACGGGTCTCATATTTGGTGCGGTGATCTTTTACACGCCCTTCATCAAGTACGTATGAGCGCAAAGCATTACCCCATGATGCTGATAGCGACTCGCCTTTGATGCGAGCAAGTTCACTGCGACGCTCATCTTCGCGTTGTTGTAGAAGTTTAGAGCGTAGCATTTCAAGAGCCCTATCTTTATTACGCAGCTGACTGCGATCTTCCGAACATTTAACTACAATGCCAGAAGGAATATGCTTGAGTCGCACAGCGGTCTCCACCTTATTAACATTCTGTCCGCCCGCGCCACCTGAGCGCATAGTATCTATCTCAAGATCAGCGTCATTAATTATTATCAGTTTAGAGAGATCAGGAAAAACCGGACAAACTTCTATGCCCGCGAAGCTAGTCTGCCTGCTATCAGCACTGGATTTGAAAGGGGATTTGCGCACCAGTCTGTGCACGCCTTTCTCGGCGCTCATATAACCGTAGGCATAAGGACCAGAAATTCTAATAGTGGCTGATTTAATACCGGCTTCTTCGCCCACTGACCTGTCGAGAAGATCTACCGTATAATTCTTGAAAATCTCTGCCCAACGGCTATACATCCTAAGTAGCATTTCAGTCCAATCTTGTGCATCTGTACCACCAGCACCAGCATTGAAAGATACGATCACGTCAGACTTATCATAAGGTCCAGACATCATGCGTCTAAAATCAAAATCATTAAGCTCACGGCTTAATTTATTAAGATCTTCATGATAAAGAGTTTCTAGCTCTGTGCGCTCTTCGTTGTGGCTAGTAGCGATCATTTCTTCGAGCGTCTCAAGATCAGCGAGGCGAGCCTGCCAAGATTGGTATTTAGTTAGTTCAGATTTCTTCTGTGAGAGTTGGCGCGAGACTGTAGTAGCTTTCTCATTATCATCCCAAAAACCAGCAACTAAAGTAGAAGCTTCTAGGCTATCAATATCGCGCGATAGACCCTCTAGGTCAAAGATACTCCTTGAGAGTCTTGAATTTATCTGTTAGTTCGCGGAGTGATACTGTCATTAGATTTATTCTAGCTTACTGGGCAGGCACCGGTCTAAGCACGAATGCTGCGTTGGTTTGGCTGGACTTCTGCCTTGGCGCCCCTTCGAAGATCAAAAGCTGCGAGACTGAGCTTAGGGTATATTTACGTTCTAGCTCTTCAAGCTGATCTTTATGGGCACTAGAGACCGCAAAGCGCAAGAATGAGTTCTTCTCGAAACTAAGATTACGTTCAGCGAAGGCTTCTATGCAAGCTGGAATTGTAGAGCTGTGAGCTTGATTGCTAATAAACTCAAACGAATTACCAACAGTATCTGCCTTAAAGGCAAAAGCCAAGACTTTAGAAAAATCTGCTGAATCAACGAAGACGTAGTAGTCAGAGAGTTTTTCTTTAATATATTTTTTGGTAGCAAAAAGATAATCACGATATTCTAAAGCTTGTGAAGTGCAGTCTAGCTCCATGATCTGCTCGACATCCTCATATTCGGCTTCCCTGCAGATGATCTTGACTTCGCTAGTGGAACTGAAATCTTCAGCAGCTAGTTCATAGTAATAATTACGCAAATAACGCTTAAAACCACAACGGTTTACTAGTGCAATGCTATCCACACCAGTTTTTTCGTCAAGTTCAATAACGAAATATTTAATTTTATATTTTTTACTATAACGTTCTGTAAATGTTTTTAGTAGCTCGTCGTTCTTAGTCTCAAGTCTGAGTATCTCAATGCTGTAATCTGAACCACGATAACTACTAAATAGTATGCTGCTTTCTAGTTTGCCACGTGACAGACTTCCGAAGTAATCCTTACCCCAAAGTAAGTCTTTGCGATGCAGTAATATATCGAATATATTTAAATCCCTAGATTTATTCATTGTTGAGTCCCCCTTAGTTAATGTAACGCCTGCTTTCTAGGTATGCAAGCAAGGCAAGGACTATTATATACTCTTTATATGGCCTGTTTCCGCATATTTTTAGCTTTAGTCTTATCTGCCAGCTGCCTGGCTAGCCGCGCCAGTAAACCATCAGCTGAGATTAAATACACTAATCTTATCGTTGAGAAAAAACTCAAAAATCAAATCAGTAAAGACTGGGCAGACTTTCTTAAAAGCAAACCTAATATACTTTATAAAACTAGTAAAGATGGCAAACCTGAAATCTATAAGAGTGACCAGCGCTGTGTCTTTAATGGTGATCTTTTGGAGTCAGCTGCTGTTAATCTAGAGACTCTTAAGTTGGAAAATCATCAGCAGAATTTTAATTACAATTTAGCGATTATAGAGTTTCTTAGACAGGGTGAATATAAATTCCCGTCTGGCAAAAAGAAGCCGGATCAGAAGATTAAACTAGACTTTAGATACTACTCATTCTGATAGCAAAAACGTGACCGACGTCACGTTTTTGCGCTGTCAACACGAGTGCAGAATCTAAACTACGCCTCTTCCTCTTTAGCTTTTGTCAGCTTAAGTAACTCTTCATAAAGCTTCATCTCCTCAGCACTAGGATTATCAGGGATCTTAATAGTCACATGAACATAGTGATCACCAAAGACACCATCTTTAGTGGATTTAAGTCCTTTGGAGCGCAGTCTAAGTATCTTGCCATTCTGAGTATTAGCAGGAATCACCAGTTCAAGTACGCCCTCTAGAGTGGTTATATATTTAGTTCTACCTAAGAGAGCCTCTTCTGGCTTAAGCACCAGCTCTGAGTGGATATCATCACCTTCAATCTTGTATAAAGGATGTTCTTTAATGCGTACTTTAAGATAGAGATCACCATTGGGTCCGTTGAATTGACCAGGCTTACCTTCGCCGCGTATTTTGATTTTATTCGTATCTCTAACACCTGCTGGAATAGTAACTTCTAGCCTGCGCACAGCCCTGTTAGCACCAGAGATCTCGATACGCTTAATAGTACCAGCGTAAGCATCTTCTAGATTCAGTTCTATATCCATCTCGTGATCGTCACCGCGCACCGGTAATTGCACCTTAGTAGTATCGGTGGTTTGTTGTTCTTGTTGTTTACCGAAAAGTAATTCGAAGAAATCACTAAACTTAGGATCCTTCTTATTCTTAGGTGCTTTAGGTTTCAAGAGTTCGTCTTCAGCGTATTTAAGTGTTTCGCGCAGTGAATCGAAACCAGTAAAATCTTTAGCGGCGGCATTCTTGTATTTGAAGGCTTCGCTTTTGGATTTAACCATACTCTCGAAATTATTACGGTACCTTAACATCGAGTCGTATTTGGCACGTTTGATTTTGTCTTTGAGGACTTCATGAGCTTCGGAGATTTCTTTGAAACGCTCTTCATTGCCCGTGCTAGCGTCAGGGTGATGTTGCTTGGCAAGTTTCTTGAAGGCGTCTTTAATCTCGGCATCAGTGGCTGCTTGAGCCACTCCTAAGGTCTTGTAATAGTCCTTAAAATCAACCATTTATTTATTCTGTCTGTAGATCTCCGCTAGAATAATGCCCGCCGCCACCGAGACGTTAAGACTCTCGAACTCGCAAGGGATATGCACCACGAAGTCTGAGTGTTTAATTACAGCTGGACCAAGACCCTTATGCTCATTACCCATTAATATTACAGACTTGGCATCGTATTTAACAGAACGAAAATCTTCACTTTTATCACCGCGCACGTCAGTAGCGTAAATCCAATAACCGAATTTCTTGAGTTTCTCCATGCAAGTCTGAGCATTAATCACACGCACAATAGGCATGGTCAAAGCCGCTCCAGCACTAGCTGATATCACCACAGACGAGATGGTAGCTGCGTTACGACTAGGAATAATGACAGCATCAAAAGCGAAAGCATGGGCTGTACGAATTAAAGCACCAAGATTATGCGGGTCTTCGATATTCACAGCGAATAATATTTTCTTGTATTTAGCTTCAGCAAGTTCATCTATCTCATATAATCTAGTAGCTGCTAACTCAGCAGCGATATTATAACTACGCTCCTCGCCCTCAGCGATACGATCAAGTTCACGGCTATCAACTTTAAGCACGGGGATCTTAAGTTTGCGCGCTTGGGTTTCTAGTTCGAAATATTTAGCAGAGCTATTCTTAGATAACCAAATCTTAGAGATACTCACACCTTTAGCGAGAGCCTCTTCGACGCTATTTCGACCAAAAATTAATTGCCTGGACATTATATGAATTATTCCACGTTGATGCGGAAGTTCTTAGGTTGGGGGATTATCTCAACGCGCGGTCTGTATGGTTTAGGGGCAGGTTTCTCTGATTTAGAACTCTCTTCAGACAGTGCTTTGATGCGCTCATCTGTGGAGCTGCCCTGCTGCTCTGTGGTTGAATAATATTTACGCTTAGATTCTTCTTGACCTTGATCGCCATCTTTATTATCTTCAGAAGCGTCTTCATCTGGATCAGGCGAGTATTGAGTCGGCTCAGTGCCTGGTTTGAATCTTTGGGCCACAGGATTAGAAGTCCGATCAGTAGCTAAAAGACCAGTGAGCGGATCCACCATCACAGTAATATAGTCACTAGCAAAACTAAAACCTCTAACTGGTCTTGGGCGCTCGCGCAGATATTCAGTCATATATTGGTGCCATGACCACGCCGGCACGCCGCCGCCAGTAGCACTCTTAGAATGCACTTCTTTATTCATCTCATTACCAGCCCAGATAGTGGTAACAGTGTCAGCAGTAAATCCAGTAAACCAAGTATCTCTGCTACCATCTGCTGTTCCAGTTTTACCTGCGATAATGCGACCTGGAATATTAGCAGCTGCACCAGTTCCCATAGTAACTACGTCTTTCATGATTTCGACTAGCTCTGCTACGTGCCTTTCTGGTAGAGCATTACGAGGGATAGCTTCATTCTTCTCTAAGAGGTTACCGCGCGAGTCGGTGATCTTACGAATAAGTATGCTCTCCATATAAACGCCGCCGCGAGCGAGTGTTCCATAGGCAGTAGCAACTTCAACCGGAGTGAAAGCGCAAGCACCAAGAGCTGAAGGTAAATAAGGATCGATAGGACTTTTAAGTCCAGCGCGATGTGCAACTTCGATCACATCTTTAATACCAGCTTTCTGTGCAACTTTAACGGCTGGAATATTTCGCGATTGTATAAGAGCTGTGCGCACAGTAATAGGACCTTTGTACTGTCCATCAAAATTCTTCGGTACCCAATTACCAAAATCTGTCGGCTCATCGACAATAATTGTATTAGGATCAACAACCCCTTTCATAAAGGCAGTTAGATAGACAAAGGGTTTGAAGGCACTACCAAGAGTGTGCGGGTTAATAGCTCTATTAAACTGGAATTCCCAGTAATTACCAACACCACCAACTAAGGCGCGAATCTCTGCGGTCTCTACATCTATGCTCACTAGAGCCGCTTGATTGATACCAGGAGGCGCATTCTGAATACCTAGATCAAGAGCACGAGCGGCAGCATCTTGGGCTACAGGATCAAGCCCAGTGTAAACTTTAAGTCCAGTTTTGCGCAGTTCCTCTGAGCTGAAACGTTTACGCAATTCTTGCTCAACGTAACTAAAATAATAAGGATACTTAGAAAGGTTGCCACCACCAGGTTTGAAGACTAGCTTGGATTTAATTGCGGCTTTATATTCCTTCTCGGTGATATAGCCATGCTTGTACATTTGCTCAAGAACATAAAGCTGACGTTTTTGCGCTTCTTTAAAGTGAGTAGAAAGATAGCTTGGTGCTGTAAGCATGCCAGCCAAGTATGTGGACTCTAATAAATTAAGTTTACTAGCCGGCTTAGAAAAATATCTCTGTGCCGCGCGTTCGATACCATAGGCTCTGCTGCCGAAATAAACTTGGTTAAGGTAGATTTCTAGGATTTTTTCTTTGTCGTAACGATCCTCAACCTCAATAGCGATCAATAGTTCACGGATCTTACGCGAGAAAGTACGCTTATAACGCTCGTCTTCGTTGATAAATAAGTTCTTCACCATCTGCTGAGTAAGAGTACTGCCACCCTGTACTATGCGCCCAGCCATCAGGTTATTGGTTACGGCTCTAAAGAGCCCCATAATACTAAAACCCTTATGATGGAAAAAGTCATTATCTTCTGCCGCCAGAATAGCCTGCTTCATATAGGTAGAGATTTGACCGAGCTTAACTACTTGTCTATCTTCCTTACCTTGCAAGACACCTACGAAGTTATCCTCGAAATCATAAATTTCAATACTACCTATAGGGCGGTAATCTTCTAGCATGGAGAGATCCGGTCTGCCGAATACTGTATTCACTAAAGATAGTGAAGCTCTGAAAATAAAAGGCATAAGTACTAGCACTGCTAGCGCTGCCCAAAAAATCATTATGATCTGTTTACGGTTAAATTCCATTAGCCTACCAATCAAATAATATCATCATAAGTGACAAGCTTAAATTCACCTGATCTGAGCGAGCCGAGTTGCAGTTTAGCAACGCGCAGGCGGGTTAGGCGCGAGACCGGATTGCCTAAGGCATCAGCCATGCGCCGTATCTGCCTATTGAGACCTTGTTTAAGTATGACCTTGAATTCACGGGCGTTAATTCTAGTAACAGTGCAAGGCATGGTTCTTTGTTTGCTGCCGTCATCGAGTTCTATCTCTATGCCACTTGCGAATTGTTTAAGGAAATTATCATCAATACCGTTTTTGAGTTCTACATGATACTCTTTCTCGTGCTCGAAACTTGGGTGGGTGAGTTTATGAGTTAAGGCACCATCATTAGTCAAGATTATTAGTCCTTCCGAAAATTTATCTAAGCGTCCGACTGGAAAAAGTCTCAGTTCATTAAATTTCGCTAAAGCCTTGCGGTCGCCAATATACTGAGCCTCATTAAATAAGTAATCAATAATATTCTCTGGATCATTCTCAGCGCAGGTAGTACTAATACCCGTAGGTTTATAAAGAGCTATATAAACAGGCGCATCATTAGTCTCTTCCTTGTAAGGATAGCTGCGACCCTCGCATTCTATAACGTCGCCAGCAACTAGCTTATAGCCAGCTTGGATTAGTTCGCCATTAACCTTAATGCGATCTTGAGCGATCAGCTCATCAACGCCGCGCCTTGAAGCCAGTCCTATATTAGCTAAGTATTTATTGATGCGCAAAATTAATTAATAGGCAAAGCAACGTTAATCGGTCCGTGCCCTACTTGTATTCCTCTAGTAAGTGAGATTTTTTGATCAGCAGCAACTTCTTCTAGCACCCTATAGGCGAACTCAGCATCACGCGGCGCGCCAACGAGAATCCCGCGCGCACCTTTGAATACTCCAGCGAGTCTTAGTTGCTCGAACATCCTATCTATCTTATAAGCTGGTTCATTACAATCCTCGATCAGCACATACGCGCCTCTGAAGCTTGGCATAAATTTAGTGCCAGCTAGTGCCACCATTAAAGATAAATTACCGCCCATAATGCGTGCGTTCTTGGGAACCTTGAGGGAGACTGGGTTCTGCTCGAACTCGGCGATGCGAGGTAGCTTCTTGTCACTAAGTAAATGCAATAGATCTTTAAAGCTAGCTGCAGTAAGAGCAGACATAGTACTAAGCTCATAAACCATCGGTGAGTGGTAACTACGCAAATTTTTCTTGCGTGCAAAAGCCATAAAAAATGCAGTGAGATCACTGTAGCCTAATAAAGGTTTACGCGATCTAGCGATCAGACCATAATCAAGATGATTTAATAACTGCAAGCAACCATAACCACCTCTAAGCGACAGCACTATATCTATCTCTCGATTAGCATAAATCTCATGAATAGCCTTGACTCTCTCTTCAACAGTGCCGGCGGTATTGATCCCATCATCACTAACATTAGTGTAGAGAACACCATCTTTATCTAAGCGAATATTAGAGGCTAGTGTAGTAGTGCAGCCAAGCGCGTGTAAATAATCAAGACCAGCAGCAGCTTGCTCGCCTAAAAGGCGTTTAAGCTCTGTGCCGTCGTCAGCAATAGCCGAACCGGGAGCAATAATTCCAATATGTAAGGGTTTAGCCATCAACAATATTATACGTCAGTCACGTTTTTGCTATCTCGTTCTGAGTACGCAGAATCTCGAGGACATGCAGCATATCCTCTGGCGGCTGTCTCTCGAATGCTAGGGGCTGTCCAGTGCGCGGCTGCAAGAATTTAATGCTACAAGAATGCAACATCGGTCTATCAGCTCTAAAAAACTTATGACTAGCACCATAATTATGATCACCAATAATCGGATGTTTCATGTGCGATAAATGCACGCGAATCTGGTGAGTGCGCCCAGTGTCAAGCTTACACTCTAGTAAATTAAAAAACAAATTCTTAAAACGAAAACGCTCTGCCACTGTGTAATAGGTAAGTGCGTGACGAGACTTCGCTCCGATCTCAGTGAGCACCGCCATGCGCTGTCTATGCACTGGATGCCTGCCTATAGGTAGATTAATCTTGCCAGAGTCGGTGCGCATATTACCCTCAGTAAGAGCGAGGTAACGGCGCTCAAGCTTGCGGGTTTGGATTTGATCGGTGAGTGACTTGTGGGCAAGGTCGTTCTTAGCTACTACCATCAGACCGCTAGTGTCTTTATCGAGCCTATGCACTATACCTGGGCGTATCACACCATTAATAGAACCAGACTTGAGGAACTGATCAGATGCGCGCAAATGAAACATCAAAGCGTTCACCAGAGTTCCAGAATCGACTCCAGAAGCAGGATGAACGATCATGTTAATAGATTTATTAATAACTATGAGATCCTCATCCTCATAGACAATATCAAGTGGAATATTCTCAGCAAGAACTTCAAGCTCTCTAGCTGCTGGGATATTAATCTCTATCTCATCATCGATCTCAAGATCGTAACTAGATTTAACAGCCTTACCATTCACCATTACAGCATTGGATTTAATTAGCTCCTGCAAGTAGGTTCTAGACGGTGCTGGATCCATAGTGGGAGCTAGATGTCCGTGCAGGAACTTATCCAAACGCAAATCAACTCCAGATTCTATAATGCTCTCATCGATCTTAATTAGCACGAGGCTCCTTAGAGAATAAATCAAGAACTAGCAAGAGAGCACCTATATTAAGCGCGACATCAGCGAGATTAAAAACAGCAAAATCTACAAAAAGCAAATTAATATAGTCAACCACATAGCCGAGCATATATCTATCGATAAGATTAGAGTAAGCGCCACCAAGTATAAAAGCAAAAGCGATGCCAACTAGCGCACGTTGATTGCGCAGGCGATAAGCAACGAAACTCAAAACCACAACTAATACAGAAGCTAGGATACGCATTAAAGCCGGGTTCTCAGCGAATAAGCTAAAAGCCATACCAGTATTGTGCTGGTGCAAAATGCTAATAAATCCCGGTATAAAAACAAAACTATTATGTTCGGCAAGATTATGCTGAACCCAATATTTAACGATTTGATCAAGAACTATAACTAAAACTGCTATCAAGATTTTTGCTCTTTTTTCTTCTTAGAGTTCTTCTCCATCGACGCTGCTCTGCGTTTCATCTCAGCGAGATTCTGCAGGGCACCGATCTCACCTTTGCCCTGCATCTTAGCTGACGCGAAAGCCGAACTAGCTTGCATCAAGATGTTAAGTGAGAGCATATCGAATTTCATCTTAGATCTAGTCACTAGACCCCAGACTAGAAGCGCAACAGCAGGTATCATCAATAACAAATAACGCTGCAAGGCTGGATTAGAGAATTCAAGTGGCTTAACAAATAAAGCCATAACCACAAAAATAATAGTAAGGAATAAACCAAGTAGATAGGGGATCATCTGAATAATTACGGTTTTCTGCATGGATTGCAGAGTTAGAGCCGAAGTCTCACTGAGTTGCAGGGCTATTTCAGCATGGAGCTTGTCTTTCTGCATGCGACGCACCACATCCATAATATGTGCCTCTGCTGGATCAGGCTTAGTGGACTTAGACAAGAAACGGCTAATGGTAGTGAGCGTAGAGAAATCATTCGCGCAGTGCGTGAGCTGAGTGCGAATCGAAGTGAGGAAATGACCGTAGAGCTTAAGTGCGCGCTCTTGGTTCGCCTTAGACACCGATAGGTCTGGCGCTCTCATAGTCATTTTGGATTTTTTGCCTTGCATTGAAGTCACGGTTTTTATTTTAACACCTTGGCTGACTACTATGCCCGTGTCATAATGAGGTTATGGATCCAGATCTATGTAAAACCCGCTACGGAAGTTCATTTGAGCATCATTTGGGCGTTAAGTTCAATCGTTACGAAGAGGGGGTCTGCGATATCGAGCTACTAATCAAGCCCGAGCACCTGAATATCGCTGGTGGCGTGCATGGCGGCATTATCAGCTCGTTATTAGATATCTCTCTATCTGGCGCAGTGACTTCTACTATCCCTGACAGGAAAGCTGAGCAGGTAGTTACTATGCAGATGAGTATAAATTTCTTGAGGGGCGCTAGTCTCGGTGACACACTAAGAGCGAAAGCTGAAATTATCAAAAGAGGTTCGACCATAGTCTATATAGAAGGTAGTATCCACGATCAAAACGACAAGCTAATCGCTAGAGCTAGTGGGGATTGGTTTATTAAAAAATGAAACTAGTTCGTGCTCATTTATTATTGGGGCTTATCTCTTTAGCTAGTCTAATTCCTCTTCTCGGCATGCTCTCTACTAGCCTTAAAAGTTCTGAGCAGATTTATCAAAGTAGTTTTAGTTTTATTCCTAGTCCTATAGTCTGGGGAAATTACTTAGTAGCGCTTAATAAAATAGGGTTTCTCTCGTGCGCTTTGAATACTTTATATATCGCAGTATTCAGCATAGTAGGAGTAGTGATCTCTAGTGCGCTTGCTGCTTATGCGTTTAGTGCTTTGAATTGGCGCGGGCGCGAGATAGTGTTCGGCATTACGATAGCGACTATGATGCTTCCTGATATGGCTTTATTGGTGCCGCAGTTTCTGTTAGTAAAGTGGTTAGGATTGTACGGTTCTTCGTTAGCTTTGATAGTCCCTTATCTAGGTGGCTTACCTTTCTATATATTCTTATTGCGCCAATTCTTCCTAGGGATACCACGCGAACTCGCTGACTCTGCGCGCATCGATGGAGCGAATGAGTGGCAAATATTCGCTGAGATCTATATGCCACTAGCGAAGCCAGCTCTGATGGTAGTAGCACTGTTCCAATTCATGATCTGCTGGAATGATTTGATGAAACCCAGTGTCTATCTAATAGACGAGGCTCGCTACACTCTATCTTTGGGACTACAACAGTATCAATCACAACTAGGCGGCGCCGAGTGGGGACCAATGATGGCAGCGGCGATTATAGTTATAATTCCAGTCTTAGTACTATTCTTATTCACGCAAAAGCAGTTCGTGCAGGGGATTGCGATGAGTGGGTTGAGGGATGGGTAGGATTTAGCATCATTTTGCATATCAACTCATATTTAGATCTACAATGACGCAAGAATATGTGATCTAGATTAGATCTCATATTCTTAACAGCGATAATCTAATGTAAAATAGTATTGAAATGAAAATTATATACTTAGATAATTTCCGGGGGTTTTCGAATACGTTTATCCCTATAGAAAACGTCAATTTTTTAATTGGTGAAAACAGCTCTGGAAAATCTTCTTTACTTGCACTTATAAATCTTTTATCAAGTCCTAAATTTTTCTGGCTTACAAATGATTTTAATAGCGAGGAATGTGAGCTTGGTAATTTTGATGATCTTGTAAGCAGTGAAAACGAGAGTAGAGGGCATTTCACAATTGGTCATCTAACAAGCTATGATGCAAACCATAATCACCCAAAAAAAGAAAAAAATAAAGATGAAACATTGGGTATCGTACTAACTTACGTGGAAAAGAATGGAAAGCCTCGGCTAAGCAAAATATCCTATCTGCATGGAAGCAGTATCGTGCATGCAAAAATAACTAATAAAACATTGGCTTACACTAGCGACAGTTATACAAAAAAGCATCCTATGAATTATGAAGAATTTCAAGAAGTAGTAAAAGCTCATTTGTTAATCGATAAAAAACTTAAGAGTTTAAAGAAAGCCAAACTACCTAAAAATATGATTACAAACCTCTCTGATGCACCATTGTGGATGATTACAGACTATATTGGTAAGGAATTGAGGAGCAAAAACAAAGATCAATTTAACCAGTTAAGCTTCCCATTCCCCCATCGCGCCGAAGAATTAATCTGGATAGCACCTATCAGAGAAAAGCCTCGAAGAACCTACGACAATCTTAAATCAGGCTTTTCACCGGAAGGCACTCATACTCCTCATATGCTTAACGAAATACTAAATGGGCAAAATAAAGAAAGTAGTCAAAAACTGTCTGAAGCATTAAAAAATTTTGGTGCTGAAAGCGGTCTATTTAAAGAAATTCAGACAAAGCGTTACGGGAATGATAGTACTGCTCCTTTTGAAATTGATGTTGTTTTATCCAAAAACCCGTTAAAAATTACTAACGTAGGTTATGGCGTTGCTCAAGTATTACCAATAATAGTTGAATCTTTTAGTCGGCGTAAAAGAACAATGTTTGCAATCCAGCAACCAGAAGTTCATCTCCATCCCAAAGCACAAGCAGCACTGGGTGAGTTCTTTTGCAACCTTGCCGTTTCAGAGAACAAACAATTCTTAATTGAAACTCACAGTGATTTCTTGATTGACAGATTTAGGCTAAATTTAAGTAAAGTAAAAAAGGAGAAAATCAAATCACAAGTTCTATTTTTCGAAAGAACTATAGATGGGAATAAGTGCTATCCAATAGAAATCTTGGGGAACGGCCAATATGCTGAAAATCAACCTGTTTCATTTAGGGATTTCTTTATTGGTGAACAAATTAATATGCTGGAGCTATAAAGCATGTGTATAGTAATTGATGCAAATGCATGGGGACCAATATTTAACCCAAATAACGAAGATCATGACAATTTCAAACCAATATATAAATGGCTATATCACGGAAAGGGGAAAATTGTTTATGGCGGTACCAAATATGGGAGTGAACTAAAAAGATCTGAAAGGTATTTAAGGCTCTTTAATTCATTCAAAGATATAAATAAAGTTATTATTCTCAAGAAAGAGAAAGTTGACCAAGAAGAAATTCGTTTAAAAGGAATTACTAATGAATATTTTAATGATGAACATTTGATTGCCATAATAAATATTTCTGGCTGCAAGCTTCTCTGCTCTAACAACACACAAGACTTCAAGGAGATTCTCTCTTCTAAATACTATCTAAGAGATAGACGTCCTCCAAAAATCTATACAAAAAACTCTGCAAGCAACGCAAAGACTTTATTGGGAGACAATAATATAGCGGATATTTGCAAACCTTGTCGAAAAACAACTCGAAACGAAATGAGCTCTTTAGAGATGATGTGACTTATTGAAAGCAAAATACATATTATTAATAAAATCTCATCGCGACAGGCTTAGTGAACAATATACTAGGCGTTATTAGATTTGATAATCAGTTGGATAAACATCTATTCACAGTAGCTAAAATCCAATTTTCATTTTTAATTCTTTGAGCAAAATTAATCTTTGAACGATATCTATATTTTCAAGTTGAAAAATCAGATTAGCTTATAAAGATCACTAATCGACTCATGTCCAGTAATCTTGATACCCCTCATACGCAATGTATTTAAAGCGACATGACGTACCTCGTCAGCTAGACCCGTTAGCTCACCCATTCCGATGCTATTTAGAATTTCTTTGAGACTATAACCGTTGACAATAAGGTTACTTACTGAAGTATTACCGTTAATTGAAGCTCTAACTGCTCTTGAGTCGCTACTACCAGCTCGTTTTTTTGCTTCATTGGTTTTTCTTTCTTCAGTTCTACGATTCTCTTTAGCAGTCACTTCTTTGGCTCGTTGATCAGCTTGAGCTTCCTTCTTAATTGCTTCTCTTACTTCTTTGATCTGTTCAAGAGTTCTCTTATTAAAACCACTTGAATATAAAAACTCTATCTCATCTTTACTCTTATCAAGATACTGTTTTTGTAAAGCAAGGAAGTCTTGGAGCCCACGTTTGCCTGAAGCTGACATATTATGCCAAGCTAAAATGTTGTGCTTTCCGAAGGTGTTCTCGAACTTTTCAGTGCTTTCACTCATCGCCATTAAGACTTCAGCGTCAGTTGGCTCTACATTATGTTTTCTAAAATACTCAGCTCGTACTTTGTCGGCAGCTTCTTTGAAGTCAGGGTTAGCTTTTAGCGTCTCTAAGATTTTTGCGTCGACATTCTTTCTAATGTCTGCATCTTTTTCATAGCCTTTAATTTCATCTAGAGTAACGATGCCTGATGCAACTAATTCATCTACAGCCTTTTTTACTTCTGGCTTACCGAATAGATTCTTGTACTGTTTTTGGAAAGTATCTATAAATGTTTGTTGAACTTTTTGTGTAAGATCTTTGATCTTAGCTACTATAGATGGGTCATTTACTTCAGCATTTGCTTTTTGTAAATCTATAAGATTTGTAACTGCGGCTGCTATATCTTTACTTTCAAGAGCCTTTAATGCTTCTTCTGCCAAGCCTGCTGATTTCGCTACTATTCTATCTTCCAATTTGTCAGAAGAAGCTCTTTCTGCATTTATTACAGCAGTAGTTTCCTTCTCTATTACTTTCTTATTATGTCTATAATCCAAAATATTTTTCAATAGGTTATCTCTGCGTACACTCTTCTCTACCATCTGAGCTAAATTCTGAATAAGTTCATCATTCGTAGAGGATTCAATTAGATTTTTAAGTTGCTCATTCGTGAGTTTAAGTTTTTTTGCAGTGCTTATGATCTTAGGATCTAAGTCTGCATGTCCTAGTATAGATTCTGCGGTAGAACCTCCTATACAAGATGAATCCAAGATTTGTGTTTGACCATTCCCTGCTTGAACTCGTACATTGGAATGAGCACTGGGGGCTTGTGCTGCGGCTAAAACATCATTATTTGGTGGGTCTTTGGGGGTTGCAGCAGCAGCCAAAGGTGCCTCGTTTAAGTTGGAGGTGGCAGTATTCTGCTGGCTAGCAGCAGGAATTACGTTATTATTGCGATCAAGAGCTATATTCATCACCTGTCCCGAGCCAATTCCTTTCAAGATAAATGTAACCGCCAATAGTTAAAGTAAGGTTAAGGAGCTATGCTATAATTGCCAAATAGGTAATTACATTGAATCGGATTAGTAAATTACTTCGAAGAAGCCATCTCCCAGCATTGGGTGTTGCTGCGGCCATGTTGACTAGCCCGTCTGCTCTTCGCGCTCAAGACAGTAACGGTAAAGGTAGAATTGCTGATTTAAGAGCTCATGAAGAGCAGCTAATTAAAAATGAAGCCTACAGAAATAGACATCTTGAAGATTTCGAAAAGCGCATAGTAACGAATCCTGACTTTGATCTTAGATATCGCAAGCATATAACAGAAAAGGCCGCAGCATCGACAGAGAAGGCTGCTAAATCTAAGGCTGGTGCCGAAGCTGATCGAGCCCAGTTTAATAGCGATCAAGAAAAAACAAAACTAGCCAAGCAAGAGTTAGCACCACTTCTAAAACTTTCTGGCAGCGCTTACGCTAAAGAATTTAGGGATATAGCACCGAAACTTATAGCTAAATACGGTCATAGAGCTCATAATGCTCTTCTTGATAGCATTGTTACAGCAATGGACAGTGATCGTATTACTGAAGAAATGGGTGACAAGCAATTAAACAAAGACTTGGATAATTTCATGAAAGGTGTAGTTATCCCTCGGGAAACTTCAAAAGCTCGTAGTCAAGAAGAGGTTGTAGGTAGAGTGTTTGCTACTGCTCAAAAAAACGGATTACAACCAGCCAAATAACTACTGCATCTTCACATCAAGCTTCTCAAACTTCAACGGATCACCCATGATCATATTAAAGCCGATACCGACTTGGTTAAGTATGGTGTCGTAGCTAAGTATCAGCTTGAAGTCATCAGGTCCGAACATAGTGCGAATCTGATTACGCACGAACTTCTCTGAGTCCATATTGAATGTTAGATAGGTACCGATAGTAAACCATTTACTCACTCTATAATCACCATCGATAACTACAGATTGATTACCATCAATAAATTGATCGAACAAGAATGGCGACTCACCAGTCACAGCAGCGAAGAGGTAATCCACTTCCAAGGAGAGATCATCTAATCTCATCTCCAACGCTGGTCCGAAGCTGGCGATCCCTAGATGATCACCAGTACCATAGAAGCGCATAGCTCCTTGTCCGCGAGCACTCAGAGAAATATTGTATTGTTCGTTACCGCGTCTAAACACTGGCTTGGTGTAGAAGCTAGCATTATGCTCAGATCTAAAAGTACGTAGATCCACGTTACCAGTTGCGGCACCTGCTTCTGAGCGACTCTCACGCAAGTCTGTTAATCTGCGGGCACTAAAAAGTTCAGCATTGTCTTTAGCAAGAGCAACCGAGTTGTGGAAACGAATACCACGACGATCTATCAGTGGTACTTTAAGAAAAGCATTGTGGGCTATCTCAGCTAGCTCGCCGACAAAAGTAGTGCCGAACATCGCACTATGCATATATTGATTTTTAAGTATATTAACCTCGAAACCATATGGTAGTTTTTGGTGAGCATTTAAGACCCAGCGATCATCAAGACTGCCGTAGCCGCCCATGATTGAGGTAGTATCACCTGGTCTACTGTAAGTAGCGATTAGACCAGCACCGAAACTCATATCATTACCGATTTGTAATATCGGTGCTGCCGAGAATAGTCCTATATTATTTTCAGGTGCATAGAAAAATCTAGGACCAAGAGCAAAACCACCTATACGTTCTTGGGTGCCGATCACTGGTCCATTAAATTTAGTATTGGCAGCATCACCGATAGTCGTTGTGATATGCACCGGTGAAGGGATGCTAAAAGTGTCGCTTAACCAAACCCGAGCGCCTTTGATACTTATATTATTTACTTTCTTAGTATCATCGTAAGTTATTTCTTTAGCTGAATACTTGAAGCTAGATTTCTCAGGTAAATCATCCCAGTTATAATCAGCGTTTCTATCTTCGCGCACGGTATCACGGCTATAACGGGTGCCAGTGCGGAAACCTTTTAGATAGAGTGTTAGCGGCTGTTCGAGTGCGAGGGTACCATCATGAAAACTTATAGTTTTACTTGGTTTTTTATCAGGATCTTTCTGTTCATCGAGTCTGCCCGTTGCTTCTCTGGCTTTAAGTTTCACGCCAGTAAGAAATACTCTTGGTGCGGTGATATCAAGAAGACTAGTATCTGTCTGGAATGAAGTGTAAGTACCATGGATGGTAGTTTGATTAAGACCTTCGCCTTTGACCATTTTGACGGCACCGAAAGCTTCAACTAGTTTAGTTGTTCCGTTATAAATAATTTTGTCAGCGTAGAGAGTCGAATCCCGATTAGGCAAGATCGCGACTGCATCACCAGTAGCTTCATAGATCTCTGTATTCTTGTCGTAAGTGATCTCGTCAGCAGTAACTTCAAGCATTAACTCCTGACCATTTTCGGTGCGCAGATTATGCTGCTCTTCTTCTACTATTGGTTTTTGTAGTTGAGATAAATCAGGTTGCGCGCCGATAGCGAGCACTGGGCTCAGCACTGAGAGAGCCAGAATTAATATAAGTATGCGACAATGAAGAACAGGCACTGAATCAATTGTAAGCGAGATGTTTGTAGAAGAGTTAAACTTAATCGGCTATCGCAATTACCTTGAGGCGAGGATAAGATTCAGCTCGGCTAAAACCATTATTATCGGCAAGAATGCCCAGGGTAAGACCAATCTATTAGAAGTTATCCAAATATTATCCGGGCTTAGATCTAGGCGCGCTACTAAGGATTCTGAGTTGATTAATTTTGAGTTGGAGACGGCGGTGATTCAGGCGAAAACCAGCAATGACAAAATCAACATCGTCATCCGCCCCAGCGGTCGCCGCGGCATTAAAGTTAATGACGTTACTAAATCCAATCGTGAACTAAATAAATTAGTTAGTTCGGTAAGTTTTATGGTCAACGACCTTGAGTTAGTAAGTGGTAGTCCAGGCACAAGACGCGATTGGTTAGATGATTTTGCTAGTCAATTAGACTCTAGTTACTTAAGTAAGCTTGAAGATTTTGAGAAAATGCTACGTCAGCGCAATGGCTATATTAGTAAGCTGGTTGAGACTGGTACTTACTATGCGCGTCTTAATAGTCAGCAAGCTTCAGAGCTGGCGCTTTGGGATGAACTATATATTAAGACCGCTAATATAGTTATTGCTGCGCGCGAAGAGTTACTTGCTAAGCTAAGACCAGTCGCTGCTAAGCACTATAGTGCTATCTGCCAGAACCCTGATGAGAAGCTCTCTCTAGACTATCTTGGTAGCCCCTTGAGCCAAGAAGAACTCACGAAGAATCTAGCTAAAGATTTCGCGCGCATGCATAGTACTATCGGTCCGCAACGCCATGATATTAATATCACTATTAATACTAAAGCTGCAGGCAGTTATGCTAGCCAAGGTCAAAGACGCAGCGTCGTACTGGCGATCAAACTCACTGAACTTGAGTTACTACGTGAAGCCAATAAATCCGAGCCTATATTATTACTCGATGATGTATTAGCTGAGCTTGATCAAAGCCGCCAAGTAGCTTTATTGAATGCGATAAGCCCAGACACTCAAGTCATTATTACCAGCACTGGTCTTGGTGAACATTTGGAAGCTTGGTCTCAAGAAGCGCAGATTATAGAAGTAGTTAATGGCAGTATAAAACAATATGCGCAGATCGCCTAAACAACCACAAGAGCCTAGTCGTATCCAGAAGGATCTGGCTGGACTCTTTACTAGACTCGGTCTTGGCAAACAGGTAGAGGGTTTCAAGATCTTAGAACTTTGGACTAAATCTCTTGAGACTATTAACAATACTAATGTTGAATTACTTAAGGCTAAAACTTTTGCTCTTAAACTTAACAAGAACATGGAACTGGTTGTTGGCGTGCGCTCGGCGGCATTAGCTAATGAACTGCAATTCCTTAAACCACAATTGCTAGAGAAGTTAAATGCTCTAGCTCAGAAGCAGGGGTATGCGAAAGTCAAGGCAATAATATTCGAGCTTAGATGATGCACTCGCGTTGACAGCGCAATTACTTATGCAATAAAGTCCCTGCGCCGAAGTCAGTAAAAGTCTCCAAGAGTAAACTATGCGCATTAAGCCCATTAAGTATAATGGCTTCAGCCACTCCACCTTTAATAGCATCAATGCAACATTCGGTTTTAGGGATCATGCCACCTTGCACAACGCCAGAACTCAGTAGTTTAGCGGCTTCTGTGAGATTAAGTTCCGTAATTAAACTACTAGGATCATTTTTATCTCTCAATATTCCAGCAGTATCTGTCATCAAAAGTAATTTATCAGCTTTAAGTGCTTTAGCTATCTCAGCAGCCATAATATCAGCGTTAATGTTATATGCGTTACCTTCTCTATCAGCCGCTATAGAACTAATAACAGGTATCATCCCTAAAGCCATAATTTCAAGCAAGACACTAGTGTCCACGGCTTCGATTTCACCTAACCAGTCATCTTTACCGCTTTTAGGATGCTTGCGCGCTATCATCATTTGACCATCACGCCCAGAGAGACCTATAGCTCTAGCACCAGCACAGTTAATCGCTGAAACCAGTCTGCGCTGCACCTTACCGTGCAAGACCATCTCCACTACTTCCATAGTTTCAGTGTCTGTCTTGCGCAGCCCCGCTTCGAATTTAATTTCTTTGCCGATCTTGCTGAGCATCTCATTAATCTCAGGACCGCCACCGTGCACCAGTATCACCCTGATGCCAACCATGTTAAGCAGTATTAGATCTTTAATAGTGCTTTCTTGTACTTCTGGATCCACTAGAGCTGAACCACCATATTTAACAATAAAAGTTTTATGCGAATATTTTTGGATATAAGGCAGGGCTTCTGCTAGTGTCTTAACTCTTAATTCTGTTGCCTTATCCATCATGATTCGATACCTAGCTTAAGAACTGCATCATGAGCGGCAGCCATGCTCGCTGATTTCTTACTACTACCTTTACCTACGCCCAATATCGCATCATCGAAATATACACCCACTTCGAAGTTTTTATCATGGTCAGGACCACTATGACTAATAGTCTTGTAGCGCGGTGCTTTAGCGTGCTGACGCTGGAAATGATCTTGCAAAATCGATTTGTAATTATTACCAACATCCTCAAGTACAGTTTCGTTAAGTTCAGCCCACGACTCTAGTATAAAATCACGAGCAGCGTCATAACCCTGGCTAATATAAAGCGCCGCTATATGTGCTTCAACGGCGTTACCTAGTATCGATTCTGGTAAATGTTTTTTGCGACTTAGTGAATCGCCAACTTTAATTCGCGCAAGCACATTGATTTTAGTAGCAACCTTAACTAATGATTGATCAGAAACCAATAGCGAACGCAATTTAGTAAGTTCACCTTCAGGATAATCAGGGAATTTGTTGTAAAGATATTCGCTGAAAACCAGCTTGAGCACGGCGTCACCGTAGAATTCGAGACGTTCATTGTTGGCTATCTGGGCGTCTTCTTTAGTTACTGAGCTATGTGTGTATGCTTGCTCAAATAAATCCATACTAGGCTTTTCTGATCTTCATAATCAGCTGACCGAAAGATATCGCTTGCGCGTCAGAGACGCAGACCTCTACTATCTCACCAGCTACCTCAGCTGGCAGCTCATTCATAAGTTTCATCGCTTCGATGATACAGAGAGTATCACCTTTCTTGACTTTGTCCCCCACTTTCGCTAACGCATCAGCTCCAGGAGAAGAAGCTTGATAAAAAGTACCTACCATCGGTGAAGTCACTTCAAAAATATCATCAGACTTAGGCGCAGCAGTTGCTGGCTTAGCGGCACCATGATGAGAAGGAGCAGCACTGGTAACAGCGTGCACCACAGCAGCTTCACGTCTAACTTTGATTTTGCCGAAACTTTCGTTCTCTACTTCGATCTCTGTTAAATCTTGAGATTTAAGGATCTCAGCAAGCTTATTGATTTGAGCTATTGGTAACTTCTCGTCACCATTTGATTTTTTATCAGCCATAATTATTTAACCCTATCTTGATACTCTCGAGTAACGGGATTCACTCTAATAACTTCACCTAAGTTAACGAAGAAAGGCACGTTAATTACCGCACCAGTCTCTAGCGTAGCAGGCTTACCGCCACCGCCGGTTGCAGTGTTGCCCTTCTCATTAGGCGCAGTATCTATAATCTTCAACTCTAGAGAATTAGGTAATACAACACCAAGAATCTTGCCATCACAGACAGTAATAGAACAGATAGTCTCTTCTTTAAGGAAATCAAGCACATTCTGACCAACTTCTGCTTTAGATAATTCTATTTGCTCAAAGCTCTTCATATCCATGAAGGCATAGCTATCTGGACCGCTAGCATAGAGATATTGCATCTCCTTACGCTCAACGTGAGCAGGCTCAAACTGCTCGTTCATGCGGAAGCACTCCTCAAGAACGCTACCAGTGGTTATATTCCTGAGTTTAGCCCTAACGAAGGCAGCACCCTTGCCCGGCTTAACGTGAAGAAACTCGGTTACTTGATAAATACCGTTTTTCCATCTAACGGTAAGGCCATTCCTAAAATCTGTAGGTGTTAACATTTTTTGCTCCTTGGATATTCTAGCAGAGCATAATCGACATATTGATGTCGATTATGCGCTTTCAGCTATAGCTATAGTCTGGGCTTATTGACCTGATTAAGATAAGGTGCTAAACTTTTAATCAAGATGCCAGAGCCCATTCAGCCAAAGAAACCAGATAAGGACACAAAGTGGCTAGCCGGGATGATAGCTATGGGAGCTGTCGCTGCTGCAACTGGTGTCCTCGATCCAGATGAGCCCCAAAATCCACCATCACCATTAAACACCCCAGCACTTACTGAATTACACCGTCCACTCCCTCCTAAGACAACCAACGGCATTACTAATCTAAATTCCTCCCCGCCGCCGCAATTGCCAAAACCGCCTGAAACCCCAAGCGTTCACGCACCAAACGCGCGCAAGTTTTAAAAGTAGCACCAGTCGTAGTGATGTCATCTATAAGTATAAGTACCGATCGCTTAAAACTAGGATCATGATGATAAGCAGGATTCAGTCTAAAAGCATCACTCAATAATGATTCGCGCTCGGCAGGCTTATGAGTATAGAGACTTGCCGTATCTCGTATTCGTTCTAGCAAGCAAGGCAAATATTCGAAACGTCTTAAGCCCTTAGCTAATAATTCTGCTTGATCATAACCACGCTTCTGAAGTTTATGCGGATGCAAAGGTACAGAAGCAATATAAACTTTAAAATCCTTAAGTATCTCCGACCACTCACGCGAGACATAGTCGCTAAGTAACTTTGACCAGAAGCGCGATAGCGAGCGCTTGCGATATTTATAATCACGCATCATCTTACGCGCCCAGCCCATATAATCTGTAGCGAAATATATTTCTAATTCTGGATCAGGTTTAGACGAACTATAAATACTATGCAAAGCTGCTTCGTAGCAGACTTCGCAGAGATAACGCTGCCCAATATCCTCAACAACCGGTCTATGACAGACCTTGCAATTATGCGTAGAAAATATATCTAATAAATATTCGATTTTGTCCCCGAACATAGCTAGCAATTATAGCTAAGATTATACGGATTTTAACTTTGTGCAGGCGCTCCTGCACAATTACAAAGCTCTGATCCAACACATGTCTTAACGCAATATTCAAGCCAGAATCCTTGCCTATAGCCGCTTATGATGAAGATTAAACACATTACACAATTGTGCAACAGCTTGTTGCACAATTAAACGGATCGCCACGCCGCTACGCGGCTCGCGATGACGAACAATGTTAGACTTTAGCATATAAGTAAATTCAAGAACCAGAAAGCGTCTGATCTTCTTCTATTTAGCCAAGGAGATCAAATGACAGCAGAACACCCTAAAGAAATTGGCATCGGAGGATGCATGTGGAAAATACATTCCACACCAAAGTATAAACATCCACTCGGTAAATTCGGACATTATTTTGGAATAGTTATATTACTATCATTCATTGTCATCATCGCACCGATGTTTGTATTCACCTGGTTTTTTAGTCCTTTGTACTTTTGGTTCTATAGAGAGAAGCCTATCTCACCCAAACCGTATTTTAAGTTTGATAGACACAAGGTGCAATATTTAAGTTTCTGGGATAAGCTTGGTTGCGAGTATTGTGAGCTAGCTAACGGCACTTTGCAGTGGATGCTAACTATCACTAATGAAATCGAAAGACGTTGGTGCCCAATTAAGAATCAATGCGACCCTAGCTGCTCAAAAGTAAAAGAATGGCGCAAGGACTATTTAGAGTTCGACCACAGCGGCTCCAAAGAACTACTTAATTATTATCAGAACCAGTTTCCAGAGAGGTTTCCCAATGAGACTACTTCCGCTTCGGATTAAGAAATGGTAACGCCGCCAGCGCCCCGAAGGTCGTTCCTAGCGAACAAACAAATATAGTCACCCCCGCCATTAGGAATAAAAACACAGGACCGAGCTCAGTAATTCTCTCAAACTCTGTGGTAGATTTCATTTCCATTGCTTTATTAATAGAATCAACCACAAATTTTTTAGCTCCAGCATCTTGCAGCTTCAAAGCTACTACTAGAGCTAATAAACCACCAGCAAAAATCCCAACGCCTATACCAAGTATCAAAATATCACTAATTTTAATCTCGCTAAAATCACCTTGTTTCTTTCTTAGCTCTTGGCGATAAAGATAGGCAGCTAAGGAGCCGCTCAATAGATAGCTAAGTAATGGCGCCCACTGAAAAGGCAGTATAAATACCGTATTGAGCAGTAAAAGAACTGAGCCAGAAATTAATATTGGTTTAAAGTACGGATCCATGTTGCTCCTTATATTTCATTTTCGCTGAAGGCGGGTAATACCATTTTACTACTTGATCACGCGCACCGAACTTGTAGAAGCCTCTACCTATGTCCACATCAAAAGCCCCAGCATCAGAAGTCGAAACATAAAGCCCCATATCATCAGCAAAGCTCAACGCTTTAGAACCAGGCTGCAAATAGCCCTCAAATAATATATTATTCTGACCTAGCGCTACTACTTGCATCCAAGCTCTGCGTTTAACCTTAAGAGTCAAACGGTGATGCCCAGTGGATTGAGCAACTGGTTTACTAAGAACTTCTATATCATCGCCATTATCAACTTCAAGCTTAGCTTTCTTAAGTAATGTAACCGGTGCTGCTTTAACTTCAGTAGTAGAGGGTTTAATTTTGCGCAGAACCCAAGTGCCAATAAAGAACACAACAACAATAGCAAGCAAAATATACAAATGATAGACCTTGAAAAACGGCTCACGATATCTATAAGAGTAAGGAATCTTAACTGGGGTCTCATCGTTGATAATGGTTTCAAGTATAAAACTCGCTTCCATATCTTTATATTTTTCTATAGCTCTTTGATCAAGCTTCAGCGCCTTGGCAGCCAGATTAAGAAAGCCCATCAGGAAAGCTTCTTCAGGCAATTCATCGCGGCGACCGTCTTCTATGGCTACTATATATTTGGGAGACAATCTAGATTGCTTAGCAAAATCATCTACTGACCAACCTTTAGCCTCGCGCTGTTCGCGAATGATTTTACCGAGTGAAACTAGTGGATCATTAGGCATTAGAGCACTATCTTGGGTTGCAAGACTAAATCTCCTTTACGCTTACCGACCACTCCAAGAGCGACTAACTCTCTACTATCATCTAAACATTTAAAGTAATTATCCTCATTAGGGCTCGCTTCTGTTTTAGTGGAGATACTCACCTCACGCCCTTGCTGCAAGTCTATAACTTCTTTAGTGTTGAACTCTAGCATCGGTAAATCCAAAACCTTAGCACTAGGGATCAGCAAGTCCTCAAGCTCAGTGCCTGACTCGAGTTTAGCCATTAATTGTTCAAGGCTGAGAGCGGATTCGATCTTAAATTTATTAGATTCTAATCTTCTTAGTTTCGTTAAGTGTCCGCCCAAATCACGAGCAATAGATCTAATATAAGTACCTTCCGAGCAGCTAACATCAATAACAGCTATAGGATAATCGAAACTCAAAAGATTAATTGCGTGGATATCCACTACTTTAGTTTTAATAGCATCGACATCTATATCTTTCTCAGAGCGCATTAATTCGTAGAGTCTTTTGCCGTTCTGTTTGCGGGCACTGTAGAGAGGGGGTAATTGTTCAAGCTTGCCTACCAAAGTCGCTAGTTTCGCCTTAAGAGTTTCAGCAGTCCATAGAACCTCAGTATTCTTTTCTAATAATTCACCAGTTAGATCATCAGTGTCTGTTAGGCTAGAAAAATCCACTTCAGCCATATAGCGTTTAGACTTAGCTAGAAACCTAATAATCCTAGTGCTTGCACCAACAGCTATCGGCAAAACCCCAGTAGCAAAGGGGTCTAGAGTGCCAGCATGTCCGATCTTGCCTACGCCATAGGGCTTAAGTAGCCCGCGTAGTTTCGCCACCACATCGTGCGAGCTCCAGTCTTCTTCTTTATCTATATTAAGAAAGCCGTGTAAGTCCAACTAGATTCCTCCGTGAGCAGATTGATCGTCAACTACAACTTCATCTATGAGATGTACCAAATCCACAGATTTACGCAAAGCATCAGAAGGAGTGAAAAATAATTTAGGTGCGTATCTAAGGTTTAACCTGCGCCCGATTACACCGCGAACATAGCCAGCTTGATCTACAAGTGCAGCTTGTACTCCAGCTATAGCAAGTTCGTCATCAGGTTCAGCGCTAATTAGAGAGTATATGACTTTAGCACTACTAAGACTTGAGTTTAATTCTACGCTTACTATAGATATCAGGGGACTTATACGGTCATCTTTGAGACCACCGGATTGTAAAATAGTGGCTAGCTCGCGCTGAATAGCTCTTGCTACCTGGGTTCTACGTTCAAAGCTTTTCATAACCTAGTCCTGATTACTTCTTTAACGGTCCAGCACTGAATAATATCGCCTTCCTCGAGATCGTTATATTTTTCGAAGCTTAGACCACACTCGAAACCTTCTTTAACTTCTTTAGCGTCATCTTTGAAACGCTTGAGGTAATCCACTCTACCTTCGTAAAGCTTAACGCCGTCTCTCATGACGCGAGCGATTTCGCCGCGTACGATTTTACCGTCACGCACATAGCTACCTGCGATCTTACGATTATTAACGGTAAATAATTGACGTACTTCGATTTCACCAAGCTTAACTTCCTCGCGCTCAGGTTCGTGCATACCTAATGCAGCACGCTCTATATCTTCGGTAATCTTGTAAATAATTTCGTAGCTCTTAACGCTAACTCTTAACTTGTCTGCCAGCTTAGCTGTAGCCACATCCATACCCATGTGGAAGCCGATAATTACAGCGCCAGTACGATCAGCAAGCATCACATCATTAGCCGTAATAGAACCAGATTCTACCGCGATTGGCTGCACCAAAACCTCTCCAGTAGAGAGTTTGCAGATTTGATTAGCTATAGCCTCTGCTGACCCTTGTACGTCAGCTTTAATAATTACTCTTAATTCTTTCGCCTGACCTTCTATCACTTCAGAAACATAACTAGCTAGACCAGCATAACGCTTCTTATCGAGTGCTTTATCAGCAATAGCATCAGCTTCTTCTTTAGCTTCTTGAGCACTGCTGTAAACCTTGAACTGATCACCAGCTTTAGGCACGCCAGAGAAACCAAGTACTTTAACAGGAGTTGATGGACCAGCAGCCTCGAGCAGATTATTATTCTCGTCATAGAGCGCTTTTACTCTACCACTCACAGCACCAGCAGCGATATGATCACCGCGTTTAAGCGTACCATTCTGCACTAGCATAGTAGCGAGCGGACCTTTAGCACGCGAGAGCTCAGCCTCGATAACTGTACCTATCGCCGGACGATTAGGGTTAGAGCGAATAACATCTTCAAGCTCAGCGTCAGCAACTAATAATATTTTCTCAAGCAAATCATCTAAATTAGTTTTCTTAAGGGCAGAAATCATAGAACAGACAGTTTTGCCACCGTATTGTTCAACCATAATTCCTTGATCAGCTAACTGTCCTAAAACCTTATCAGTATTGGCATCTGGCTTATCAACTTTGTTCACGGCTACTAAGAAAGGAACCTTAGCTTCTTTAATGTGTTTAATACTCTCTATAGTCTGTGGCTTAATACCATCATCGGCAGCGACGATTAGCACCACGATGTCAGTAATGTAAGCACCACGTTTACGCATAGCACTGAACGCTTCGTGACCAGGAGTATCAATAAAAGTTATACGTCTATCATTGCCATCGTAATCTTTAGTAGTAATACCGTAAGCACGAATATGCTGAGTGATACCACCAGACTCTTGATCTACTACCTTCTGCTTAACGGCACGGATAGAATCGAGTAAAGTAGTCTTACCATGGTCAACGTGACCCATAATAGTTACTACAGGAGGACGTCTAATGAGATCACCAGCTTCTTCATCCTCAATAAGAGTGTCCATCAAGTGTTCGTGCTCAAGTATATTTTTACCTTCGCTAACTACTAAATAACCAGCCTCTTCTAAATACTGCACTACTAAATCTTTCTCAAGCATGTCATTAACTGTCTTAATGATCTTGCGCATAAAGAAATAAGTGATGATTTGAGTCTCTGGTACATTGATAGTTTGTGATAACTGACGAATAGTCATAGGACCAGTCACCAAGACTTCTTTAGGACTGTTGTCAACTTCAACTTCACGTCTTTCTCTAGGTTTTTTCTGCTCTTCAGGCTGTCCGCGGCGACGTTTACGTCCTATGCCTTGTGAGGTAGCAGTTGGTTTAGCTACGCGATAAGGTTGACCAGCGATGTAGCTAGGTTTAACTGGAATAGCGGCAACTTGAGTTAATTGACGAGCAGCTGAGTAATCAGCTTTAGGTGCTGCTGTTGGTTTATGTTTTTGTTCAAAGAATTTTTGAAGATCTTCACGAGACTCTTTAGGCTCTTCTTGTTTAGAATCAGGCTCTTCGTCTTCCTGATCTTCAGCATCATCACTGTCGATCTTATCCCAACGACCAGTTAGAGCTGCTTCAGCACGCTCTTTAGCTTCACGAATTTTACGCTCTTCCTCTTCCTTCGCTGCTAGTTCAGCTTCAGCTGCTGCCGCTGCTTCAGGTGAGACCATACGACGAACTATCTTCAGGGCTTTTTTAGCCGGTTCTGCTTCAACGGCAGGAGCTGCTGGTCGACGCATAGCAGGGCGCGCTGCGCCACCACCAGATTTCATAGCTTTACCACCAGTAGCCTCAGCTACCAATTGAGCCATATCTATTTCTTTAAAAATTTGTTCTACAGCAGTCAAATCAATCGCGCTTGATGCTGTTTTAGGGAATTGTCCGTATTTATTAGATAACTTAAGTACTTGGCGGGTTATTTCTGCTTGGATTTTCTTGCTGTCTTTATCGTCGAACTCACCATTAGGGCCTAGTGGCACGCGTTCGCGGGCGAGATCATAAATTCTAATTTTTCCATCAAATGACACTTATATTTTTTATCCTTGCTTAGTTTCTCTAGACATTTTGCTGACTTGCAAACGTAGAGTGATTTTCCGAACTGAAATTTACTTGGACTAACTATGTATTCAGAACTTTTGTGATCCTTAAGGATGCGTAGAAGACTTTCACTAGGGAACTCCTTCCTACAACTGTTACATACTCGTATTCTAGTCCTTAGCACCTCCTAAGACCTGTTGCTGAAATCCGAGAGCATCATTATGCTTCTACCTCGACTTCCTCATCTTCTTCCGCGTTTTCGACCTCTGGTTTCACGGCGCCGGCTGCTGCGGCTTTGATATCTATTTTCCAGCCAGTTAGCTTGGCTGCTAAGCGTACATTCTGTCCGCCTCTACCGATAGCTAGGCTCAATTGATCCTCAGCTACTGTAATCTCTGCTCTGCGTCCTTCTTCAGACTCGAACAGCGCTACGGTAAATACTTCAGCTGGACTCAATGCATTAGAAATATAATCCACTGGATCTTCTGAGAAACGCACTATATCTATCTTCTCGCTACGAAGTTCAGCAAGTACGTTCTGTATGCGCGCTCCGCGAGCACCGATACATGCACCCACTGGATCTACTTCATCATTCACCGAACTTACTGCGATCTTAGTACGTTGACCAGCTTCACGAGTGATAGCTTTAATCTCGACAGTACCATCTTCGATCTCAGGAACTTCGATCTCAAACAACTCACGAATTAAATCTTCATGTGTGTGCGAAGCAATAATCATCGGCACTTTGCGATCTTCACGATACTCACAAACAAATACTCTGATACGACTACCCACTCTGTAATTCTCTTTAGGTAACTGATAACGCAAAGGAATATGCGCATCAAAAGTACCAAGATCAACAACCACATTTGGCTGACCAGCAATCGTGTATTCAATACGTTTAATAGTTCCAGTCATAGTCGTATTCTTACGGCTATTGAACTCCTCACGTAGATTGTCTTTCTCAGCCTCGCGAATACGCTGAGTCATAATCTGCTTAGCAGTAGTCGCTGCTATACGTCCGAACTCAGAGAAATCCTCTGGAGTTACGTCGATCTCTAGAACCTCACCTTCCGCCACGTCAGGAATATACTCACGAGCCTCTTCGATACCTATTTCTCTTAGGGTGTCGCTAACTGTAGTTACTACAGTCTTCGGCGCAAAAACTCCAATCTCGCCAGTCTCTTCATCGTACTGTGCGTGCACCGCGTCAGCTGGGATCATGCCCATCTTTTTGCGGTATGCTCCAGCTACTGAGTCACAAATAGCGCGAACGAATACATCCTTAGGAATATTACGTTCTTTCTCTAATTGCTCGGCTGATTCTGCTAATTGTTTTCCTATTTTAAACATGATATTTTTTCTGCCTCTAAATTAAAAAACGGGCTTAGGGCCCGCTCCATAATAAAAATACAAACGGAATTTGACTTAATGCTTCATCAACATTAAGCCTGGTTTATATTATAGCTGGAATGTTAGCCGGATGGTGCTGCTATTTATTCCTTGACAGCAAGCTAAGTATGCAAGATAATACAAATACACTAAGGCATAACAACAAGCTCCTGTAACAAGAGCAGCTAAGGCAAGCTACTTCTCAAGATTGAAGTTCTGGTAAAAATCAGTCTCTACGTCTATCCCCAAGTATTCTCAGTAGATATAAAAACAGGTTAATGAAATCCAGATATAGAGCCAAAGCTCCTGTCACAGCGTAGTTAGGGTTATAACCAACGCTCTGCCCAATCTGTTTAATCTTCTGCATATCGTAGGCAGTTAGCGCCACGAAAATCAAAACACCAGCATAACTTATAACCGAGTCTAGCGCCGAGTTGTGCATGAAGATGTTAACTACCTGCGCGATAATAAGCCCGATCAAAGCCATAAACATCATTGAACCGATGCCGCTTAGATCTTGTTTGGTAGTGGCTCCGTAAGCCGCCATAACAGCGAACAATAATGCTGCAATCAAGAAAGTACTAAATATAGAGGCTGAAGTATAGACCAAGAATATAGAGCTCAAAAGTAAGCCATTAAGAGCCGCATAGATAAAGAAGTTAGTAGCCGCCGTCGCTGGGCTCATCTGCGCGATATTAGCGCTGAGGTTCCAGACTAGAGCTAAGCAGCCTATGCCTAGAACTATCATCACGAACATATTCGAGTAGAGGGTCTTAACTATAATAGGGTTAGTCGCTGCCATAAAAGCTATTAGCCCGCTGGTCAGCAAGCCCATAAACATCCAATTAAAGACTTTAGTGACGAAGCCTTGCTGGGTAGCGAAACCTATAGGGCTTTTACCGAAGCCACCGCCTGCGTTAGTTGGGTCGTAGTTATTCATAAGGCTAATTATAGCAAAAACGACACCGACGTGTCGTTTTTGCGCTCTAAACCATGAGTGCAGAATTTAAGAGATTGCGAGGAGTGTGGCGACGAAGCAATCACACTATCTTAAAAGTGACTTCGCTTGGTAGCGGTGACTATGCACGTAACTAAGTATCTGATTACGAGTATCTATCGCCACACCCACCATAATAAGTAAGCTAGTAGAACCTAGTCCACCTAAGGTATTCACCTGGCAGAAAGTCTCAGCGTGTATTGGTAGTACTGCGATCAGACCGATAGCACCAGCACCGATTAGTACTAGGCGCGAAAGAACTTTCTCGAGGTAATCAGAAGTAGATTTACCAGGCTTAATGCCTTCTATAGAACTGCCACCTTTCTTGAGGTTCTCAGCGATGTCACGCGGATTCAATACTATAGTTGCGTAGAAGAAAGAGAACGCAACAATCAACAAGAAATAAACTATTGAGTGTTCGATTCGCGAATAAACAAAAACGAACTCTAATCTAGTAGCTAACCATACCCCGAAATCTGCTATTGGCGTGCCCGCTAACGAAGCAGCACCAGGAATACCTGAAACCCACTTAGTAAGCATCATAGAGACAGAAGCATCTTTAACACCAGCAAAAGTCAAAACTTGCAAAGGCATATAAATCAAGGCAGAAGCGAAGATTATAGGAAGTACGCCAGCTGGATTGATTTTAAGCGGCAAGAAGTGATCACGATTAACTAGAGCACCTTTGCGTGCGCCTACTATTAAAAGCTTACGAGAAGCTTCTTGCAAGCAGATGATTAAAACTATCAATACTGCGAAGATTGCCATCAAAAGACCGACACCCCAATCTGGGCTAGTGCCGATGCGCACAGCGGTTG
>JACCDV010271852.1_pt1 | contig 34560 bp, 24 predicted proteins | sample 7446131 | NCBI WGS metagenome assembly JACCDV01 (sample SAMN15323448, study PRJNA562643) | freshwater metagenome | isolation source: river surface water | place: USA:Blue River Watershed | collected 2017-08-17
GCTATATAAAGGAAGAATCTTTGACATAAACATCGTGATGATAATTGTTTGATCGTTGATTATATTTGAACACAGTATCAAATGTCGCCTGTCGAAGGAGCAGGTTTTGAGACCTGCATCTGCATGAATTTCTTAAAACTCGTTGATATTACTCTTCGCAGATCTTTAGCGTCTCCTTAGTCGTCAGACCCAAAGTAATATTTATCCACTTTTCTCCTCTTGAACTCTAAGAAATCTTTGCATGGTTTAATATGATAGGTTTATTATTAGTCTTCTTAAAATGTACGATAAACTTTATCTTCGAATTTCTTAAGGGAAACTTTGACAAAAGGTTCATCCGAAAGCAGAGATTTATTCTCAACTACAGGTTCCTCGATCATCTCTATATTGGAATAGACAGTAGATAGATTTTTGGGTTTTTAAACGAAGGGATTGGTTGAGTAGAATATTTTCTCATGACTGATGCCAAGCTGTTCAGCTTAAAATACAACAGATGCAAGGAAATTGACGATGGACTGTTTCTGATCCACGTTTATAACACTAGTGTCCTCCACTTTGATGTTCTAAAGTGATTATTTACGGTTCTTAAGTTTTTGGATCTATTCGTGGAAGCCCTTTATTCTTTATTTGTCTCGAACTCTCTCCTCTATCCTAAATTCACTCCCTAGTTAGCAGTTTGGAATGAAACTCTTGCACTCGCTGTAAAAATTCATTATTTGAAGTTGCACTTGTTTCAGCTTTAGTTACTATCTCAGCTGTATCCGATCGGCCAGTTTGACAGTTAGGTCGAACTACTCATAAAGCTATTCAATGAGTTAGTCGTCAACTACTCTGTTAGCCCTTCTTAAATTGCGTTTATCTCTTTCTCTTGGGCGGAAGGCAAGCATATGATTGTACTAATCAGGTGTTGGGCGCCATAGTACCCTAAGCAATGGAAACTTCAACTATTCTCGCCTATTTTTCCAATAGTTGTAAATGGTCTCTGCGAATTGCTCAACATTTTCCATCTCTAGCAGTTCCTTATGGTCTTTCTAAAGAATGCTCATGAACCATCCTTTGCTCCTGGGCAAAACCATATCCTTGCCTGCTTTTAGTTAGAGCTCCATGATTGATTTGCGCATAAACTGCTAAGTGAGTATTTTCTTGCCGTTAAAGATGAATCTATTCTCGTTGCTTTTGAGAAAAATGTGATCAACTTGTGTGAGCTAGTAAGAACTGGCAAGTGGGAGATTGAGGGCAGGAGTAATTCGAATATAATTGGCATTAATCTTGGCGAACTTCTTCACCTCAGTCACTCTTGGGACGATTTCGATCTTGGGGACGGGGATTTATTATTTGGCTATTCCCTGTGGAGTTTTGGAGTGATCTTCTCCGATATTGATGATGAGGCTTTCTTCGTTGGTATCAAGCTAGTCAAAGAGTTTCTTATTATCAATGAATTTGAATGGCTTAGACCAATCGTATTTATTTCTGTTTCGCATTGTGTAATTATTATAAATTCAATAACACGAAACATGTACTTAAATTCAATTAAATAACTTTAAATAAGATAAAGCTTGTCTTTATTACTAAGGTAAAGGATAATCATGGTGTTGGTCTAACGAAGAGTAAAAGGGAACCAAAATCAATGTTTCCATTTCCTTTAAGCTTCAATCTTTTCATGATCTTAACAAAAAATCTATTCCGATAAGAGGAGCTTGTTTTGATATTAATGTAGCTGATAAGTTACCCAACCGTAATGGATTCTTTTCCACTATTTGTCTTTGAGAGCTATTAAAATAGCAATTAAATTATAGATTCGCTAAAACTGTGTCTTAACTTATTGTCAAAATGAGTGTTTGCCTCTAATAATAGCTCAACCAATATCCTAACTTTTTCTCTTAACTATTACAGAGATGGTTTAGTCACGATTTAGCTCTTTCGTTGCAAAGGATCAATCTAAGAAGGTTACATCGTAAAGAAAGTTTAGATTAATCCATTTGTTTAAAGCAAATGGAATTAGTTAAAAATGATATTTTTAATGCTTTGAATTAAGCCTTGAGATGTAAGTTAAGCAACCATATTAGTAAATTGCATATCAGCTTGTATTTGGGTTGATAAGCGATTAATAAAGGTAGTATACTATATTGGGAATTTAGAGACTTACTTTGATTAACTCATTAGATCTATCTTGCTATTTGCATTATCTTGATTCTCCTTAATTGCCTACTTGCTTAATCTCTCAACTGCTTTATTTTATCTCTATTGCATTATTTTATCTTTTTTTAGAATCAGCTATCGAATCATTCTTTAAACATTATCGATTCCTGCTTCAATACCCACATTGACTTTGGTAACTTTTTGCCTAAATGAATTTAATCTATTGTCTCCCGAAAGCGTTAGCGTTAATTACTAAACATATTTATTAAAACTGCTTTCTTAAACCTTTGAGTCGAAGACAATAGATTATACTTCTGAGTGTTTTAACCTGTTGTGATAATTCACTCGTGATAAATTTTAACTGCTTTGAAGTTTTGAAAGATCTACATTTTTCTAAATTATGGAAAAGTTGTTCGCTCCTGAACTGGAGATTTTGCTGATTCCCCATTTTTATATTAAGGTCTTATTACTGATATCAGTTAGAGAGCTATCTGCCTTATGAACGATTGAACTGCTTAAGAGATGCTGTGAACTCATATATTAACGATTATTTTAAAATAAAGTATAATCAAAAGATCAATTTTTGACTGCCATTCTTATTTAGGGTTTTGGGCTTTCTTGCCAGTAACAGCTCTCTGATATTTGGGCTACCAAGTGGCTTATCTGCTTGGGGCAATATTATATTCTTTTAAGACGTTACTAACTTGAGGGAAGGCAACGGTAGCTTGGCTATTGATTTGGCCTTACCCTCTGAAGGATTTTATGGTATAACTTTGCTCGTTTTGCATCTCGCATCGTATTTAGGCTTTGGGAGATTTTAGTTAAGATTCTTCAAGTTTTGTGGAAACTTTATAGTCTTCAACAAATTCTCTTAGAGTCCCTCGTTATTGAAGCACATCTATTTCATGTCCATCATTTTGGGGAAGCAAAGAAGTTACTTCACTTATGGCCTTTTCTTCTGACTGTGAGTCATAAGTTTCCCAATGAAAGATATTAGATCTTTACTATAAGAGCTTGATATCTTTTAGTACTATCCACTCATAATCTTTTTGAATAGTTTATCTGGAGTGTCTGCTCTGAATGGAGGACGTAGCATTGCCATTTCATATAAAACGCACCCTAAGGACCAAATGTCACTCTTGTAATTGTACGGCTCTTCATTCCATACCTAAGGAGAAGCGTAGTAAGGCGTTCCTGTCTGAGTCGCAGTGAACTGGTCAACTAAGTGCTTAGCCACATTGAGGTCACCAATCTTTGCTACTCCTTTATGAAAGAAGATATTAGCAGGCTTTATGTCTCTATGAATGATATTGGCTTCATGCAATTTAGCTAATCCTTCTAAGACATTGTAAGCAACTTTCCATATCTACTCCTCACCGATTCGGCTTTTTATCGTCTGAGCCTTCTTTATTCTATTCTGCAATTAATTTATTAGTACTTGGAGATCGCCTTCATTTGCTAATTCCATAACTATGCATAGCATTTCTGACTTTTCGTCATAGAAAGCCTCTTTGTATGAGACAACGAAGGGACTTTCAATGGAGGCTAGAAAGCGTATTTAGTTGAGTGCATTTTGTTTATCTTTTTCTTTGAGTTTGTGTATTTTGATCTATATAAGTGGGTGGTTACTTGTTTCATGGCATAAACTTCTCCATCTGATTTGCGAGTGCACTTGGAGACACTACCAAAGGACCCTTTTCCCAGCGATTCCTTGATGTCAAAGTCTTCTATGGGCATTAATAAACTATATGCAAGATAACGCTATTAAAAGTATAAATACTGTTAATACATTTCAAATAACTTAATAATACTATACCTTAGATAAGTAACGATCAGGTGATGAACTGATTGAATGGGGTGCGGTTCCATTTTGCACTGCTTCCTCTCATAAACCTATCCTATGATTTGAATATTATGTACGTGTCAAGCTTTTACACCACACAGCAGCCATATATTTGATTTGGATTGAACCTCGCGTCTCTCTTCTGCTCTTCAACTGCTTGGTTGACTTTGTCGATGTCTTCAGCCCATTTGGGAATCTTTTTGTCTCGAATGTAGAGTCTTTTGCTTTGAGATTTTGATTTCTTAGGGCTATGTAGAATTTTCATGGGCTGGTAACTTTGGCTGGATGATTCAGATTGAGAGTAGGATAGTTTAATTCCTTCGTTCTTTTATTTGAACTACTCCACATACTCATTATCATTTGAGGAATTGTTTGAGGAGTAGTCGGTTAATGGGTAGGAAGAGTCAGATGATTATTCGACTCGTTCGTTTCTTTTCTGTGCTATCTGCTCTTCGATCTTCCGATTGCTTTCGTAGATTAGCTAGGCAAGAGTTTTGTTTGGGTTATTGTAAAGGTTCAAATTATTATTGTTTTACTGGTTCGACAGATCCTCTGGGTCACTACCTTCATCCTCAATGTAGAATCTATCATCTAGTCCCATCTTCTTGAAACTCTTTTTTAGCTTATCAGCCGAAGACTCCTTCTTTTTCTTCTCAGTTGATTGGAACTATTGCTTCTTCTAGCTTTGCTGATAAAACTGGCATGTCTTTTATTCTAACAGCTCTTGTTAGTTTTAGTTGAAGGTCATCTAACGGTGTTGTGGCTTTTCGACAAAATTGCCATTATCAAAAATAGGCTTCCGAGGGCTGGGCTCTTTAATTTCAAATGAAGGCTGTGGGTTAGTATTCTAGCTGGTAGGGTAAGTGTTTGACTGGTGTTGCTGTTCCCTGAGGTAGTTAAAGGTGATTTCTCGAAGATAGTTAATACCTTAGTTGCAAATTTTGGCGGTGGAGTCCTTAAACTTAGTCATTATCTTGGTGTTGGCTAGCTCAAAAGCAGAAAGCAGGTCACTTTTCGAGTATATCTGGCACTATCGACGACTTTTCATCTTGCTTGCTAAATTATAATGGTTTGAATTGGCTCACTTCAGTTTAAAAATCAAGGAACACTTAAAACTAACATAATAAGACTCAAATTCAAGAGAGTAAGATGTATGCCGACAAACTTACTCTGGCTATGTGTATAATAGTGCTAAGATTATGAAACCAATGGGGATGGGATCAAACAGCTTGAGATGATTCTCCACTGCTCTGCTTGGCTCCTGAGACGGGGCCACTGATGTTGGGTAGGACTCCTCCTTCGGCAATGGTGGTGTTGTGCAAGAGTTTGTTCAATTCCTCGTCGTTTCTGATGGCCAAGAGAATGTGCCTTGGGACGATTCTGGTCTTCTTGTTGTCCTTTGCAGCGTTGCCAGCCAACTCCAAGACCTCAGCAGCAAGGTACTCAAGCACTGCTGCAAGGTAGACGGGTGCTCCGGCTCCCACTCTCTCAGTGTAATGAGCGTGTCTCAAAAGTCTGCCCACTCTTCCGACGGGGAATTGGAGTCCTGCCCTTGAGGATTTAGAGACTGCCTTTGATGAAGTTGTTTTAGCTTTTCCTGATTTTCCTCCCTTTCCTGCCATTCTGCCTTTTTGAATTGATTTATAAGTCAACTCGCAACTTCTAATTTTCGATCAATTAAATCCTACCCTTCCAAAATCAGCCAATCAAAATTAATTATATCCCACTCAATAATATCTCTCATTATTATCGGTCCATTTATCATGCAATTCCGATAAACTCACTCTTTAACATTATATGGACTCTTATTCGTCAATTTTATATGAAGTTGTCAAAATTAATGTTTCGATAATGATTAATAAATATCAATTTCAAGAGATATTGATTGAACTAGACTACTTAGATATTATTTTGGCATTAACTAGGTGTTTTACTACCTCCTCTTTCCTTCTAAACTTCAAAGGGACTAATGGCTTCTATTCCTTATTTCCATACATACAGTTTTCATTCCCTATATTTTGGGTTCTTATTTTCTTATAGTATACTTTGTCTTTGGGAATGCAACAATTGTTGATCTTTTATAACTATTTCTTAATTGAGTCAACCTATAAATCTTTTTTGTTGTCGTCCTTAACATTGCTGATGATGCTACTCAAATCCTCAAACGACTTCATATCGTTAGGAGATTATACTGTTGTTCTCTTTACTTGCTGTATTGAGTCATCATCTACAATTCTGAAGCTCTATCTGTTGTTGAGGCTTTAATGCTATATTAATCCAAGCTTCATTATGGATCCAAAACTAAACTTAGGATTCATTGGATTATTTACTATTTTTTATTAAATATTTGGTAAAAATGTTTCAGATTTTGCATTTGGTATTGGTTGAAATGTTTAGTTGAGCATGTTTATATTCTTGTTTTAATGTATTTATTACTCCAATTTACTATTGGCCTCATTTAATCCTTCATTAAATAGAGCTTTATTTTATTTTGGTTTTTGCTTCGAAGGTTATTGAGATAAATATTCTTTAAGTTAGTTCTTTATGATTTTTTGACTAAAATAAGAGTGTAATCTCTTTCTTTATGATAAATTTTCTTATAAAATTACATTAATTTGGTACTTATTTGTATAAAAATGTAAATTTTAGCAAGCTTTTATTGAAGTTTAAGATTTATTAGAAAGACTTTTCCCACGGCTTGAATACTTTTGTTTCAATAATTACGATTTCCTTAAAACAAGCACAAGTTCTTCATTATATTACCCCTCCTAATATGCCTTGAAAATACTATTCAATGTAGTTCCTTGACCAGGTTTAATACTAATCTTTGGGTCTTTCTTATTAAGGAATTGATTATTGGTTGGGACCATCTTTTGCATAAGTACATTAACTTTATTCTTGCAGCTAACTTTAATTTGATGTGAGTGCTGTTTGTCAATTAGTTATCTAAATGTAGGATAATGTTTGTTGCTATTTTCTTGATTCGTGCGGCAGTTTAGTAGGCGATTGGTCTTCATAAAACAATACTATTTGTATATTATATTAATAAATTTATCAATTTTATTGCGAAGACATTGGTTTAATGTTACCTTTGCTGCTCTTTACTCGATTCAAAAGGGCAATAGCGTTCTTTGTTTTCTAAAGAGCTTTCTTAACTTTCTATTAGATCTATCCATCGTTACTGAGGAGTTTCTTGCGAATATTGAAATCATGCTGAGAGTTAATGCGTTTGATTTAAGGCTTTTTGTTTTACTACACAACTGATTTGTTAGATATTCTCTTTATTTAATTCAATCCTTTATCAGTACTATGATGTCTAAAACTAGTATTAGATGTTGCGGTTGGTGTCTTTTTCATAGGAACAACTTCTTCCTTCTTTTTTATCTACACTTACTTTTAGCTTTACTACTCAGCGTCCTCTCCAGGATCTTCGAATATGTGTGACTTCTTCCCTGCAAATTGAGGTTTTATTATCTTATTGACAAAGCTTTTGAATTGGAGAGGGCCGGCCGACTAAGTAACGTTCTTATTGCACATTTGCACAGCTTGCTGTTTTGGCTTGGACTTTAACTCATTCCATCCATCACGGTTCTTCTTGTGACAGTGCTAGGAGTATTCAGATAGCTATCTTTCATGAGGTGCGACAAGTGTATGCCTATAACTGTTAACCGGCTGATTATTGGGCATTTAGAATTGATTCTAAAACTCAATATCATAGGTATCTTGCGAGTATTATTCGTCCTGGTCCCTAAAAAATTCAGGATCAATGTTTCGAGGATCATAATAAACTTGGTAGTTTTTATTCTTCTGCATGTACTTTTGGTTGGGTATGTTTGGAAATACATTGGGAGCTATAGGGCTATTACCGTTATGATTATAAATGTTGATGCAATGGATATTTTGTTGTATGGGCTCCCTTGCAAAAAAATTAGGCTCTACTTTTTAGAAATCCTCAGTTTTTTCCTTTGTCTTTGAGATCTGCTGACTATCAAAGAGATTTAAGCTGGATTTAGATTTACCAATTTAACGTTTTTCTTGAGTATGATCAGATTACTTGTGCTTTCTCTTTGTTTTATCGTTTAGCCTTGAACGAATAAACTTTACTTACTCATCGATTTTCTTCAGCTTCTATAGCTGGATTGAGCCGAGCTTGGTCAGTTCGGAATAATGCGAGTTGGTGCTCTGCTTGAGCTTGGTTGTGTCTTGCTATTGATTGGGAGCTTAGTCATCATCGTCGAGAAGTTAGCCAAGTTATCTTTATAGAGTACTTGATTTCATACTTGGTTCATCCAGTTAAAGGTCTCCATTATCAGATAATCTAGGAGGCTGCAGCTGGAAAACTTTCTTATCCTTTTTGAATTTACTCCCGTTTACATGTGGCTGTGCATTTTCCCACCATTCGTTTATAGCTAGGATTGCTCTGTGTATATTCGGATTATAGTTAGATTAGAAGACTGTGTTGGGAGGGATATAAATTTTGATAGTGCCATCAAGATGCACTCCAATATCTTCAAGGCGAGAAACATAGAATATGCCTGCTTACTTGAGGTATTCGGTGACATTAACGAGGATTTGTCTTAGGTTGTAAGATTTTATTTAATTAAACAGGCGTATATTTTTATTGGGGTCTTCAAATAGGTCCCGTAAATTGTAATGAACAACTTCATAGTAAAAGGAGTAGTAGCTTCTTTGCCTACTCCCTTCATACGCTTACCTTGGACTACTTCGGACTATTTTACGCAAGCCGATGATGTTGGGGTGTGTGAGCTTAATGACCTTTTATAGTTTCTCAGTTGTGAGATCGAGGTTGACTATGGTTTTGAGCATTGGGGTTTATAAATTTTGATCATTAGGGAAGGGATATTGCTAAAACCCGAAGATCATAATAGTTTCTTGGTTCATTTTCTTGGGAAGATCATTCATACTCTGCCCACCTGGAGAAGTCTTAAGCCTCGACCTTTAATAATCATGGGCTCTTTCGTTTTTTATTAGACCCTCGCTGAACAGTCCTTTCATTTTGCCTTTATTAATATTATAGTTCAGTTCAAGCATATTATGACAAATAAGCAAATATTGTTTGCCCTAATATGAATGCTCAATTTGGTTATAGACAATCAGGGTTCCTCTTCTAGCTCAACATTCTTCTTCTTTAGCAACTCTTTGTAGATGATATCTCGAACTGCCTTATCCTTGCTCCTAATGGTGGCTGATAAATTGATGCTTTCTCCAGCGAAGAGTGCTAAGTTGATAAAGAAGTTTTCTCCTAGCTTTGATTTGCCGAATAGATGGCAGTTCAAGAAGTATTGGTTCTCGTTGTTGCTAATATCTCCGATGAGGCGGGCGTGTAACACTTTTTAGTACCATTGAACAATAGTCTTAAATGTTCTGAGTTATATCCAAATTACTGTCCAGGTTTGATCGGAAGAGATGCCTCGAAAACACTCTAGTGCTCAGCCTTCTGCCATTCTATTTTGAAGTTAGTTTCGCTGAGTTCAGCAGGTTAAACAAACTGCATATAGTCGATATTGATTTCCTCTGTAATGAGATAGGGTTGCTCAAGTCCAGCCTGATTATCGTAGTTGATGAAGCCATAGATGACTCCGAATTATGACTAGCTAAATCTTAATTGGGTCCTAAGGAAGACAGATTAGTTAGGTCTAAGGTTCACACTCTGTGCTTTCTAGAGAATGAGGACCTCGACAGTTGATGAAAACTATATTTGGATATTGAGTAAGTTGGACTTGGATGTATTGATGAGGAGTATTTAGAAGAAGAGATCGTATTTATTCACTCGGATGAAGGCCTCGGCATAGAGAGGATCGAAGGAGCCTGTAAGCTGCACGATTGACTTGAGCTTACTAATGTAGTCGACTTTCTCGACTGTTTGCTCCAGGATATCGTTGACCTATTCGTCATCATAATCAAACTAAGCCATGTCTTCATTTCGCTTGAGCAGCCTAAAGTGGATCAAGTCTTCAGGGTTCTTTTAAATCATCTCAGTCTTCTTCTCGTTGAATGTGAAATCTAAGCTTATTTTATCAGTTGACTCAAACAGGCGATCGTCTGACCTGATGAATTTGTTAGTAGCAACAATTTTGCGGAGAATGACGGTGATTTGATCGATGACAGCTTGATCGACAAAGCAAAGGTTGATTTGATAATTCCTCAGGAGAGAGCAGAGGATGAGGAGAATGGGGCTTGCAAGCTTATTGAAGGAGTTTGTTCTGCGCATTTTGTACAGCAGCTTGGAAATAGATCTTGCAAATACTCCACCGAAGATAGAGTCATTTATCAAGCTTGATCTTAAACCTTTCTATACGACCTTTTTCTTCTCCTATTCATTGTCTTATTTCTTTGTTATCAGAGGAAGGGCGCCAATTACTTCTCTAATCCTGTTAATTGTCAGCTAAATCTCTTTTTAAAGCTTTAGATGGATACTGAGCTCGTTTAACACTATAGTCAGGAGTTGTACTGATGTAATCTTATCAAAATGCTACAGGATTAAGTTTACGAAAAGAGACTTTGTTTATTGTTGGATATTGCGGAAAATAATGGTGAAAGTGTTAGAAAGGGAGAGGACTGAATCGTTTGTAAACTCAGGCAGCTCAATGATGTGTCTGAAGAAGTAGTGGAAGATTAGCTGATGGCAGGCTGTGAATTTATAAGAAATTAATTACAATAGGCTGAGAATTTTAGGAATCAGCTCTGCTTAGTCAGTGCCGAGCTTTATTTCCTCTAGGTGCTTTAATGTACGTTCTGCGCTCTTGCTGGTGAGACTGGTCATGACGATATCAATAATTTTGATCTTAACCTACACTCCTGGAGTAGAAAGTCCCTTCAATAGATCCTCGATCATGTCATCCTCTAAGTAGTTGGAATTCTTGCACACAATCTAGAGCTTATCCAGAATAATCTTCTTGATGTTTATTTAGCTGGTCTTGGATAAGATGTTGACGTAGGCACCTAGGGACGCTTTGATAGTGGACGCACTATTACTAATCGCAGTTCCAGTTAGCGCACACTACAGCAAAACTGACTCCGTTGCCTTCTCCTGAAAATCAGCAACGATCTTTAGGAGGCGAGGTTTTTGACTTGGATCTTCTTTACACTTTAGTTTTAGTATCTTTAAGATGGCAAGTTGTAAGATATCTCCTATTTCCTACACAGTCTGCCCTTTAATTTGTAAATCCAAGTACTCCATTGCTTTTTTAGGACTGCTTTTGTTGAGCAGGATGAATGCATTACGCTTTGTGGACAAATCAGTTTATTTCTTCAAGAGCTCTTCAATCTCATCTTCAATTTCACCAATTATATCTGAACCGAAGTGCATGTAAATGTTGTACAAGCATATCACAGCATTCCTGCGCACGTATGCCGATTTATGATTAAGGTTCGATGTAATGGCGTTCGAGAGAGGCTCAATCACTCCCTTATGCATAATCCTTGAAATGAGGCGAAGAGTCCTCCCTCTAAGATACTCATTGTGGCCTATCAAATCATTACGTAGTGAATTGCATGCTAAGAAAACTTCCTCCTTGAGCGATTTATCAGTGGGGGACTTGGCCTTTTAGACGATCTCCCAATAGAGAAGCATGACTTTCCTTAGCTCATTGCTTTTATGCTGCACTGGGATGATGTTGGTGATGATGTGCATGATGATTGGAGGGAAGCTTTCATCAGAAACCAAGCATTTAATCAGCTATTTTACTGCCGCGACCTTCTCATCCATGTTGGAACTTGCAATTCTCCCTTTGAGCTACTAAAGATTGGGAGGGTTGTCACAAGGCTTTACGAAAAATGTGCAAATGCTCATATTTAATATTATGTGTTCAAATATTGTCATTATTTGATCAATAAATCAACTTAGGCAAGGCGACAAATAAGTTTTGTTTAATCAGAAATGATTGGTGATTTTTCAAGAGAATATAAATTAAGAATAGTAGATTAAGGATTCTATTGACCTGCCAATCAAGCACAATGAAATAATTATATTATAGACAATGGAGAAAACAACCCCACCAAAGAGTTAGAATTTAAAGCTCAAAGAAAAAAGCTAAGTCTTTTCTGACGTCACTCATGTTAGTAAGCGTAGCTATCAATTCCAAGCGCCATCAATGGTGAAAGTATATCTATCTTTATTGAGCACTTAAACATAGATACATTCAAAGTGAGCCCTTGCAACATTACTCGAAAGCACAACTTCAAACACTGCACTAACTATCATGATGTGAAGGATCGGAAGAGATATGGTAACTTTTATCACTACGATATGTGTAGCTTTATCAAGAATGGATAGAGCTGCCCTGAAGGAGATAATTGCCTCTATGCTCATTCATTTGTTGAGTAGCATTACAATTATCACAAATATAAGAAGCAATTCTGCTCTCACTTTCCTCATAGTGTTCGATAGTGCCCATATGGAGATTACTGCTCATACGCCCATAGTGAGTAGTAGATTTTAGCCACTCTTATCCATAACTATGCTGAGGATGACGATTTCTACATGTTCTATTATAAGACCTAATGGTGTCCTTTCAATTTGACCGAGCATGATAAATCCAAATGTGTTTATGCTCATAACTTTCAAGATTACAGACGAAAGCCCAATGCTTACTACTATGAACCTATCGTAATTCATCACTAACTTAGCCTTGCTTTAACTGGAAGACCAAAAATTATATCTCAGATTACAACAGTGGATGTGAAATAGGTGCCAACTGCAATATGTGCCACGGTTGGAAGGAGCAACAATACCATCCTTCATATTACAAAACCAACAAATGTGAAGTGTAGAACTGTAAAAAAGGTTCATGCCCAAACTTTCACTCACAAAAATAAAGAAGAATAATCGACCCTGAAATTATTAATAGGGTTTTTCGCTATGTCCCTAAAAACAGGGTTGTTGAAGGCGTCTTTAAAAGCAGTGCAAATAAAGAAGGATTCAAGCTTAAGCCTGAGCACAATAAATCAAAGACTATGATGCAGCCAAAGATTCTAAAGGAAGAGAACAATATTAAGGCTAAAACTCTTATTGCGGTTAAATAGAAGCCAAGGACTAGTGCTTAAAAGCTTCAAAGCCAGTGGCTTCAAGGTAAAAAAGTCATAAACTCTGAAGAGGAAAGCGATGAATAAAACGAAATTGTGGCCTCTCAAGTCGGAGCCCTCAAGCTCGACGAGTGAGCGCGCAAGCAAACATAACAAAATGAAAGAGAAATCTTTCAGTGATCTAACAAACATAATCTATCAAATAGCTGCTTTATAATAATGAAATATCTAAAATCGTTACTTCAAATTGAGGAACTTCTACTGACCGAAAAGGCAATAATAATAATATTTGTGGATCCCAATGAATTCATGCCTGCTAAATCTTTACTCAACTATCTCTACGCCCATCCCCTTATGAAACATCTCGATCGCTATGTATTTATTTGCAATTTAATTGACCAGTAGCTCTTTGAAAAATATCAAATTATTGCTTTCCCACAGATGACTATTCTCCGAGGAAAAGAAGCCCCATATAGCTTCATTGGGTACAACAGATAAAAAGCAAATGAGTTGCTTTAAATATTTTGCCAATAGATCAAATTAGGCAAACTTCAAAGACAATTAAACACTCGCATAGTTCGATGCAATAATAATCATGAAATGACTCTGACAGGATAGCAAAAGACTGGGAATTATCCAGGAGGATGCTTTAAATGCAACTTCTGTAATAAACTCTCACACTTTGATAAAGAAAAGCCAAGTCTACATTGTGAAATTTGCTCATTCGATGTATGCCAACTGTGTTGCTATTAGGACGTAATTGTTTGATGTATTATTTATGCATTTGTTATTCAAGTTTCTTTCTAAAACGAATATAATATTTTTAGATGAGCCTTTAGAAAACTGAGGAAGAAATCATACAGCAACAAGAGTTAGTTTTGAAATAAAAGGAAAATAAATAAAGTTAGCCAAGTGAATATCCTTCAATCCAAGGACAAAGCTCAATGGTGAATAGAAACTAAAACGAAAAAAATCATTCAAAATAGTAAAAAGAGTAATAATGATGTTAATATAGATTAAATAAATCGACCTATCGTCAAAAGTAATCAGTTTACCTTCCTTTTATTCCAAGCCAGAGCAATTATGGAGATCGTAAAATATGTCCTACTTAGGCATTTTCGATAAGAAGAGTGCAAGTACACTTCAAAAAACTATACTTGTTTACAGCATTCCTAAGGCCAGTCGATTTAATAATGACCCCAAATATAATGGATAGCCTTCCTATTGCATAGATAGTTGCTTTAAGCCTAATTCTACGAAAGGAGTTGGATTTGGTTTTGGAAGGAAAAAGCAGTTCCCTGATTGGATGGAAAAAAATATGAAATAAAACCCACCCCCAGGAGCATATTTTGAGAGCAAGACGGAAGAAAGGATAAAGGGTCCTACTTTTGGAATTTCACACAAATTTTATGAAAAGGTTTTCATTCCCAAAGAAAAATATTCTTCTCTGCAAAGAAACAAAACTAGCATGAATATTTGTAATAGACTTTGATAGTGCATAAACTCAGCTTGGCTAATAATTAATAAAGAAAGAGTTAAGTAAGATGATGTGCTCAATTTTCCCAGCCTTTAAGTTCAAAATTGTCGTCTTCTTTCATAATGACCTTAAAATCAACACTTTTGGTTTTATTTCTATACTTTAGAATATTCTTTGATGAATTTTTCTAAGGCTTTTACTGTTTTTCGGGAAAACTCATTTTTTTCTGTTTCTAAAGCAAGTTTATTTGGCATATTTACAAGTTTTTTCGACTTTCAAGTATTTTTTATTTAATTGTCTTCTTTTGATTGCTAAATTTAATCTTTTCTACCAGTTCGCTCCTATCTTTCGATATAATTTTAGCATACATTTCCAATGCTCGTGAGGCAGATATCTTTTCCTACATTTTTGTATTGCATACCTACACCTTACTTTTAACTTTGCTCTCTATCTTATTCTTTATAGCTCTCAAGTCCACTTATGCTTCGCTGTGTCTCCAATCTTCATTTTCAAACTAAAAAAACAAGTTCTGACTCTTGCCAGATACTTGTTATGTATGTGTTCCAAGATTTTCTCTCTACTTATAAAAGTTATTAGAAGTCATAAAGCATTTGTATTCATTTTAATTGGGCTCAGTTTTACATACATATAAATTTTTGCCTGTAAACTTTTTTTGGAAAAACTTGTGCTTTGTGACTAGATTGTTAAGCCGACTATTCTTAATTACTTTTTAGTTTTATTTTTGCTTTATATTGAAGTGGTTTTATCTCAAAAATTTATTAGAATATTCTTTGAGTGGAACTATTTTTTTGGATTCGGCAGGGTCAATAAGATGATTGGTTTAATCATGAATATTTTTGAGTGGGTTTTAATGTCTATCTTTGATTTTATTGAGAATGGAGTGATTGACTTCGATATATTTGAGCATCAAAGGTTATAGAATACTTAAAGAAATAATAATTAATTGGTAGTAATTATTTTTTATTTTACAACATTCATCCTTAATAGCAAAATATTTGTGATTAAAAATAGATCATTATTGAGAACATTCTTATGAGTCGTCATACTTCTTCTTAAAGTATGTCCCCAGCACGTCTATTTTCTTCTTCAACCTATCGTATTAATCTTCTGTGCTGAGACTGTATTGGTTGTTATAAAGTTTGCATGGGCCATACTTTAAATGAGCTTTGATTGTTTTATTCTATGTTAAAGATTAAATACTTGAAAGGTGGTATTGTTAAGTTTCTGAAGAGCCACTAAAGCTTAGCTAAGATGGTCAAACTGAATTGAAACCATGTTTTTAGTCAATATACAATCTTCTTATGTAGAAACTGAGATGTTTTGACTTTCGATAATGCTGTTTATGAATTGTTAAAACTCCTTGCTAGAACATCCCCAAGGAATTCCGCTCAGAGATATTGTTGATTTTGAGAATCCTTCTTAGAATTTAATATTTTTAAAATTTTTATAGCAAAGACCATATAATCGAGATTCTTTAGTTAGTATCTTTTCTTTATTTTCTTTGGACGAAAATTTAAGTATCATAGATGACTTGTTGAATTTAGAATAACTCTACTTTTTTATTTTCATTAGAAGTGCATCTGTAACTATCTTTTTGCCCTTGGTTTGATTCTAGAGTGGGACGTCACTAAATTAATCTTTTTTTGCTTTTTTAGAAACACTTTTTTTATTGCTGCTTTTAGTACTTGGCTTAGTGAATTAATCAATTTAAAAGGGTTTAAGGGTTTTTTAAATATGAACATTTTGTTCTTGATATTGCTAAGGAATCCTAAAGATGACATCATAGTGGTTTTTTTAAAGGAAGTTTTTATATGGAAAAAGGACGTATGACTAAACCTTAATATCCTTAGATATCTAAAGATATTTGATAAAATCCTAAGCCTATTGCTCAGTGATATTGTAAGGCAATTAGTATACATATGCGCTTTTTAGGTCATCTTCTTTTGCTTTGCTCGTTAATCCCAAGTATTAAATATTTTTCTTTTGGTACATCACTTTTTAGGATGCAACTTTGACAGACTATTGTTGAATTTTGCGTTGGACTCCCGCTTAAGTATTGCTCTTTTTTAGATGGAGCTTTGATATTTTGGTTCTATCTTTGAGAAGGAAAGCTTATTAAAGGGCCAACTTATATTTATTTTCTTCAGGCTGATTGGTTTACGCTTATTAGTTTTGATTGAGCTGCGAATATTTGATGGTGTTTTCTAAATAGAATTGTTTACCAGTTTGCTTCTAAATTCTTTCCTCTTCATCAAGGCAAAAGGACTCTCTTTAGAAAGTTTAGGCATTAATCTTATTCGGATCAGAGATAGCTAACATTTCGAGCAAGCATTAAATAAGTTAGTTATTGGTTTATATGTTCTATGAATAAAAGTTGAGATTGAGGATAAGATGCTCTTTGATGCTTTCGAATAGCTTAGCCTAGTTGTCATTGAGAATCATTCGAATATTATTGTTGCTAAAAAGAACATTCTTTGATGAGTTTTCCTTCTCAAGATAATTGTTTCTCGAACAGAATTTCTCAATTAAGTTGATTATTTCTAATGCCACTGATTTTTATAGAGTATGGTCTAGGTACTTCATGAATTATAATGCGTTTTCCATTTTAGTTTCTGCAGAAAGGTTAGGCTGGAAGTAGAGACTGCTCTTAGCATCTACAATGGCATGAGATAAAGATTGGTCAATAATGTTATTGATCTACTTGATTTTAAGTTAATTGGGGTTGGGATTGATAGTTTATTTGGTTATTTTTGCAGGTTTGAGCTTGTTGAATCTTTGCGAAGAAGTTAGTGAATTAGTCTTATCGGTTGTTTTAATGATAAGATCATCAATAGAAAGAGGATTGTCTTTGATGAAATTACTGAAACTGTATCGATGGTTATTAATGAAGAGCCTGTTTACTAACGAAAAGTGTGTTATTAGCTTCATCTTATTTGTGATTAAAATTATCAAAGTAATAATCAAATTAGAATTATAAACCACAGGCACCTCCATAAATACATACAAGTAAATAATAGTTGTTGGATAGTAGAGGATCATTTGATAAATTAGATGATGTCTCCGTTAGTGTGGAGTACCACCATTGGATAGAAGTCTTTACTGACGAAGTTCTTCCATATTTCCTTCATATAGATTAGAGAGTCGTTTAAATACCAAAGCAATATCTTTTTATTCATGTCGATCTACAACTTCACAATGGATTATCCTTCAACTAAAGTAATGCTTGACGTCGCGACAATATTCTTATGGTTTCCATAAAGATTTCCATTCGCTAGATAAAGTCCCATAAATGAAGGATCCAGAAATACATTAGCGGTTGATTTGATGTTACGTCCACATATTCCGATAAAGATAGACTGGTTTGCAGTTTTTATTATTTTGATTTGGAAGTAGTGCACTCCTTTCTTTGGCACTGTCTAAAAGTGGTTGTAGATTAATGCTTGGTCAGTGCCAAGCATTTTGACTCTTTTGTTATTTTAGGAGTATTCAAACATCTTAATCTTTTCGTTAGTCCGATCACCTGTGAAGTGTATGGGCTGGGGATAGTATAGGTTTATTTTCTAGTTTTCCTCGTTGATGGTTTTGATAAGTTGAAACAAAGTTTATATCTTTTCGGTCTCCGTCTAGAATCGCTTTTGCTACAATGGAATCTATATTTTCAATTTGTAGTCCTTGTACTTATAGGTGATGTCAAGAGGTATTATCAAGGCGTGATTGTTTATCTATATTTACTTGTTGGATAGTAGCTCATCAAATAATTGGTCGATCTCCGTAAATATTAAGAATCTATTAAAATCCTTTGAGAGGTTTTCTTTAGTAATAGTGCAAGAGTATATTTACCCTTTGGCGAAATCCAGAATATTGATTGCAAGTCCATCATCAATCATTTTGATTTCCCCTTGAAAATTTTTGCCTTTGAGATTAGATTGGGTCGCAATTTGGGCAGTTAATGTGAATGTTTGAAGGACTACAATAAAGTAAATGACTTTAAAAATATGAATAGATTTCATTAATTTGATTATTATTTATTTATATGTCCTTTAAAAAAGTACTTTTCACCCTTTCCTATCTAGTAAGCACTGTAAGTAAATGCCTCCATATATAGCAACTATACTCTTCCTCAAATACACTCATTCGTGTGACTGTCTTCACAAGTGGATCTTCTACGATATCTCGAATCTAGAATTTGTATCTGACTCAGATAAATGGACCCTAATGCGATCTTGGTTTGCCAAAATCGCCCTCTACATATTTGCGCACACTTTCTTCGTGATGAGCATTCGGGTGCTTTTCAAGAAGTCGAGCCCAGCCACACAGGAGGATCCAGATAATATTAAGCTGGTAAACAGGATAATTCTAAACACTCTTGAGCAATCTGCCATTTTTATCGGACTTTATGGATATTTCCTATTTGATAGGGCAGGTATGCTTATCAATAGTTAGGTGACAGGTTTAACAAAGATCAGCTTTTATCCTTCCCGACTTGGTTCATCATTGCTAGAATCTTCTTCTCGATAGGATATACCATTGGAACCTCCATAGGAGTACCTGTTTTGAGGGCGATCGGCTTTGGGCTTAATTTGGCAATAAATATTCTTTTAGCTGAACTGTGCTTTTGCGATAAGACATACCTCAACGCACTGTTTCTTGGCCAATGATCAATAAATTCAATAATCTGTTTATTAATGAAGAGGCCTATTGAGGCATAGTTTAAAAAAATAAGCTTAACCTAACTAAATAGTCCTTTTAAGGAAATTTTATATTTACTTAAATAAATATAAATTTAATCATTTTCATTTAAGAAAGAGCAAAATTAAATTTTTGCTTGTTATTTTTTTAAAGATTAAATTAGATAATAAAACAATAAGTACTCTATTATTGATTAATAATCTATTAACCCAATGAGGATTGTAGTCCTAATAGCCTTACTAGTGCTTGCTTGCACTGATACTTGCGGCGGAAACTGCCCTGCAGGCTTCTGCACAAACTGCTATGTGGGAATCAGAAGAACATAGTCGACATCGCCACTTGGTGTGCTAAGTATACATGGGACCAAAATTGTTGTAAGTGCATCGTGTCTCATGAGTCAAATGGAAATGCAAACTATCTCTTCTACCATAATTTTAACGGCTCTTACGATTTGGAACTGTTCACAATCAACTCTGGCTTTTGGAATAACTGCAATAGTGGAAGGAACCCTCCTTGCGATCCAAACAATAACTTGAATTGCGCAATTGCACTTTATGAGACTGGGGGAAACAGCTTCAAGTACTGGGGCAGCCACGCAGCCTGTGGATGCTGATCAATAAAACCAAAATTATTAATAGAAATATGATATTTGTTAAGATGTATCAATTGTTGAAGGTGAGGTATTTAAACTTGGCCTCCAGGTGTTTCCTGATTTAGGTATAATAACCTGTTTATCTGTCTCTCCTGGGAACTCTCGCAATTGTCTAGCCTTTGAGGATGATGCAAAGATAAGGAAACTATGCTTTTAGCAAATTATAATTAGATAGTAGGCATTCGTTGTCAATGTTAATACTCAGCTTATGCAAATTCCTGCAGTTCATTTTGGAAATGTGCTCAAATCCCTATCTTTTTACGCCTTCATTTTCCATTAGCAAAAATGTTGCTAAGTTTTTCCAGTTTCCTTTTTTTAGCCATTTGCAACCAACACTAGTTATGAAATTTTCCTATAAATCTAAATGGCTTAGTGAGTCCCACTTGGACCTGATCAACCATTTGCAGCCATTATCATCAATCATGCAACTGGAGAGCTCTATTTTTTACAGTCTCCAAGGGGCATTCACTAAGTATTTACACCCTCCTCCTCTGAGGAAGTTTTTTTTGATATTGAGCTCAACAAGCTTGGGCCAGCTAGCTTCAGACAGCCATTTGCACCCTTCCTCTCTTATCATATTAGTGGCAATATTAAGTCTTTTGAGGTTTGGCCACTTTGAATTGGACAGTCTTTCACATCCTGAGTCATCGATCAACGTATTCCTCAGCTGTAAATCTTATAGTTGAGGGAAGGAAGCTTTAATGAGCCAGAATATTCCTTCGCTCCCCAAGGGATTTTTACTGAGATTGATGGATTGAATTTGAGGCCATTGAACATTACTCAAGTACAAACATAATGAGGGTTTAATACTGTTCTCAGTTAGATCAATTTCCGTAAGGTTTCTCCATCTCTTCTGAAGAATCCAGATGCACTAATGCTCTGAAAGGTACATAGAGGCGCAATCCAGCTGATAATTAGTTTGATTAAGAATATTGCCAAAGCTCAACAGATCTTCAGAATCAATGTAAAAATAAGTTTTTTGAGAATGAACCCCGATTAAGCTATATTCATTGTTATGAAACTCTAGGCATATTCCATTGGGGCTATTTTATGTTAAACTTTTATTAAATGATGATGCGGGTAAAGTAACAATTGCTAACTAGAAGTTGCTTTGTAAGTCAAAATAAAATGTCCATACTTCTTGAGTGTTAGGAATAGGAGGCGCCTGAGGTCTTCCGAAAGGTTATCTATATATGCGCTCTCTTCTTGGCCTATTGTATCTTTGATCCGTCTCATCTTCTTAATTTCTTTTATTATCTAAAGCAGTATGCAATTGATCAGCTTTGATGGCGATTTTGCCAAATATAAGTTCTAAGTTATCTGAAGTCTAAATCTAAAGAAAAGCTATTGTATTTTCTTGATTTTTCTTGATGACTTTGGCAGAATAACTTTTAATATATTGATTCATATTAAAGGCAGGGTAAAAGGTAAGGCTCCTGCTCCCTTCTTAAAACTATTAATGGTAAGTGGATATCACATAATTTTGTTTGAAAATGGCTCCAATCTAAGCTAAATAGCCATTTTCTCCCTTAACTAACAATAATCCTAATGCAGTTAGGGGAAAATTTAAATGGCTTTTGTAATGATGTGAATTCTAAATAGGACCTTTATTAAATGTTTGTATTTCTTATGGCAAATTTAGTGTCAGATGGGGAGAACTCAAAAGTTTATAATGTTGTTGGGGCGGTATCTTTAATTAGTTTGGTATTTATTGGCCTCGCCTGTACTAATATTCCTGCTCAAAGGGTTAATATTATATCTTTTTTAAGGTATACTTGCTCTTGATTTTCTTGGCCCTAAACAAATCCATCTGCTAAATTATATTAATCTTTTATAAGTTAACAAGATTAAAATACGATGTCACGAATCAATATTTTTATCATTCATAAGGGTTGAATTTCGTTTTAGCTCCATTTTTGAAACTGATTTAGACCTTAAACTCATCACTTGTTTCTTTTTGAGAATGACACCAAGTCCAACTAACACTTATCTTTCTTTTTACCCCACATTTTTCTTTTACAGTAGCCCAAAGACACAGATAGGTTTTTAATAATTATGGATTTAATAGTTGTGTCTTTTGCATTTTAATATATTTCTTTAATTCCCCACCTATAATGTCTGCTATTTGGAAGTTCGGATCTTAATAAACTAAATCCATCTGCCACAGTATATTTCCCATTCCTTGATGTATTCATAGTCTGAAAGTTGGAGGACAGCTTCTTTTAAGTTCTGGTATTGCGTGCCGATGGTGAAAGTTTGTAAGGTCTATTTTAATCCATTATTGAGTTGATATTATGTTGTTAGTGAGACAATATGTTCTTAGAAGTATTTGAAGGTTAATTTGCTTATTCGATAGTCACTTGTATTCGGTAAATTGTCACTGTCATCAAATCTTCGAGCTCCTGGCTTTAGTAAAATCATTCCTTTCAGCTATCTTCGGCAATCAAGAGAAGGTGGCTTCCAACCATTATAGCCTTCCTCTTTTTTATCTTTTTACTATTAGAATGATCCACTTTGCTTCATTTTCATTAAAAGTATTATTATTTATTTTTATTTCCGAGATAACTCTTCCTTACAGTCAATTAAGGACTTCTAAGCAGCTCGCAGTTTATTTTTGTATATCTATGTCTAAGCTTTCAAAGTTTTTTATAGATATTTTCTTGTGTTTTCAGATGATTATAAGCTCTCTTTTAATTGTTGGTTTTCTTGTTGAAGTAAAGTATAGGTTTCTTTTGGAACTTAGTATAGTTTTTGAAGTGACTTTGATTTGTTATCAATATTTTGAAGTTGTTGCTGTTGGAATTTCATGCTTTTCTATTGCTGTTATTGGGCTTTCTTTTGGTCGAGGTTTTTCTTTTTCAAATGGACTATTTATTCAGATAAAGACTTAATCTTTTGTTGCGCCTATTCTTCCTTTCTGTAGATATCTTGATTCATTTGAACTTTCTAAATCTTTTCATACATTTTTAAGCTATGATGTAGGTCTTCTATGACTTTTTATTTCTACCTAATTTAATTATGTAACTATTGAACATTCTGCATTTAGTAAACTTTTAGTCTGGCTCGAAGAGTTTCATTTTATTTCTTCAAGGCTGCAGTTTTCTTCATCTAGTTCTACAATTCTTTCTTTAAGACATCTACATTATTATACTTTTACCATCTTTGTTTGCAGTGGTGTCAGGTTTTGCTTTCTGTGGGGAATGAATTTTGACAACAAGAGTTGTCAATGTATCATTAAGACGCCTTAGCTATTCCTTTAAGTGTTCGTTATTCTTCTTTTGAGATTGGAGTGATTTTACCCTAAGCTATTTGTAGATATACAATTCTTGATTTTCGCTTTAGTATTTGGAAAGCAATTGAAGAGTGTTATTGTTGGAGCCTATTGGTTATGGATTGAACTAAGATGAATGAATTTAAACTGCTTCGTCTACCTTCGACATTCACTATATTTGCTTGGTATTTATATTTATTAATCTTCATCTCATTTGCGAAAAAGATATTAAATTGATATCTCGCTCCTATGTCGTGATGATAGTATGCATGGTTAATTATCTTCGATATATAATTGTAATTATAAGAAAGATGGGCGACACATTTTCTTCATAAAAATAAAGGGAGTTCATAGATAAGATTGAATACTTCGAATCAGTGTCTGATAAAAACTACGATAAGTTGGATATTTACCGACTAAAGGATCCTCCCTACGAATATATGCTGGACTATAAAAAGAACTACATCGAGGACAATGAGCGCTTAAACCGATACATGCACTTGATGAGCCAGCTTAAGAATCTCTAGCACAAAAATCTATCTAAAATCCATGCTTGCATGTTGAAAGAGGGTATTTAAACAATAATGTTAGATAAGCAGTTATGTGTAATTCATAAAACGGTGCATACATACTGCAACTACTACAACTTCACTCTCAGCCAGGCCATCCAGAAAAAGAAATAGACCAAAAACAGCTTCTCTGAGCCAGATCTTCTCTACATCATGCATTCGTTAATCGATATAATCGTATATCTCAAACAATACAAATTGTCTTTTAGTCAGTTCAGGTCAGAGTCAATCTACCTCAGTCCCGAAGGCCACATCAAAGTATACTTGCTGTAAATGGATGCAGAAAATAAACATAGCGCATACTATAAAGTACTATCCTAGAGTAATAGATTAACTGAGTTTATACTTTCACCTTAACAACTTCAATCCATCAAAAGGCTAGAATACTAAACCAAATTTGACCCTTATAAATCCGATTTATTTGCAGTAGGGATGATAATGCTGGAGCTAGTCACTTTAGATTTTGCCAAATTCTACTACAACGAGTCTAAATTGTAGATTATGATCAATAAAGCATTCTTCAGTTTGGATATTTATAACGGCAAATATTCTAAACCTCTGCTTGATGCGATTAAAAGTTGCCTTTAGTACGATTCGAACAACAGGCTGCATCCTGAGGAAATATTCTCAACTATTGATAGTATCAGATCAAACTCCAAAAATAGCATATATTGCATACGTCTTTAATCTTAGTAGAACAAAGAAAAGCCTTAGTAAAACCTACCAAGACCCAAAGGCCAATACATCTTGAATAGTCTTGCCAAAAAGCTAAATCCTTCTCCCATCTCAACCATTTCTTCATCTTCTGTTTCTCTTTTCAAAAATGGCTAAGGCAAGCCTTCTTCATTCAAAGCTAAATCCGCTTATAGCGCTTTTATTAAAGAGTGATTTTTATTATCTTATATCTCAGACCATTTCATATCTCATATAATTTATACATGATGAAAAGCGCGCAAATCGACTACAAGAGTTATGCTTAATTTATGAGGGGAGCACTCTCAGGACCATAGATTTGCAACAAGGACAACAGTCTTAACCATGCCTACTTCAACACAAAGAAAGGGTTTTATTGGTCCGAAAAGAATAATGAGCAACTCGCCCACGGAGTTCTCAACTGTGATCTAGATATTGCACAAATAAGATAGCATTACTTCAAAAACAGTAAGACTTAGGTTGAGCTGTAATTGAGACTTTGTTTGCTATTTAATGTCAAAGATATCAAAAATATCACTGAGAAAGAACTGAAGGAATTCAAGAAAAATCACAATACAAATGGTAGTCATAAGAAATCAAAATAATGATGATTATACTCAACTTAATCATTTATTTGTGATAGATAAATAAGCTTAATGTTAATAATATTTGATGAAGTATAGTCGAGTGCCTGAAGATTTTATGAAGGATACATTCATAGCTCCACATAGCTTTAATGATCCATAGAATCCTCAGCATGGAGAATACGTGAATATGCAACTACGAAACGATCTTTACTTTTCAACACTACACGAAGTATTCTATCTTCTAGTAAGATTTCAAACGTATAGTTCAATTTCGTTGGGAGCAATAGCACAGAGTAATGGATCAAAGTAGAGAAATTTAAAGATTGCAGTGGAGAACTTAGCTGGTTTGCTAAAATGTCACACGATTACAAGAAGAAAAAGGGAAGGACTATCAATGCAAATAGGGATCTTAAGATAGATATGATTTCGTGCCAAGAGTGGGAAGTAGCCCATCATAGAGGAAACAACAAAGAGATATCGAATTACCGTGTTCATGTCTTGCAGACAGACAGTGACATTTTCAAGACAGAAATATTTGCTCCAAGTGTGTATAAGACGATAAAAGACTTACTAATCAACTGATTTCTTCGCCATATTATTTTACAAAATGTGAATCGATTGATAATATATTCTGAGTGTATAAGTGGACTCTATGAGTGAGCTCTTCAAAACATATGAATAGTAATTCATTTCCTCAATCGCCACCATCAACAAGAAGATCGAATCGATATCGATGCAAACTAATCGTATTCAATGTTTGACTCGTAGATAAGAAATAATTGGCATTTAATGATATCAAAGCTGATCTTACTGAATGCGAAAAGAATATAAAACTTATGGAGACCGATATAGCTTCACTGTCTCCTCAACAAAAATTCGATTATTTAAGGAAAGTACTTATCAAGTGATTCAGATCCGCCAATACAAGAAAGATTTTGATAATAGCCGTAAAAATCTACACAAAGCTTAATAGAGCTATGTTTTGTAAAAAAACAAAGAAATGTTGATAGGCGCAGAATTAGATGTAAATTTATGGTAACCTAGTAAGGAGAAAATGCTCGATCAAAGTTTATTAGACAGGGTGAAATGCTTTCAGACACAACATACAAGCTAAGAGACAGTGTTAAAGTCATGCACTAAACGTTCTAAATCAGCAATAATATCGAAGGAGAGCTCTATGACCATACTGGGCGTCTAATCGAAAACAGGAAGAAGCTGGGATTGATGAGTACTGATTTAGGCAAAAGCGGGAAGCTAGTGAAGACAATGTTGGGAAGAATACGTCGGAATAAATTTGTTTTATTTAGCGTGCTTGGAGTAATATTTTTGGTGATAATAATAATAATGGGTGTGTACTTCGCCAAAAAGAAGCAATCCCATTGATATTTATTCATATCCATTCATGTTAAGGGTCACTATCTGAAAATCAATAGTCTATTCATTCATCGATATTGGAGCTAAGCCAAATATAGTCGACATTATTATATGATGGTAATTATCCAAGGCAAAGTTGGTCTTCTTGAAGGCTATCTTGAGATGCATTTCAAACTGACATAAGCCATTATCATAGCCACTCTTCTTTAGCCAGCGTCTCTAAACCTTTAAGGCACTATCCACGGCACAACAGTAGCAGAGCACTTACTTTATTTATAATGCTTTAACTGGTTCTACCAAACATGCTCTCCAAAGAGGCATTCGTAAATAGTCACACCCAAAGAGTATACATCTAACTCTGGTGAAATATTCACATTCTTCAGCTGGATCTTCCCTTTTTGATAAATCTAAGGAGCAGCGTATGGAAAGGTATATCCGAATTTGCTCCGATTTATCTTACGAGTCGTGATGTGAGATTATCCGAAGTCAGTGAGTTTGAGTAAGAGTTTGCGGCCAACCAAAACATTGGCAGGCTTGAAATCAACATGGATAACGCCGTGCTTATGTAAAAATAAGAGTCCTTTAGCTACCTGCACCATCATCTCAAGCCTTTGATAAAAGGAAGCAGTTGGCATTTGCTGAAGATAGTGTTTTAACGATGAATGATCCTCCCATAGGGAAAATAAGCAGTCTCTTTAATTACGCTAATCCTCGAAAAAGGTAAGAATATTGGGATGGTACTCATCTTGGATTTATGAAATAATCTACTTTTCAATAGATATCTTTGAGGGCAGCCTATCAACCTTAGTATCAATCTTTTTTGCCAATTTTTAGATACGAGCTTAGTTAGGATTAAACGAATGCTTTCTCATGAAATCTCTATCGGATATTTTGAATTTGACTGACGAAGAGAATACGGTGCCAAATCCTCCCTACGCCTAATGCTTCCATCCTGAATCTTGAATGAACTATATCTTAACATTTATTTTGAAATGATATTTTTACTATAAATTGGAGATAAAGTTGCTGAGATAGCTTTTTGAGTAGCTTTCATTTTGAAGTTGCTCGATTGGGATTATTGTCTTCTTTATTTTAGTTAATTCGCCTATTATCCCTTAAGTATCTTCATTAAAATATTAGATGTGACTATTGATAAGTTGTCTCCTCTTAGCTAAACTAACCTTTTAGGCCTAATCATATGTCTACAGGCATATTTAAGGCAGATTACTCTATATTTTCTTGAGCCTTTAGGCAGCTTTAATGATTTTCTAAAACCCGGAGAGTTAGATAGCATTTTAGTTGAGTATATTGAAATCGTTATTGAGGTAAAAGATGAGTATAAACCGATATTTGAGGATGAGCTGAATGATAAACAATAGTCTAAATGTAAAGTTGTGTAGATTCCTCCTATACTTAAGGTTGGCGATGGTGGCGTCAACGAAGGATGAATGCTATAGGTATATTTCTCCTGAAATTTGGTTTATATTGAATTTCAAAGGAATTAGTTGTTGGTTCAGGTTACTCAGTAATCTCATCGCCATCATTATTCTAGCCTGCGACTATAGACGTATAAACAGACCATTTACAAGAAAGGTTCCTTTGATATGGAGTAAAGATAAGTTAGGGTTGTAGCTGGCTTCCAGATAAAATTGATATTTTTTGAGTTCGATGGCTTTGGCGAGATATTGGATCATAAATTAGCTACCGAGAGTTGAAGGAGAATCTAGTTGGCTACAGTTAATGATGTTAGTGTAGTCATGAGGATAAGATTTTTGAATTTTTTATTTGAGTCGGATGAGGATCAGTGGCACTTTATTGTCCTTATCTTCGATTCTACTTGACATTTATTCATAGTTGCTTTCCTCCTACTTTGAATTATTGTAGCTGCCGTAGTGATCGATAAGATTCATATTTAGGAATTTCGATTATTGCTTAATTAGATTATCTATTTATTATCGCATTCCATTCCAATAGGATACTCATAATCCCTATAAAACTGTATAATTAATACGTGATAGATGCTAAAATAAAAAAGTCTTCAGTCTCGCCTCAGTGCCACCAAATCGATCTTTTTGATTGGGGATTAAGGATGTGACAAATCATTCATATTCTAATTTCTATAGCTAGAGCAATAGGAACTCAATCATGAAATCAACATATATGTGAAGGTATTAGAGAATATGTCCTCAATTTAGCTTTATGATTTCCCAACTGATAGATTAGTAAGAAATGCTATCCAACTCTATTTGAAGGTATTGTCTCAGCCAATCATCATAATTTACTTTATGAAAAATGACGGAAGTGATAAAGATATTAGTGATTGGATCATCCTCTTGTAAAAATGTTAAATATCATCCAAGGTCATCTTTATCTCCGATGTCACAACTTATATAGACCGGTAAAAGATCCTTCATCGAGTAGGGAAAGAATTCGAAACAAATTACCTCGATATAATACTCTTTGTTAAGCTTTAGCCATATACCTTTAGAAGAGCATTCTAAAAAATATAAGAAAAGGGAATTTCCATCTCATCTGCTGTCTGTCTTCGCCCAACTCTCACCTAGAAAATTATCAATCGCATCCGCAAAATTATCAATAATATGAAGAAAAAGAATGGATCATCAAGCCTATTTAGTGTAAACTCATAATAGCTTTCTGTTGTCTGAAGCATATGGAGTAATTCTCTATGCTATGATTTCCATGTATTGATAATGCTAATTAAATACCCTATTTGAATGGTAAACTTATAATCAAATAAATTCAAAAATGAGTTAAATTCTTTACCATGACAGCCAAGTAACCATTTACAAGGAACTAATCATTATCAAAAAGTATTATTTCCCTCTTGCCACTTCCAAAACCATTATGATTTCAGACATTGAGAGAGTGACTCTCCAAAGTTCAGAGGGAGTGGAGCACAGATGGGGAGTTTGCAGTAAATTTCTAAACAACTGGTTTCCATATGATGGAAACAGAAAGAACAAGACTAAATTTATTTAAATTGTCTTGAAAGGCAAAAAGACAAGACCCTCCATCACTCCTGATGATCCAGACAAAGCCGCTAAAGTTATTTGGGAAAACTTCACTCCTGAAGGAAAGGCTTATACTGAGTACCAAAGTCAACAAAATGACGGCAAAGAGACTGAACTAGCACGTGAAGAAATGATGAAAGAAGGAAATGTGGAGACCACTTAGCAACAATTAAGCGTGAAGCAGAATGTAAAAGTTGAAAGTATCGAAGAATGAATGATTAATCAAAGCAACATTTTAAATATGACTGTAATTTAATCAATCGAAAGTGGGGACTTTTTTCTTTTGAATGGTATTTGTGATAACAAGATACATTCCCGCTAATAGGACTAAAAATACTATTGCTGCTATCCAAATAGTCTTTTGCTTTTGAGATTCGTTATTGACTCTTGCTTCAATCTACATTCTCTACTATTCCTCTTTCTTGCGGCGCTTTTACTCTACCCTTTGTCTTTACTCTTACTCTCTAAGTCTGATTTTTTATTCTTATTTTTATTTGCGACGGATGACTCTTTCTTATTGTCTTTTCTTCTAAAGTTAGATCTCATTTAACCGATTTTTCTACAAACTTAATTTGATCGCTTCAACAGTTTGCCCCTTTTTATTTTTTAGTGTGAAGTCTACTCCCAATTTTTATCCAAACCTTTAAAGCTTTTGAGTAATAGTTTGATGTCCCTTAAGGCAGGCTTCATGTAATGCTGTATTTCCTTCTTTATTTTGAGCATTAAAAAAGAACTGTTTTTCTACTGGGGTGTAAATGGGATCACTCACAAGTTTTTATAGTATTGCCACAACAAAATCTCCTTTGTTTTGCTTAACAGCTAATATCAGGCAGGTATTATCTTAATCATCTTTGGTCAGATATTTGACTCCAAACTATTGTATGAGAAGGTAAAAATTGTCATTTTGGGCCGCTACTATTGCTAGATTCAGGTAGTTCCCATAAAAATCTATCTTTTAGTTGAAGTCAAAGTGCTAGAATAATCTTTTTATTATCTATTTGCTTGTCTGGTTGCGGATAGCCCCATAGATCACTGTTTATCCATCTTTGTTTTTCTTCCTTATGTTAACTTTCAGCTAAAGTAGCCTATTCACCAAAGTAACATCATTTAATCTGACTGCCATTTCGAGAGGAAGCTCTCCTGCTTTGTCAGGTTACTATAAATTGATTCCAGGACACTGAGCTAGAACATTGAATAAATCTAAGTCACTATTCTAGATCGATATATGAAGTAAGGTCTTACCACTTTTAGGGTCGATTTAATTGACATTAACATTTTACGATTGGAGAATATCTTTCACTTCTTGGAATTATCCCTTGCGGGCTAGTTTGAGAAGCGTGTTGAATTTGCTCATGTTGAGAGTTGATATTACAGTTTTATTATAAACAAATAAATGATATACGAAATCATATAATATGCCCTTCTAACGACTGTTTGCGTCTATTTGGTCAGGCATTACTCAGGAAAAGATGTGTCGATCCACGTAAAAATATGGTCTATTATTACTTGGGTGCTAAATTTTGGGCTTGCTTTGCTTGTTCCTTAGGATGTTTACCAAACACTAAGAGGGCAGCATGATTAAAAGATAAATAAAAATCTAGGATTACATTATCTGTTGCTTTATTGGTCTGTATTCATCTTTACATGGACTATCATTCCTATTTTGCAGGAATGGTAAGATGCAGGTGACTTTGATAGTAAAGATAGGCTAAAGAGGAGCTTAAAATCTAATGGTATATTCTATCTTGTTATGATTGTAGGAGCAATAGTCTTTCTTATCATCCTTATATTATTAGACGCAGGCGGTTAAATGGGACTTGTAACGTTCTTAAAATGCCTAGCCACAATTTGGGGCATGCTTTTATTGATGGTGTTAATGGGGTATGCGCTTGTAGAGGTTCCCAAGACCATGTGGAGAAATGCTGACCCAAAGGACTATCTGGAGTATCTTTATCATAGGATCGCTTAAATGTAAGAATAGACTGATGAGAGTATTAACTAATTCAAGAAGATTGCTTGCTACGTTGGCTATGTCAAAAAGACTAGTAAAGATGATCTAATTTATCGGTATTGCACTGCTTCCTAATAGATGATTCCGCCACAACTCAAAAAATCTGTGAATCAATATTTCTAAAACGTTTTAAAGACTACTGGCTACTTTGAGAAATACCCGATTTCACTTGAGAATTCCATAGAGCATAAGAGGTTGATGAAAAGAGCTATAGCAAGGTGGAGAAGACAAGAAAAAGCAACATCCGACTATGTAAGACAAGCACTCTTTTATTAAGATATAGTCTAATCAATCAATAAACAAACTCCACTTCGATCCCTTGCCAAAAAGACCAATAAGATCAGTGAAATGTGGTATTGTAAAATACGCCCTAACTTCAACAAAGTGTTCTCAGTTATCATAGGGATGGGTTCAGTATTAATCTTGATAAGCTAGACTCAAGTATTTTTGACAAATAAATCTTCCCTTCTGGCTTATTTACTCCGTATGGATAACATCCAAGCAATTAGAATATGTGTATTTATTGTGATTGCTTTTATTGTCTATATGGCCAACTATTCTCTTTTTAGGCTCAAACTCGCCAATCTCTATGGACTCTATGAAAAATAATCCGACGGAGCATCTCTTATGTTTGCTACAGTCAATTTCTCAAGGATAAGTGTAGCTATCATCCTTAATTTCTTTGATATGATAAAGATGGAGAATAGTAGAAACTCCAAAGTGATGCAAGCACCTTCGATGGGATTATTAGGCTAGTGGGTTATCAAGGGACTGCCTGGAATTCTTTGGCTTATTGTTCTATGTCACTACTTTAACCTATGGGCATGGCTGGCAAAAAAAATGGGATTTTAAGATCAATTTTCATTCTCCTCTCATGAAATTTCAAGTGAAGGCAATAGAAAATCGCCAGCAAAGTTGCAGCAAAAGCGGAAATAGCTGTAGCTTGACCATTCAAGGGCGATTCTCCAATTCGAGTAGATGTAGAGATTATGATTGATATTTTTTTGATTCCTGATGAAATGCTATAAATTGATGCTCAAGCATTCTTATAATTTATTTTATTGGTGGAGGAATTGTCGGATCATGCTGGCTGAGTCACCCCCAAGAGGCAAACCCAAAAGCAGTGCAGACAACCAGTAACCCTCGAGGGTTCTGTTGGTCTGCATCTACGATACAGTGGCACTGTAAGTCAATAACCAGCTTGTTTATGAAAAATTCTCCAAATTTGGGCCCATCCTTAAAGTTCTCATCTTCGAAAAAGGATAAGTGACCAAGCTGTTCGTGGAGTTCACAGAAAAACAATTCGCCCAGCAGGTATTCTTTATGTAATAATAGGCCAAAATGGCATTGGATGGCAGTAGGCTACTTGGAGCCATATGTAAAATGAATATCTATTACTCGAATTTCACCAATGTTGACTTAAAGAACGAGACTTCACAAGGCTAAGACTTTGCCATGCAGTAAGAAATGAAGAATGATTATTTGCGTCGTTTCGATACACTAAGCCAATCCTTTTCAAGCGAGCAGAACTAGCTACTAAACTAAGACTATTTGATTGGAACTGCCTTTAATTCATTTGTGCCCAGGTCAAAGACGGACAACCCTAAGCGCCTGCAAAACGAGTTTAACAAATTAAAGAATAGCAATAATAATGGGTATATTTATTCTCCTCAAGCAATGATAAACTAAGAATAAGAAATCGACCATATGATTCATTACAACATAAACAATCTTCTTTAAAACCAATCTTCTCACTCTTAAAGGAAAATCAACCCTCAACAATCTAATTCTACCCAAAGCAGTTTGGAAAGGATCAATCCTTCTTTAAAGATAAAAGAAACCTCCCAAGTCAAAAGCTCAGTACTTTATTTCTAATTCACCAAAAACATCAGCATTAAATGCACTTATAATCTGTTTAGTAATTTCGGAAACATTTCTTTCATCTGCAAAAAGAATAACAAAACACTGTATATTAAATTTAGGACAGTGTAGTTTGCAGCTATTGCCTTTACTTATTTAAATGAGTATTACTTTATGGGTAATTTGATGTCTATTAAATTCCCGAAAGTGGCTGAATAGGCCTACCCAAGATAATAATAGTTTTGCTAATGCGTCTATTATGATGAGTCCTACGACAGGTACTTGATAGCCTATGCAGATTTACTATAAACCGTTCGTTAACTGTGAATTCTCCCTCCTCAACCCTCCATGTCAGCTCATTGAAGAAGTAGGTCTGCAAATAGAACAGCCTCTACAAGATATTCAGCTAATTTGGAAAAGTAGAAGCAGTGAAGATACTATGCTACTCCAATGAAAAAAATATGGCTTTGGTCAAATTCCACTCCATCGAAGATAGTTTCGAGGCCATTGCCAATTTGCACAATGAAGTGTTTTCAGGCCGAAAAATGCAGATTTCATTCACAAAATCTAAAGCTTGATTTGTTCTTTCTGAATAACGAATATGATTGTTATGATTAAGCTGAATTATAATCATGTTGTAATTCACCAAAAATGGCGATTGAGTTTGGAAAGCATGGCCTTGTTGTTTTAGTTGTAAGTCTGTATTCCGCAGTACTCCTAGAAACTCATGAGCTCGCCTTCTCTGTCCACTTGAGGCATATCCGAACTCAAAGGCAAAATCACAAAGATGCTGCAGTATTGGACAGCGGGTAGAATATCCTTCAAAGGAAAACCGAAGGAATCGATTAGAAAGTTACTGTAGAACACGTTAAATGGCGTTGCAGATAGAATGAGATTGGAATGATACCTAAATTTGTCAGCAACCTCTTCAGCGCTATGGATTTCCAGCCTTAGTAAGATGGTTAGATAGAGGAAGGCTGCAGCAAGGGTTCTATTCTTATATTGAAGAGTCTGTATATCTAGTAGTGCGAAGTCTATGTATTGGGTCATCCATCTAAAGTTCTGATAGCTCTATCTTAAAATATGAATACCTCTGCTGAGCCAGATTTGAATCTAACTGAGCAACAGGCCTAGTTTTACTTAGTGCCAACGTAGAGATCCCATTGGGCACTTAGTCTGTTTGCCCAGGCATTTACTGTGGGTGCCTGTAGGCGAAAACTAAGCCTGATAGCTACTTCCATTTATAAGTCGAGGATTTACTATTGTGTATGCCTTTCGCTTACTGGCAACCAAAAGC
>JACCDV010389706.1_pt1 | contig 34554 bp, 33 predicted proteins | sample 7446131 | NCBI WGS metagenome assembly JACCDV01 (sample SAMN15323448, study PRJNA562643) | freshwater metagenome | isolation source: river surface water | place: USA:Blue River Watershed | collected 2017-08-17
AGTTGATTTTGTAGTACTGCAAATCCAATACCGGCAGGGTAACTTCACCGCTTAGGCGTTGGTAGACACCGTTATTGGTGTACATAATGCTGTCGCGGCTATCGTGTGCCCAGCCCGCACTAACGGCTATGGAGTTGCTGGTACAACCTACAGTGTTACCGCAGTAATTTTGGTATTGCACCGGACTGTCTGCATATAAATTGATGTCTGTAAAATCAGTCGACAGGCCGAAACTCACGCCATCCCTCTCATTCAAAGGAATGCCAAAGCGCACGCCACCACCATAGGACGAAGTTTTGTAGGTACCGACATTGTCTGTCGAGCCGGTATTCACGTCGCGCCTGTAGACATCAAAGCCACGGCTAATACCGTCAGGGGTAAAGTAAGGGTCGGTATAGGATAAAGCGTAAGTGGTATTCACTTTACCGGTATTTAATTGCGCACTCACGCGGTTGCCGGTACCAAGGAAGTTGTTTTGGTTAACCGTGACGCCAAACACCACGCCCTCATTACTGGACAAGCCCGCACCGAATTGCACGCTACCGGTCGACTGTTCGACCACGCTGATGTTTAGATCCACTTGATCAGCCGTTCCAGGCACGGCTGGCGTTTCCACATTGACGTCAGAAAAATATTGGGTACGCACCAAACGTTCTTTAGAGCGGTTAATTTTAGTTGATGCATACCATGCCGATTCCAGTTGGCGGACTTCGCGGCGAACCACCTCATCTCGCGTGCGGGTATTGCCGACGATGTTGATGCGTCTCACGTAAACCCGCTTGCCCGGGTCTATGTAAAAAGTAAACGCGGCCGTGTGTAATTCTTTGTTAACCTCAGGCACAGGATTAACGTTGGCAAAGGCGTAACCTTCATTGCTTAAGCGCTCACTGATGGCCTTGCTGGACTCCGTGATGTTGCTGCGACTGAAAGTATCGCCTTTTTTAACGGTGATTAAGGTTTGCAATTCGCTGTCAGGGACTATGCTCTCGCCGGCCAACTTCACCTCTGAAATGGTGTATTTTTCACCTTCAGTAAGGTTAACCGTGATGTATATGTCTTTCTTGTCAGGCGTGATGGACACTTGCGTTGAATCTATATTAAATTCAAGGTAGCCTTGATTCATATAGAAAGAACGCAAGGTTTCTAAGTCGGCATTTAATTTTTGTTTGGAATATTGATCGTCTTTATTCCACCAACTCATCCAATTGGGCGTGGTAAGCAAAAACTCCGCACGCAAATCGTCCATGGAAAAGGCTTGGTTGCCAACAATATTAATGCTACGTATCTTAGAGACAGCGCCCTCTTCGATGTCGAAGCGCACTGCGACACGGTTGCGCTCAAGCGGTGATACCACGGCTTTGACGCTAGCGCCGTATTTACCTTGCGATAAATATTGGCGCTTAATTTCTTGTTCTGCCCGGTCTAGCTGGGATTTATCGAAGATCTGACCCTCTGCGATACCAATTAGCTTCAGGCCTTCTTTCATCTTGTCGGTAGGAAAGGATTTATTGCCACTGAAATCGATTTGCGCAATGGAAGACCGCTCTTGCACGGTCACGACCAGCACGTCGCCTTCAGCTTCTATGCGTACGTCTTTAAAAAAGCCCGTGCCGTACAAAGCTTTAATGGCTTGAGATGCCAGCTCCTCGGTCATGCTGTCACCCACTTTGACCGGCAAGTTGCTAAACACCGTACCTGCTTCAGTGCGCTGTATGCCTTCAACGCGGATGTCTTTAATGACAAATGGTGTCAATGCCAAGGCGGCATTGACATACAAAGCCATGAGTAAGAAAAGGATGGATTTAAGCTGCATGCCGTAGCGCACGGATTCTATTTTTTTAATGTCACTTACTTTTTTTAATGCCATGCATCAACCTGTTATTAATCTATTTATATCGTTGTAAAAAGCAATAATCATCAGCAAGCCCAATAAAGCCAGTCCAATTTTTTGCCCCACGGCCATGACAGCCTCGCTTACAGGTTTACCAGTTAAAATCTCTGCCATATAGTACATCAAATGACCGCCATCTAAAACTGGTATGGGCAACAGATTTAACACCCCTATACTGATGCTGATTAAGGCTAAAAAGCCGATAAAAACCTTAAAACCCATGCCTGCACTTTGTTCAGCATAGCTGGCTATGGTCACAGGACCGCTGACACTTTGCCATGACACTTGCCCAATGACCATCTTGACCAGCATCTGCAGGCTAAACACGGCCGTATCCCAGGTTTTTTCGATGGCTTTTAGCATGGCTGCGCTAAAACCATACTCCTGCACCACGAATGCATTGGACTCCATTTTTACTGCCGCCCCTATGTGCCCAACTTCAACACCTTGTTCCATGCGAGTAGCAGGCTGAAGGCCAATTTGCACTTCGGTGCCCTCGCGCATAACAAGCACGGTTAACGCTTGTCCGGCATGCGTACGCACATACGCAACAAAGTCTTGCCAGCTCGCCACCGCTTGCTTGTCCACGCTTAGTATCAAGTCATCAACCTGCAAACCTGCTGCTTGGGCTGGACTGCCAGCGACAATCTCACCAATGCGCGCAGGCATAAGCACCGGCACAGGGCTAAAGCCTAAGCTAGCGAATGCATCTTTATCGGCCTGCGCATTACGCATGGACGACAGGCTTAATTGGTGCGTGTTTTGTTGTTCTGTATTGGTTATGGTACGCACTTCCACGCGCTCATGCGCAAGTGACTCTTTAAGCAATAGCCAATGGAAATCCTGCCAGCTTGTAACGGCCTTGCCATTGACCGATTGCACCGTCTCACCACCGCTAAAGCCAGCCAATGCGGCCGGACTTTGCGGCGCCACCTCAGCTATGGTGGGCTTTAGGCCGACCACGCCCTGCATGAACAGCATGCAATATAAAAGGATGGCCAATAATAAGTTGGCCAAAGGCCCGGCCAAAACGATGGCTATGCGCTTAATGACAGGCTGGCGATTAAAGGCCCGATTGAGTTGCGCCTCACTAAGTGGCTGTAGCTTGGCTTCATCATGATTAAGTTCGCGCTCATCAAGCATTTTGACAAAGCCACCCAAGGGGATAGCGGCTATCACAAATTCGGTTTGATCTTTGCCGAATTTTTTAGCCCACAAGGGCTTGCCGAATCCTATGGAAAACTTTAAAACGTGTACGCCACACCAGCGCGCTGCTTGAAAATGACCGTACTCGTGCACCGTGACCAATATGGCTATGGTTAAAATAAAAGACACGAGCATTAACATAGGGTTTGAATAATTTTAGCGCTGGCGAGTCTGGCCTGGGCATCCACAGCCACCAATTGTTCTATGGATTCAACCGCGGCAAAATTCGATGAGGCCAAAACTTTTTCTATGGTGTTGGCAATGGCCATAAAAGTGATTTTTTCTGCCAAAAATGCCTCCACGGCAACTTCATTGGAAGCGTTTAAAATGGCCGGGGCTGTCCCTCCGGCCTGAAGTGCATCGAAGGCGTATTGCAAACAGGGAAAGCGTACGGTATCCGGCGCGGAAAAATCCAACCTAGCCGTTAACAGCAAATCCAAGCTCGCCACACCGCTGCTTAATCTATCGGGGTAGCCCAAGCCGTAAGCAATAGGCGTACGCATGTCTGGGTTACCCAGTTGGGCCAATATGCTACCGTCTACGTATTCCACCATGGAATGAATCACACTTTGTGGATGAACCACCACCTCGATTTGCTCAGGAGCAGCATTAAACAACCAGTGCGCTTCTATTACTTCCAAGCCTTTGTTCATTAATGTGGCTGAATCTATGGTGATTTTAGGCCCCATTACCCAGTTTGGATGGTTGAGTGCTTCGGCACGTGTCACGGCCTGTAATTTTTCCAGTGTGGCATTTCTAAAAGGCCCACCAGAGGCAGTTAAGAGTATCTTTTTGACCCCCATACGGCTTAAATCACTTACTTTATGCTGTGGCATGGCTTGGAATATAGCGTTGTGCTCGCTGTCTATGGGTAGCAAAGTTGCGCCACCATCCTGCACCGCTTGCATAAATAAATTGCCCGCCATGACTAAGGTTTCTTTATTGGCCAATAAGATGCGCTTACCGGCTTTTGCTGCGGCCATGGCCGGATGCAAGCCAGCAGCACCCACAATAGCCGCCATAACGATGTCTACCTCACTGTGGGCGGCTATCTCACTAAGGGCCTGTTCGCCATGCAGAACGGTGGTTTTAGAGCCCAAGGCTTTGAGTTGTAAGCTTAAGTTCGAAGCCGCCTCTTGCTGCAATAACACCGCAAATTTTGGCTGATATTGCTTACATAAGGCCAATAAACCAGCCACGTTATTATTAGCACTCAGGGCAAAAACGCTAAAACGCTGAGGGTGTTGAGAGATGACGTCTAAGGTCTGCATGCCTATGGTGCCAGTGGCACCCAGTATGGTTACTTGTTGAATTGACTTCATTGCGGGCTTATCGGACATGAAGTTGCAGGTCGGCAAACAATGGGAAGTATATATAGAACAAAACCACAGGCAGCGTTGGCAATAAGCCATCAATTCTGTCCAACACTCCGCCGTGACCAGGCAATAGTTGACTGCTGTCTTTTACTTCCGCCTGCCGTTTTAACAAGGATTCGAACAAATCGCCCATCACGCTCAAGATGACCATAAACCATAAAGCCACGATTAGCCAACGACTAATATGCCAGTAATAGCAGATTAACAAGCCGTACAGCGTTACAGCGAGCAGCGCACCGGCGACGCCCTCCCATGTTTTGCCTGGGCTGATTGCTACGGCCAATTTATGCCGACCAAATTGCTTCCCAGCAAAATAAGCGGCGCTATCAGCAAGCCAAACCGTGGCCATTACCGCCAATAACAACCAAGGGCTAATTCTTTGCAATCCAATTAAAGCCAGCCAAGTTGATAACAATAAACATAAGCCGAGTGCGGCCATCAGCAAGCGGTTATTGAATTGCATGCGGCTGACTAGCCAAATTGGCGCGAGAAAAAGCCAAAAAAGCGTGGCTAGCGACAGTAAAGCAAGCGTAAAAAAATCAATGTAATAAGCCGATGGCAAGGATGGTGATAACAACACCATGGCGGCTACACTTACGGCGCAGGCTAGATTAAGCGCGGTCTGCGGCTTGTTTAATTTAATTAAATTTGACAATTCCCAAACCGCCAGCAAGGTGGCGAATAAGGTGACCATGGCCCAAATTTGATCGGATGAGCGAAACAAGGCGATGGAAAACAGCATGGCCAATATAAGAGCGGTAATGATGCGTGTTTTAAGCATATTGGTCTCTTTAGTTAGCGCTAGCCGGTTCGCTTAATTGTTCGCTGGTTCTGCCAAAACGGCGCTCACGGTTTTGATAAGAAGCTAGGGCTAAATTGAAAGCGGCTTCATCAAAGTCTGGCCACAAGGTGTCAGTAAAGTAAAGTTCCGTGTAGGCTAACTGCCACAGCATAAAGTTGCTGATGCGCTTCTCACCACCGGTGCGTATAAATAAATCCGGCTCGGGCGCGTAATTCATAGCAAGGTGCGGTGCAAGGTGCTCTTCATCAAACTGGCCAGCCAATTCTGGCGATGCTATATGCATCTTATTCACAGCCTGCAGGATGTCCCAGCGTCCGCCGTAATTCGCCGCGATGCTTAGCGTTAAACCGGTGTTGTTGGCGGTTAAGCGTTCAGACAGTTCGATTTGCGCTATAAGCTCTGTATTAAAGCGCGAACGGTCGCCGATCAAAACCAACTTGATGTTGTTTTCATGCAGCTTGGCAACTTCGCGCTTTAAGCCCTGTATAAACAAGCTCATCAAAAACGACACTTCATCGGCTGGTCTGCGCCAATTTTCACTGCTAAACGCAAACAGCGTTAGGTAGCCTATTTTATGATCCACGCAAGCTTTAACCAAATCCAGTACGGCGTCCATGCCGCGCTTATGCCCGGCCACTCTGGGTAAAAAGCGCTTACGAGCCCAACGCCCATTGCCATCCATAATGACGGCAATGTGTTGAGGCAGGTCAGTGCCTATGGGGATACTTTTGGTCGCGCTAGAGAAGAAAGCCACGAAAACTCCGATCGATGAGTGGGTTAAATGAGCTGGAATGCAATTGATTAGCTATCAAACCGCCATCAATTCAGCTTCTTTGACCTGCAACATTTTATCCACTTCAGCCACGGCTTTATCGGTGGCTTTTTGAATGTCATCTTGGGCACGACGCTCGTCGTCTTCAGGAATTTCTTTGTCTTTTAACATTTTCTTCAAGGCATCGTTAGCATCGCGTCTGACGTTGCGTATGGAAACCTTAGCGCCTTCAGCTTCACTGCGGACAATCTTGGTCATGTCACGCCTACGCTCTTCGGTCAACATAGGCATGGGCACTCTTATCAAATCACCGCTGGTAGCCGGGTTTAACCCAAGATCACTATCACGTATGGCTTTTTCAACCTTGGCTATCATGGGTTTTTCAAAAGGCTGCACGTTGATGGTTCTGGCATCACCTAAATTCACGTTAGCGACCTGATTAACGGCCACCATAGAGCCGTAATACTCAACCATCACGTGATCCAACAAACCGACGTGAGCACGACCAGTACGCACTTTAGCCAAATCATTTTTTAGGACTTCCAATGATTTTTGCATTTTTTGTGCCGCATTTTTTTTCACTTCATCCAACATGCAGTTCTCCAACTAGGTAGCTTAGATTTCGCCTGAACTTAAACAGGCTGGCTTTTTATAATTTAATTTGAGCATCAGGTACAGCGGAAACATTACCAGACCTTATGGCGTAACCATAGTCCCTTCGTCTTCACCCATCAACACCCTTTTGAGCGCGCCTTGTTTGAAGATGCTAAACACCACTATGGGCAGTTTTTGATCACGGCATAAGGTTAGGGCCGTAGCATCCATTACTTTAAGATTTTTAATGATGGCCTCATCAAAGCTGATGGTTTTATAACGCATGGCTTCTGGATTGGTTTTAGGGTCATCGGTGTAGATGCCATCCACTTTGGTTGCCTTGATGACTACATCGGCATTCATTTCCATGCCACGCAATGCAGCAGCCGTGTCAGTAGTAAAGAAAGGATTGCCAGTGCCTGCGCCAAATATAACCACTCGGCCTTCTTCTAGGTAGCGTATTGCTTTGCCACGTATATAAGGCTCAGCCACTTGCTCTATGTTTAAAGCGCTTTGCACCCTAGCGTTTAGACCTATGTTTTTCATGGCGTCTTGCAAAGCCATGGCATTCATCACGGTAGCCAACATGCCCATGTAATCGGCAGTCGCTCTGTCCATACCTTCGGCGGCTGGTGCCACCCCACGGAAAATATTTCCCCCGCCTATCACCACTGCCACTTGCACGCCTAAATCCACCACTTCTTTAACTTCAGCTACGATGCGATTAATGGTAGAGCGATTGATACCGTAAGCATCGTCGCCCATCAAAGCCTCGCCAGAAAGTTTAAGTAAGATCCGTTTGTAGGCGGGTGCTGCCATAATATTTCTCTTTGTAAAAAGTTTGCTTATTTAAGCATAAAAACGGCTTTTTAGGCACAAAAAAATGGCCGCTCATGCGAAATACAAGCGCCATTTAGGCAAAAAAATGGGGCCAGTTGCTGGCCCCATTTTCATGTTACTAACCCTTACCACCCTTACGAGCAGCTTGAGCTATGCGTTAGCATTAAATTGCGGCAGCGGCAGCGGCCACTTCTGCTGCGTAATCAACCACGGCTTTCTCAATGCCCTCGCCCACTGTGTACATAGTGAATGATGCAACGCTGGCGCCTTTAGATTTAAGCAACTGCTCTATGGTTAGCTTGTCATCTTTAACGAAGATTTGGCTTAACAAAGTGACGTCTTTTAAGAATTTTTGCACGGTACCATCGGCAATTTTTTCTAACATAGCTTCTGGCTTGCCGGCTTCTTTGGCTTTTTCGATAGCTACGCGGCGTTCCGCTTCAATTAAGCTAGGATCAATGCCTGTTACATCCAAAGATTTTGGTTTGGCTGCAGCAATGTGCATAGCGATGTCTTTAGCTAGGGTGTCGTCACCGCCAACCAAATCCACCAACACGCCAATTTTGCTGCCGTGTATATAGCTGGCCAATTTACCTTTTACAGCTGGACAAATAAAACGACGTGGCGTGATGTTTTCACCAATCTTACCTACCAATTGGGCGCGCGTGCCTTCAACGGTAGAGTCACGCATGGCTAAATCGCCCACTGCATTGATATCCGCTGGGTTTTTCGCTGCAACGATAACAGCCAACTCGTTAACGAATTTAAGGAAATCTTCATTCTTAGCGCAGAAATCGGTTTCAGAGTTCACTTCTATCATGGCGCCTGATTTGCCATCTGCTGCAATGAACACACCAACCGTACCTTCTGCCGCAACACGGCCAGCAGCTTTACTGGCCTTATTGCCAAAACGAACACGCAGTATTTCTTCTGCACGCGTCATGTCGCCATCGGCTTCGGTTAACGCTTTTTTACAATCCATCATAGGCGCATCGGTGCGCTCACGTAATTCTTTTACCATGCTTGCGGTAATTTCAGCCATTTTAAGCTCCTAAATTATTCAAAAACTGCATTAAGTACACAGCCTAATTATTTGATTTATATGTGTATTTTTTAAATTAAAAAAGGGGCTAGAAGCCCCTTTTATGCCTAAGTTAATTAGGCAGCAATGTCTGCCACTTCAGCTGTTTCTTCAGCAGCCGATTTAACTAACTCAGAAATCACTGAGCTACGGCCTTCAAGTACGGCATCCGCTACGCCACGAGCGTATAAGCGAATAGCACGGCTAGAGTCATCGTTACCAGGAATAACAAAGGCAACGCCATCAGGTGAGTTGTTAGTATCAACCACACCGATCACTGGAATGCCTAATTTAGCCGCCTCAGTAATCGCGCCGCTTTCATGACCAACGTCAATAATGAAAATCGCATCAGGCAAGCCGCCCATTTCTTTAATGCCGCCAATTGAACGCTCTAATTTTTCAATTTCACGTTTGTAGCCTAGCGCTTCTTTTTTACCAAATTTCTCTAAGCTGCCATCCAACACCATGGCTTCAAAGTCTTGCAGACGCTTGATGGATTGCTTCACTGTTTTGAAGTTAGTTAGCATGCCGCCTAACCAACGGTGGTTAACGTAAGCACAACCAGCACGACTGGCTTCTTCTTTTACGATATCGCGTGCTTGACGTTTAGTGCCAACGAATAAAATACGGCCTTTGTTGGCAGCAAGCGTACGAACATGCTTCAACGCATCTTCAAACAATGGCAATGTTTTTTCTAAGTTAACAATATGAATTTTGTTGCGGTCACCGAAAATGAACGGTGCCATTTTTGGATTCCAGTAGCGGGTTTGATGGCCGAAATGCACACCGGCTTCTAACATATCACGCATAGTGATGGACATAATTTCTCTCTTTTCAAAAGGGTTATCAATTCACACAAGACCAGAAACACCTTAATTTATTCGTCTTTATTCAAAGACTTAAATCAAAAGCACCCTTGATAGGCTTGTGTGCAAAATTTACAACTTCAAACGAAGTTGCATTACTGCATAAATTGCAGAGGCCGCATAATACCATTAAGCAATTGAGTTTGCTAGCTAATTGGTGATTTTTTCCGCCGTCTATGGCGGCCACTTAAGATGAATAGAAGAGATTAACAAAAGGAAGCTGGATTAAAGAACTTAGGTCTAGCCCTATCCTAATAGACAGGGCTGCTTATGCTAAAATACGCCCATTATTATTAACAGTTAACGCTCATGGCCATCACTATCAAAAATCAACACGATGTTGAAAAAATGCGCATTGCAGGCAAGTTAGCCTCCGAAGTGCTCGATTTTATTACCCCACACGTAGTGCACGGCGTTACAACGGATCAATTGGATAAGCTCTGCCACGATTACATTGTGACGGTGCAACAAGCCATACCTGCGCCACTTAACTACGCGCCAGATGGCCATAAACCTTACCCCAAGTCGATATGCACCTCCATCAACCAACAAATTTGCCACGGTGTTCCCAGCGATAAAGTGCTTAAAAATGGCGACATCGTCAATATAGACATCACCGTTATCAAAGACGGCTACCACGGCGACACCAGCCGCATGTTTTATGTCGGCGAAGTAACAAACCAAGCCAAGCGTTTATGCGAAATCACTTACCAAGCCATGTGGTTGGGTATTAGCAAAGTAAAGGCTGGTGCCACCTTAGGTGACATAGGGTATGCCATTCAAGCCTTTGCCGAAAAAAGTGGCTACAGCGTGGTGCGTGAGTTTTGTGGCCACGGCATAGGCAAAGTTTTTCATGAAGATCCGCAAGTCTTGCATTACGGGAAACCCGGTACTGGCCTTACCCTAAAAGCCGGCATGATGTTCACCATAGAACCCATGATTAATGCGGGTAAACGCGACATTAAACAAATGCCAGACGGCTGGACCATAGTGACTAAAGACCGCAGCCTATCAGCGCAGTGGGAGCACACCATACTGGTAACCGATCATGGCTATGAGGTCATGACTCTGTCAAACGGCTCACCCGCTGCACCCGGCTTCATTAGCGCACGCTAACACTGACACATGCCTACCGTTGAAAAACTCTCAGAGACTGAGCAGATCAATGCCTGGCGGCAGGAACTTAAATCCGGCGTCAAACAACTAGAAGCTGAATTTTTAACCCATCCTCAGCAACAGCGTTTATTTAAACGCCATTGCCAACTCATAGACAAGCTACTTAAAGCCATATGGAAAGAAGCAGGCATTGCTGAGCCCTGTTGCTTGATTGCTGTTGGCGGATACGGCCGTGGCGAACTCTACCCGCATTCCGACATAGACTTGCTAATCTTAATACCGGCATCCGCCATTAACGATACCGGCATGAATCAGCGACTCGAAATGCTGATAGGCTGGCTTTGGGACATAGGCCTCAGCGTCGGGCACAGCGTGCGCAGCTTAAATGAGTGCATGGCCGAGGCAAAAAAAGACATCACGGTGCAAACCAACTTAATGGAATGCCGATATTTAGCGGGCAAGCCTAGCCTCTATCAAGATTTCGTAGCGCAAACTAAATACGCTTTTGATGCAGAAGATGCCGTCATTCAATTTTTTCAAGATAAATTGCATGAGCAGCAACAACGCCATGCTAAATTTAACGATACTGCCTACAATTTAGAGCCTAATATTAAAGAAAGTCCAGGCGGACTGCGCGACCTGCACATGATACTGTGGCTAATGCGCAGCCTAAATAGGCAGTACAAAAAACCATTAAGCGCCAACAACATTTGGGCCTTGTTAGCCAGTCAGAGCATACTTACTGCAAGCGAAGCCAGGCAAATGCAGAAACACCAGCAACACCTGCAATCATTGCGCATACGCTTGCATTTTTTAAGTAAGCGCCGTGAAGATCGCTTGTTATTTGATTTTCAAAATGAGCTTGCTGACAGCTTAGGCTATGTCAATACGCCTTCTAAACGGGCCAGCGAGCAGCTCATGCAAAATTATTACCGTAGCGTTAAATACATACGGGTGATGAATGAGATCTTATTAAAAACGCTGCAACAAGGGCTGTTGACTCAAGCCGTCAACATAACGCCGATTAACGCCAGGTTCGAAGCTCACGGAAACTTATTAGCAGCAAAAACAGCAGGTCTGTTGCAACAACAACCAAGCGCCATACTGGAAGCTTTTTTACTGTTGCAACAACACCCAACATTGAACGGCATGAGCGCAAACCTACTGCGCAATTTGATGCGGGTAAAAAAATTAGTCAATCGCGACTTTAGGCAATCGCAAGAAAACAAACACTTATTCATGCAAATTCTGTCGCAAGACCATGGCGTGAATCATGCGCTTCGCGCCATGAACCAATACGGCATTTTAGGTTGTTACATCCCGGCTTTCGGTAAAATCGTCGGACAAATGCAACACGATTTGTTTCACGTCTACACGGTGGACGAGCACATACTCAACGTATTAGCTAATCTAAGGCGCTTTAGCAAACCCGAGCTTAAGCACGAATTCCCATTATGCAGCCAACTTTTTAGCGACTTTGATGCACCGCATTTATTGTATTTGGCTGCTTTGTTTCATGACATCGCCAAAGGCCGAGGCGGCGACCACTCCGCCTTGGGCACGGTAGACGCGCGGCGCTTTTGTAAGTTGCACGGTTTGAGTAAGCAGGATGTGGAATTTGTGGCGTGGCTGGTGGCTGCCCACCTGAAGATGTCGTCAACCGCACAGAAATCCGATCTTTCCGACCCCTTGGTGATCGAATCGTTTGCTCAATTCGTGCAAAATGAGCGTCGACTCACCGCCTTATATTTACTCACGGTTGCAGACATACGCGGCACCAGCCCCATGGTCTGGAACGCTTGGAAAGCCAGGTTGCTGGAAAGTCTGTTCCATGCCACCAAGCATGCACTAAGCCATCAATTGCGCTATAGCGAAGATGCAATTGCGGCACGCAAACTGGAAGCGTCCGCAAAATTGAATAAATTTGGCTTAAGCAGCCATTCCTATGAGCAGCTATGGCAAGCATTTGGCGCCAATTACCTAATACGTTATGACAGCGATGAAATTGCCTGGCACAGCCGCTTATTAACGCCGCATTTAAATGCTATGCAGCCTATAGTCCGAGCACGCTTAAGCCCTAGTGGCGATGGCCTACAAGTGATGATATACAGCAAAGATCAAAACGATTTGTTTGCGCGGATATGCAATTTTTTCGACAGCATGGCCTACAGCATAGTGGAAGCAAAAATTTACACGACCGATCATGCTTACGCACTAGACAGTTTCATCGTGCTGGATCAATCGGGCAAATCCGTAAGCTACAGCGGTTTGTTGAAATTCATTGAATTGGAATTGAGCAAAAAACTAGACGCCAAACTTTTATTAAGTCCGCCGCTGAAAGGCCGCATCAGTCGGCAGGTAAAATACATGCCTATACAAACGCAGGTGTTCATTAGCGAGCAAACCGACACCCACCATCACAAATTAGAAATCATTGCCAATGACCGCCCTGGATTGCTGGCCAGCTTGGCGCACCAATTGTTAGCGCAAGAAATTGAGTTGCACAACGCCAAAATTAACACCTTGGGCAACCGTGCCGAAGACATCTTTTTAATCTCGGACAGGCAAGACCGAAAATTAACGCCGCTAAAAATCGATACCTTACGCACGGCCTTAATGAAGGAAATTTAAAGCCAGTTGCAGCTGGCTGCAAGCAATAAAAAGCCTTGATGATTCAAGGCTTTTTTTAGTCACTCAGTTTAGATTAACTGTGTTTATAGTGTTTTTTCAATTGTTTTACTACTTCCCAATTCGATTTCAATCCTTTTGGAAACACAACAAAATCACCCGCTTTAATCACTACTTTTTCGCCACCTTGAGGAGTTACGTGAATTTCACCTTCAAGTACGTAAGCACTTTCTGTCATGCCAAAATCCAAAGGGAATTTTGATGGGGCACAATCCCAGATAGACCAACTTGAAACGCCTAGCGCCTTCAATTTCTCTTCTGATGGGTTATGTTCTACGGTAATTTGACTCATGATTTTTTCCTAGCTCAGTGTGAATTAAATGAACAAAGCCGCCAACAAAAGCGACTTAAACAATAAATTAAAACGGCGCACATCATATCACCAAAACGAGAAATAAAGGGGTTTTCTTGGCTCGCCCAAGCAGCCATTCCTTTAACAAGCTTGCTCAATTTCTAACCAAGCAAACCTAGCGCAGTCTTTTATTTAGAGTTATGATTCGTTTAATCGCCAACCATTTTGGAGCATTAAAATTCATACCTTACGATTGTTTATTTTTTCCATCACAGCCTTACTGCTGAGCGCCTGTGTAGCTAATGGCGGCATCATTAACAATAAATCAGAAAACGTAAGCAAGCTTAATGCGAGCATGTTGGGTGACATGCCTTTGCCAAAAGACGCACGCATTGTGAATGAAAATTCATTGGTATTGGGTGAAGGCGAAGCATGGGTAGGCCGTTTGGAAATCCTTTGCCCCTACTCCACCAGCGATGCCGTGGCATTCTTTATCGATCAATACCCACAAGCCGGCTGGACATTGTTATCGGCGTCTAAATCTAAAAATAGCATACTGGTTTTCACCAATGCAAAAAAATCCGCCACCTTGGAGATTACCGAGGGCTCGGCTTTAACCATGGCCTCGAAAATCACCATTACCGTCTCCCCTATTAACACCAACTCATCGGTGCCAAAGAAAAAACCATAAGGCATTAATCTGCCTTATTGCATCAATAGCTGAAGGTAATGGAAATAAAAAAAGCCGCTGGATAAGCGGCTTTTTTACTGGATACTTGGCGGAAGAGGTGAGATTCGAACTCACGGTGGGCTCGCACCCACGACAGTTTTCAAGACTGTAGCATTAAACCGCTCTGCCACTCTTCCTTGCAATCGCCATTTGCTTACTGACGATTTTTGAGAAACAGGATTATAGCAAAGATTTACTCGTCTTGAACATCCTGATTCGGGAAAAAAACATCGGTATAGCCGAAATCTTTTAAATTCTCTATGCGCATGGGGTACAAGATACCGTCTAAGTGATCGCATTCGTGTTGCACTACCCGCGCATGGAAACCACTGACCAACCTATCAATAGGCTGACCAAATTGGTCAAAGCCCGTGTAATGCAAACGCGTATAGCGCGGCACAATGCCACGTAAGCCTGGTACCGACAAGCACCCTTCCCAGCCATCCTCCAGCTCACTCCCCACAGGCGTAAGCGTCGGGTTAATTAGCACCGTATAAGGCACGGCATCAGCATCCGGGTAGCGTGGATTGATGGCGATTGCGCCATCCTGCAAAGTGGCTTTTTGGCCAAAGATAAGCACACGTAAACTAACACCAATTTGCGGCGCAGCAATGCCGGCACCGTTCATGTGCAACATGGTGTCCTCTAAATCAGCAATGAGGGCATGCAATTCAGGTCTGTCAAACTGCTGCACAGGCGCAGCGACTTGCAATAACAAGGGGTTGCCCATGCGCAATACTTGTTTAACCGCCATTTTTAAGCCTGCTTGACCAATTGCACGATGATGTTGCGCACACGCTGCATGGTCTGTTTCAAATTATCCACCACCTCTTCGTATTGTATGCTGTGCAAACTATTGCCACGCCCAGCCGCATGGTTGGCTATTGGGCATATAACGGCATAGCTGATACCCAGCTCTCTAGCAAGCGACGCTTCTGGCATACCCGTCATGCCGACCATGGTCGCACCATCGCGTTCTAAGCGGTCTATCTCCGCAGCGGTTTCCAATCGTGGCCCTTGGGTAGTGGCATAGACGCCATGGTCAATTAAATTCTCACCTATAGCACTGGCGGCTTGCCGCCATTTTTCGCGCAATTTAGGGCAATACGGCTCGGTAAAATCGATGTGCTTAACCGGCATATCCACACCGTCAAAGAAAGTACCCTCTCGCCCATGGGTGTAATCAATAATTTGATGCGGCATGGCTATGCTGCCAGGCGATAATTCAGCATGTATGCCGCCCACGGTTGCCACCGCAGCGATTTCCGTCACGCCTTGCAAATGCAGGGCAAAGATATTCGCACGGTAATTCACTTTATGCGGGGCGATGGTATGGCCACTACCATGGCGCGCCAAAAAGACCACCTCACGCCCTGCAATCTTTCCAAACACCAAGGGTTGTGAGGGTTCGCCGTAAGGCGTGCGCACGATTAAACGCTTGGTGATTTCTAAATTATCCAGTTGCGTTAAGCCGGTTCCGCCAATGATTGCTAACATAGGGATGCTTCCAAAATAAAGTGGGGCTAAAACAGCCAATGATGTGTTGATTCTAACAAAGCTTGAGCAGTTTATTGCAAAGTTTATTGTAGAACAGGCATGCTTTTTCGTGGCGAACTCAGTAAATTTAGCGAAATGCCCATGCCAATTTGTGGCATACTCACGGCATGATTACGCAGCCACATGCACAGCAAGAAACCAAGGCCATAGTGGCTGACAGCCTGCGTTTAGCGCAACAGCATTACGAAAACTTCCCGGTCGCCTCCATTGTTTTACCCGCTCATTTACGTGAGCCGGTCGCATTGATTTACCGCTTTGCTAGACAGGCCGATGACTTTGCCGACGAGGGCGACCTAAGCACAACGCAACGTTTGAGTTTGCTTAATGAATTTCGACAAGAGCTGGATTTATTGGCTGCCTACATCAAACCTAAAAGTGATTTTTTTCTTAGCTTAGGTGCCGTAATAAAAACACACCGTTTACCCTACCAAGCTTTTTACGATTTACTTGACGCCTTCACTCAGGACGTCAGCAAAACCCGTTATGCCAATTACACCGAGATTGCGCATTACTGCGAACGCTCAGCCAATCCGGTGGGCCGCATACTGTTGGCCTTGTATGGCCAAGCCACTGCTGAAAACACGGCTTACGCCGATAAAATATGTACCGCCCTGCAATTAATTAACTTCCTGCAAGACATTGCCATAGACCTGCAAAAAAATGCCGGCAAACAGCGCATTTATTTATGCCAAGACGAAATGCTCGCCTACGGCATTAGCGAACAAACACTGCAAGATTTAGCCACTGGTGTAAAATCCATAGACGCCAATTGGCAAGCTTTTATGCATTTCAACCTAAGCCGAGCCGAGCATTTACTTGCCACTGGTAAACCTTTAGGTCGCAAACTAAACGGTCGCATCGGTTTTGAAATGCGCATGATTATTGCTGGCGCGGAACGCATATTGGCCAAGATCAAATACCACCGCGGCGATGTGTTTAAACACAGGCCTAGATTGCATGCATTAGATTGGTTGCGGATAGTATTTTCCGCCCTAGTAATGCAATAGGAACAGAATGACACCACAACAATATTGCCAAGAAAAAACCGCGCGTAGTGGCTCTAGCTTTTACTACAGCTTTAGATTTTTACCTAAAGCAAGACGCCTTGCCATCACGGCCCTGTATGCATTTTGCCGCGAAGTCGATGACATTGCAGACGAATGCACGGATTTAAATGTAGCCAAAACCAAACTCAATTGGTGGCGTGGCGAAATTGAAAATCTCTATCAAAACAAACCCCAACATCCGGTCAGCATGGCATTGCTTCCAGCCATACACAGTTACCAACTGGATGCCGAACATTTCATGGAAATCATAGACGGCATGGAAATGGATTTGAATTTCAACCGTTACCAAGATTTCAAGCAGCTACAACTGTATTGTTACCGTGTGGCCAGTGTGGTCGGACTGTTATCTGCGCAGATTTTTGGCTTCAACCATAGGAAAACCCTCAAGTTTGCCCATGACTTAGGCATGGCGCTTCAATTAACCAACATCATACGGGACGTAGGCGAGGATGCCAGGCGCAATCGGATTTACCTACCATTGGATGAATTGGCTCAATTTGGCGTGAGTGAAGACGATCTGTTAAAAGGCAAAGAATCCATGGCCGTTAAGCGATTGCTGGATTATCAGATTGAACGAGCCGAAAGTTACTACGACAAAGCCTTGGCTGAGTTACCTGCTGAAGACACTAAAAATCAGCGCGTGAGCTTGATGATGGCTGCTATATACCGCACCTTGCTGCATGAAATCAGTGCCAGCAGCGCGGAAAAAGTCTTGAATGCTCGCATTTCCTTAGGTGCGCTACGCAAAATGCTACTCGCGTTTAAGGTCTGGCTTAAGCACCTATAAGACCGCCACCACTATGCGTAAAGCTAAGATTGCTATCATCGGCGGTGGTTGTGCCGGTTTAACGGTCGCCATACACTTAGCTAAACAAGGTTGCGATGTCAGTCTATTTGAAGCCAGCAGTGAACTGGGCGGTCGAGCCCGTAGCGTGCAGGTAAAAAATACGACAACGCACGCCCTGGACAATGGCCAACACATCTTAATTGGCGCCTACAGCGCCACCCTGCAACTGTTAGCCACACTGGGCGTACCTGAAAAACAAGCTTTTCTAAGACTGCCTTTTAGTATACGCATGCTAAGCCAAGGCCTAAGCCGTTTAACATTAAAAACCACGCCTTATTTACCTAGCCCATTGGCCATGTTAATCGGCCTATTAGGTTGCCAAGGCTTAAAATTTAGCGAGCGTTTGGCGGCCATAGGCATGATGCTGCGCGTAACTATTAAGTCTTACCGCCTTGCTCAAGACCTGCCCTTGGCTGAGTTCTTGGCTCAGCAGGGCCAAAGCGAAAATACCGTGCGCTTGCTATGGGAACCGATTAGCCTTGCAGCGCTGAACACGCCCATCGAGTTGGCCAGCACTCAAGTATTTTTAAACGCACTCAAAGATACCCTAGCCGCTTCATTGGACCTCAATCTAAAGAAAAACAGTGATTTCCTGCTGGCTAAGCAAGACCTATCCAAACTCATCGCCGAACCCGCCAGCGTCTACCTAAAACAGCATGGCGTCAGTATTAAGCTAAAACAGCGCATCACGGCCATCAGCAAAAGCAATCAAGCCTATCGGCTGATAGGCGCAGAAGAGTCTAGCGTATTTAGCCACGTGGTGCTGGCCACGGCACCGCATCATGCGAGCCAATTGATGGCTGGTCTGGCGGAATTGCAGGCTGAAATGGCGGTGCTAGCGAAATTCAGCTACCAGCCTATAGTCACGGTTTACCTGCAATACCCTGCAGGCACGCGATTGACGCAGCCTATGCTAGGCTTGGCTAACGGCTTAGGGCAATGGGTGTTTGATCGTGGCCAACTATGCCAGCAGGACGGCTTGCTAGCGGTTGTGATCAGCGGCACAGGCTTGCACCAAAGCTGGACACAAGCGCAGCTTAGCCAAGCGGTGATGTTGGAGCTTAAGCAAACTTTTCCAGACTTAGGCGAACCACTTTGGCATAAAGTCATCGCAGAAAAACGCGCCACCTATGCCTGCACCCCAAATTTAGCCAGGCCGTCACAGCGTACTGCACTGCCAAACTTTTACCTGGCTGGCGACTACACCTATGCTAACTACCCCGCCACCATAGAAGGGGCTGTACGAAGCGGGCTGCTCTGCGCAGAATTGATAGGTGAAAACCTTAAGACCAACTAGCGATTAATGCTAGCGTAACTGCTGCAAAGCCTGTTCTAGGCGCTCAACGGCAATCACTTCCAAACCGGCTATTTTTGTTTTTGGGGCATTGGATTTAGGCACAATGGCTTTAGTGAAGCCAAGTTTTGCCGCTTCTTTTAAGCGCATTTGCCCGCCTTGCACCGGCCGCACTTCTCCGGCCAAACCAACTTCACCAAATACAATAAGTTTACTGTCTAATGGCTTGTTTTTTAACGAAGAAACGATGGATAAAATCACCGCTAAATCGACCGCTGGTTCGGCAATTTTCACCCCACCAACCGCGTTGATGAACACATCTTGATCAAAACAGGGTATGCCCGCATGCCTATGCAACACGGCCAACAACATGGCCAAGCGATTCTGCTCCAAACCCACGCACAGGCGCTTGGGGCTAGGCGCATGACTCTCGTCAACCAGGGCTTGAATTTCGATTAATAATGGCCGTGTGCCTTCCATTGTAACGGTGATGCAACTGCCCGCCACCTGGCTGTCGTGGTGAGATAAAAACAATGCCGAGGGATTGGCCACTTCACGCAGGCCTTTTTCCGTCATAGCAAACACGCCCAGCTCGTTCACCGCCCCAAAGCGATTTTTAAAAGCGCGTATCAAGCGGAAACTGGAATTTTGATCGCCTTCAAAATACAGCACGGTATCGACTATGTGCTCCAGCACACGCGGCCCAGCCAAGGTGCCGTCTTTGGTCACATGACCGACCAGCACTACCGTGATGCCTAATTGTTTAGCCAAACGCGTGAGTTGCGCAGAACATTCGCGCACTTGCGCCACCGAACCAGGCGCCGAACTTAAGGCTTCAGAATAAACCGTTTGTATGGAATCAATGACGGCAATATTGGGCTTGTGCGTTTGCAGGGTGGCTAGAATTTTCTCTAGGTTGATTTCAGCCAGCAAATCCACCTCGCTCGCATCCAAGCCTAGCCGCTTAGCACGCATGGCGATTTGCTGGGGCGACTCTTCGCCACTGACATAGATGGCTTGTGCGGACTGCCCTAAATGACATAACACTTGTAGCAGCAGCGTGGATTTACCGATACCTGGGTCGCCGCCTATCAGCACCACCCCACCCTCAACCAAGCCGCCACCGAGCACGCGATCGAATTCACTGATGCCGGTGGCTTTTCTAGCAATGTCGGCAGCGTGAATGCTGCTTAATTTTTGCAAGCTAGCGCTTTGTGCTAAACCTTCAAATTTATTGGCGTAGCGATTGGTACTAACGGTTTCTTCTAGGGTTTCAACCAAGGTATTCCAAGCCAGGCAACTCGGGCATTGGCCCTGCCACTTAGGTTCGCTGGCACCGCATTCGGTACAACTGTATTGGGTTTTTGCTTTCGCCATGGCCAGCCGATTAAAAGGTGTTAGTAGCTGTCGGCCATGTGGCCACTGCCCGCGTAATTCTCAAAGCGGGTATGTTGCCCTATGAAGGTTAAGCGCACGCGCCCTATGGGGCCATTACGTTGCTTAGCAATGATGATTTCTGCCGTGCCTTTATCCACGCTGTCGGGGTTATACACCTCGTCGCGGTAAATAAATAAAATCACGTCGGCATCTTGTTCAATCGCACCAGATTCACGCAAGTCACTCATGACCGGACGCTTGTCTGGCCGCTGCTCGACGCTGCGATTAAGCTGTGACAAGGCAACCACCGGGCAGTCTAGCTCTTTAGCCAAGGCTTTAAGTGATCGGGATATTTCTGAAATTTCCGTGGCGCGGTTTTCGCCTTGACGCCCTGCTGGGGCGGCCATCAACTGCAAATAATCGACCACGATTAAGCCTAGCTTACCGGTTTGTCTGTGCAAGCGTCTGGCCCTAGCGCGCACATCAAAGCTGCTCAAACCTGCGCCCTCATCAATAAAGATGGGCGCTTCGTTCAATCTACCCAATGCCGTGGTCAGTTTTTCCCAATCTTCATCTTCTAACTTACCTGTACGCATGCGGTGTTGGTCTAAACGACCCACTGAACCTATCATACGCATGGCCAATTGCGTTGAAGCCATCTCCATGGAGAACACGGCAACCGGTAATCCGGTATCCAGTGCCACGTTTTCAGCCATATTCAAGGAGAAAGCAGTTTTACCCATGGACGGCCGGCCAGCGACAATAATCAAGTCCCCACCTTGCATACCCGAGGTCATGGAATCCAGATCGGTAAAGCCAGTAGGCACGCCGGTGACATCCGAGGGGTTATCGCGTGAGAAAAGTTGATCAATCCGATCCGCCACTTGCGGCAGCAACACTTTAATATCAACAAAGCCTTGTGAGCTTTTTTTACCGCCTTCGGCAATCTGAAATATTTTTGCTTCGGCTTCGTCCAATAGCTGCTGTGCATCGCGGCCATTAGGCGCGTAAGCGCTCTCTGCTATACCAGAACCCACCACCACCAACTGCCGCATTACCGCCCGCTCGTGAACGATTTCGGCGTAGCGTCGAATGTTAGCGGCGGTCGGTGTGCTTTGGGCTAAAGCGCCTAAATAGGCAATGCCGCCCACACCGGATAACTCAGCAGTGCTCTCCAAGGACTCGGCCACCGTCACAATGTCGGCTGGGCGATTGTGCTCTATGAGCTTGGCTATGTGTTGGAAAATGGCTTTATGATCGTGACGGTAGAAATCCTGCTCACTTAAAATATCCGCCACTTTATCCAGGGCTTCGTTTTCCAGTAGCAAGCCGCCAAGCACCGATTGCTCAGCATCCACGGAATGGGGGGGGATTTTTAACGCGTCTAATTGTTCGTCGGCCATAGCGCTAATTATACTGAATAAACGCTAGAATCACCCAACAAAAAAGGCTACCGAGGTAGCCTTTTTATCGTTGCGCTGCTGGCTTAAATCCAGCAGAGAGTGACTTACGCTTCCGCTACTACAGTCACGGTAATGCCAACCACCACATCGTGGTGCAAGGCCACAGTAACCGCATGGTCACCGATGGTTTTTAATGGACCGTCAGGCATACGAACGAAGGCTTTAGTCACTTCAAAACCTTGCGCTACTAATGCTTCTGCGATGTCGCCGTTGGTTACTGAACCAAACAAACGACCATCCACACCGGCTTTTTGCGTGATGGTAACCACGAAATTAGCCAATTTTTCACCGCGTGCTTGAGCGGCAGCCAAAATAACGGCTTGTTGTTTTTCCAACTCCACACGACGAGCGGCAATCTCAGCTTTATTGGCTTCAGTTGCGCGTTTTGCTTTACCTTGAGGAATTAAAAAGTTACGGCCGTAACCATCTTTAACTTTAACGATGTCACCTAAATTACCTAGGTTACCCACTTTTTCTAATAAAATAATTTGCATGGTAGCCTCCGATTATTGGTGTTTGTCTGTGTATGGAAGCAAAGCTAAGAAACGCGCAAGTTTAACTGCAGTCGTTAATTGGCGTTGATAACGGGCTTTAGTGCCTGTCATGCGTGCTGGAATGATTTTTGCATTTTCTGAAATGAAATCTTTCAGTAAATCCACGTCTTTGTAATCCACTTGTTTGATGCCTTCTGCTGAAAAACGGCAGTAACGGCGGCGTTTATACATTTCTCTTGCCATCTTGAACTCCTAAATTTTTTCTATATGGTTAATGTGCATCACCAATTGCGTGCTCTTAAGGCTGCGTTTGGCTAAAAAACCAGTGACGCGTATGTGTGAGCCTATTTTTAGGCCTTGCAATGCTAAATCACCTAAAGTAACCGCATTGACTTCACATTCCACCTTACGCTTCATGCCCGCTTCAATTTGCTCGGACGCATGTCGCAATACAACACTTAACAACGGTATGCCTGCTGGCGTGTAGCGAAGTGGCTCAATCTGCACAACTTCAGCCTGCAACACCAGCGTATTCAAAACTTAAACTGCTGCAACCTCTGTAGCGTTAGCGGCTACTGGGGCACCATCACGGCTCAACACAGATTTAGATTTCTCTTCTTTCATCATCGGTGATGGCGCAGTCACGGCTGTTTTTGTTGACATCATTAAATGACGTAACACAGCATCGTTAAATTTGAAGCCATGCTCAAGTTCGGCAAGCACTTCAAGGTTGCACTCAATGTTCATTAACACATAGTGTGCTTTGTGGATTTTTTGGATAGGGTAAGCAAGTTGACGGCGACCCCAGTCTTCTAGACGGTGCACAGCACCACCGCTAGCAGTGATTAGCGTGCGATAACGCTCTATCATTGCTGGCACTTGTTCGCTTTGGTCCGGATGGACGATAAACACTAGTTCATAATGTCTCATTAGTACTCCTTATGGATATAAGCCACCTGCAGAGCGTTTTACCTTAGATAAAACGCAAAACAATAGCGTGCAGTGTGACAAGGTTAATTTACTGCTTGCCAGATAACATTACCGAGCAAGCGCGCGATTATAGACAAAAGCCACGCACTAATCAAACACTATTCGTTGCTAAAGGCCTGTTATGGGGGATTAATTAAACCAAATCCGGCATTTCTGCACCAAAGAATTTGCTGCGCAAGGTTTTCAGTTGGTCGCGGTAATCGGCGGCTTTCTCGAATTCCAAATTCTTAGCACTATCGTGCATGGCTTTTTCCAGACGCTTCAGTTCTTTAGCCATTTGTTTTTCTGTTAAGGATTCGTAATTGGCTTGCTCTTGCAGCACCTTACGCTCACGCAGGGCTTCGTCTTTATCGTAGACACCGTCAATAATGTCTTTAATGCGCTTGCTGATGCCTTTAGGTACGATGCCATTGGCTTCATTAAAGGCTAATTGCACGCCCCTTCTACGCTCCATTTCATCCATGGCAGCTTTCATGCTACGGGTGATTTTATTGGCATAAAAAATCACCAGGCCGTTTAGGTTGCGTGCCGCACGGCCTGAGGTTTGTATGAGCGAACGCTCAGAACGCAAAAAGCCTTCTTTGTCTGCATCCAACACCGCCACCAAAGAGACTTCCGGTATATCCAAACCTTCACGAAATAAATTAATCCCGACCAAGACGTCGAATTCACCCAAACGCAAATCGCGTATGATTTCAACGCGCTCAACCGTGTCTATATCGCTGTGCAAATAGCGCACCTTAATACCGTGCTCACTTAAGTAATCGGTTAAATCCTCGGCCATGCGCTTGGTCAAGGTGGTGGCCAACACACGCTCACCTACCGCCACGCGCAATTTAATTTCGCCCAACAAATCGTCCACTTGGGTGTCGGCTGGCTTAACCACAACTTGCGGATCAACCAAGCCGGTGGGCCTAGCAATCATTTCCACCACTTGCTGCTGATGCTGGGCTTCGTACTCCGATGGGGTGGCCGATACAAACACGCATTGGCGCATAATCTGCTCGAACTCTTCAAACTTAAGCGGCCGATTGTCTAAAGCCGAAGGCAAGCGCCAGCCGTAATCGACTAAATTCTCTTTACGCGACTTATCACCTTTATACATGGCGCCGATTTGCGGCACCGTGACATGGCTTTCATCTATGATCATCAAGGCATTGGCCGGCAAATAATCAATCAGCGTCGGTGGCGGGTCGCCGGGATTGCGCCCAGACAAATGCCGCGAGTAGTTTTCTATGCCCTTGCAAAAGCCAATTTCATTAAGCATCTCCAAATCGAATCGGGTGCGCTGTTCTATGCGAGCCGCCTCAACCAGCTTGCCGGTTTTAATGTAAAAATCCACCCGATCTTTAAGCTCGTGCTTAATTTTTTCCATGGCTCGCACCGTGGTTTCTCTAGGCGTCACATAATGGCTGGACGGGTAAACGGTGTAACGGGGAATCTTATTAAAAATCTGACCGGTTAGTGGATCAAACAAGGTGATGGACTCAACCTCATCATCAAACATCGAGATGCGCACCGCCGTTTCATTGTTTTCCGCAGGAAAAACATCAATCACGTCACCACGCACACGAAATGTGCCTCGACCAAAATCAAACTCATTTCTGTCGTATTGCATGCCCACCAATCGGGCTATCATGTCGCGCTGGGCTATCTTTTCACCCTGCTGCACGTGCAAGACCATGCCGTGGTAATCAACCGGATCGCCTATGCCGTAAATCGCCGAAACGGTGGCCACGATAATGCTATCTTCGCGCTCCAATAGCGCCTTGGTAGCAGAGAGTCGCATCTGTTCGATGTGCTCATTGATGCTCGAATCTTTCTCTATGAACAAATCACGCGAAGGCACGTAAGCTTCCGGTTGGTAGTAATCGTAATAAGACACGAAATACTCCACCGAATTGTTAGGAAAAAATTCCCTAAACTCACTGTACAACTGAGCCGCTAAGGTTTTATTGGGTGCCATGACTATCGCCGGCCGGCCGGTTCTGGCAATCACATTAGCCATGGTGTAGGTTTTACCGGAACCGGTCACGCCCAATAGGGTTTGAAACTTCAAGCCATCGTTCACACCTTGAGTTAACTTTTCTATGGCTTGTGGCTGATCGCCGGCAGGCGCAAACGGCTGATACAATTGATACAAACTGTTGGGAAAGGTATGAAACACAGCGCTCTTCAAGGGTTTTTAAGCCTGTGATTTTAACAGTAAAACCAACATTTCTCAGCAATGATTGAAGCTGTGATTTCGCCTTGCGATTTAATTTTAGAACTTTGCTTTACTAAGCTAGTCTGTTTCATTGCCTTTTTTATTAAACCTAAATTTTGCATTGGAAAGCCACATGCGTCGATACGCTTTGATCCTAACATTACTCACCGTCATCCAACCGGCTTATGCAATAGATCAAGAAAAAATTCTCGCGGCCAGCCAAGCCGTTGTCATGGTGCGCGGCTACAACGATAACGGCGGATTGGCCTACGGATCGGGCGTGGTGGTGGCCAACAACAAGGTCTTAACCAACTGTCATATTTTTCGTAACACCAAACAACCTTGGATAGCCAGGGGCGAAGACACCTACACCATTACCTCAGTGCAAGCCGACCGCTGGCATGACTTGTGTTTAGTTGGCGCCAGCAACTTGCCTTTTAAAGCGGCTGTTATCGTAAAAGATCAAACCCTAAATCGCGGCAAAGCCGTCTTGTCCATAGGCCACTCCAACGGCGTGCCCCACCCATTAACATCCATGGGCGTGATCAAATCCACCTACAATTTTGAAGGTTCACACGTGATACGCAGCACCGCTCAGTTTCGTATGGGCGCCAGTGGCAGCGGCATTTTTGATATGGATGGCAACTTGCTGGGCATCAACACCTTTAAAACCCCAGGTCGGCCAGCCTACTTTTACTCCTTACCCATAGAATGGCTGGCTAATTTAGAAAAATTGCCAGTAGAAACGGTTTTTCCAATTGTGGGCAAAGCCTTCTGGGAAGAAGATGACAATAACAAGCCGTTTTTTATGCAAATTGCCATTCCGGAAATCAATCAAGACTGGCCAAGATTGGCTCAAATCGCACAAAAATGGATAGACGCCGATCCCAAAAACTCAGACGCTTGGTATGAGTTGGGCAGCGCGCAGGAAAACCTCAACCAGCTAGAAGACGCTGAAAAATCCTACCGGCAGTCTGCCCTATTGGATGCCGACAATACCGCTTCCTTATTTAGGTTGGGGGTCATTGCTAAAACCAAAGGTGACACACAAACCATGCATAGCATCAATTCAGCCATCGCTAAAATTGATCCCAACCTAGCCGAGGAATACAGCAACAGCCTAGGTTGCAACAAGGAATGCTAGCTTAGCCATTACATAGACCTAAAGGCTGTTTCACGACAGCCTTTTTTTGGCCTTAAGATTGATGGGCTAGGCTTATTCCTAACAAAGCCATTTTTGGGTAAAATAACGCCTATTCAACCCATAGCAACACTTGTTTTAAGGACGCCTATTTTGTCATTATCCGCAGCTCAGCAAGCCTCGATCTTATCCAAACGCGTTCTATCCATCAAAGAATCCCCTACCCTTGCCATCACTGCTAAAGCCGGTAAATACAAGGCAGAAGGCCGCCCCATTATTGGACTGGCCGCCGGGGAACCCGATTTTGATACACCGCAACACATCAAGGATGCAGCCAAACTGGCGATAGACAATGGCTTTACCAAATACACCCCAGTCGCTGGTATTCCAGGCTTGAAAAAAGCCATCGTTAATAAATTTAAAACCGAAAACGGATTTGACTACGCATTGAACGAAGTCATTGTTGGTGTGGGCGGCAAACAAACTATATTCAATTTATGTTTGGCCGTGCTTAACAAAGGTGACGAAGTCATCATACCTGCACCTTATTGGGTGTCTTACGCAGACATTGCGCTGGTGGCAGAGGCCACCCCGATCATCGTTGAATGTGGCATTGAGCAAGGCTTCAAACTCTTGCCTGCGCAGTTGGAAGCAGCCATTACGGCCAAAACAAAAATCTTCATGATCAATTCGCCTTCTAATCCTACCGGCGCAGTATATAGCCTGTCGGAGTTAAAAGCCTTGGGCGAAGTCTTGCTGAAACACCCGCACGTATTGGTGGCAACAGACGATATGTACGAGCATGTTAATTTAACCGGCAGCCCTTTCTACAACATTCTAAATGCCACGCCCGCGTTAAAAGACCGCTGCATCGTCCTCAATGGCGTATCAAAAGCCTACTCCATGACAGGTTGGCGTATAGGCTACGCAGCTGGCCCGGCCTACATTATCAAGGCCATGGAGATCTTGCAATCGCAATCCACCAGCAACGCCACCTCCATATCTCAGGTGGCCGCACAAGCGGCGCTAGAAGGCCCGCAATCGTGCATCACGCCCATGGTCACGGCATTTAAAGAACGTCACCAATACGTGGTGGATCGTTTTAATAGCATGCCAGGCTTAAGCTGCTTGATGGCAGGCGGTGCATTTTATGCCTTCCCAGATGCCCGCGCCGCCATAAATACGCTGTTTAAACAAGCCAAAATCAAAGCCCCAACAGACATGGCGCTAGCAGAATACTTATTGGAAGAGTTTGATGTAGCGGTTGTGCCTGGCTCCGCATTCGGCGCCGAGGGTTACTTTAGAATCTCGTTTGCCACCTCCATGGATAACCTAGAAAAGGCCCTGGACCGCATAGAAAAAGCCTTGGCATAAAATTAATTTTTCAATTTAAGCGTTTTAGTTATTGACCAAAAGACGCTTAAACCTTAATATCACGCCTTCACCGATTCCTCGATAGCTCAGTCGGTAGAGCAACGGACTGTTAACCTCGGTATTCACCTGAACCAAACCCACTTGTAGACAGACTGTGACTCACTTTCTGTGTCATCCCAAGTAAAATAACCACTCAATAAATTCAAAAAAATACTGACTCTCCAATACCATTAACCATTATTGTCCACTTGCAAACAGTATTGAGGTGGGGTAAGCTTTATCAGATACGCTTCCAAGCAGACAATCCTATCATTAGGAACATCTTGCAAAATGCTTACAAGTTAAAAATTTAGCTTACAACAAACTAGGATATTCAATATGGAACTGACTAAAAGTGTTTGGAAATTAGTATTACAAGAATCAATCGATGCAATACGTATCGAAGTGGATAAAGATATGCCTTTATCGGCTATCCAAATACTGCTAGCTATGCCCTCCAAGGGCAAGATTAGCTTTAGAGAAGTAGAACGCATGACGAACTTACCACACGCAACCTGTAGTCGTGGACTTAGTTTGTTGGCGGGCTTTACGAAGTATAGACAAACAGGTTTAACACCACTGATTGTCTTTAGTGATGATGTTGAGGACAGACGTTCTAGGTTTGCAGAACTGACGGGCGAAGGTCACGCTCAAATTGAAAAGGTGTACAGCATCGTTTCTAGGCGTTTGGCTAGAGCAACCCAATCCAAATAACTTAATAACAAATACTTCCATGGTCTAATTGCGTCTGTTACTCAGCAATGTTCTGAAAATACGTTCGCTCACATATGAGCAAAAATCAGTCAATAAAAACAGTAAATTACAAAGAATAGTGTGTCCTAACGTTGTGTCATAACTACGTAGAATCAAGGTTACAGGGGTGTATAGAAGGCAGCAATCATAATGGATAAAATGTTTGACGGAAGCCCTAGAACCCAGTATAGTGCTGGCTTCTCGAAGTTATGAGAATAATTCCTCGATAGCTCAGTCGGTAGAGCAACGGACTGTTAATCCGTGTGTCCCTGGTTCGAGCCCAGGTCGAGGAGCCAAAATACTAAAAGCCCTGCAGCGATGCGGGGCTTTTTCATTTCCGGTCATTTGGTATACTGATCGCTTAAACGCTGGATTAGCTCGATGCCTCAACTGTAATTAATCGATGTTCACACAAAATACCGGGCACCCTCAGAGTTAGAAAGAATCCATCGAAATAGTAATCGTGAGACTGACACAAGAGAATGCAATGAGTCCTTTTAAACCATATTTTTTATCGATACTTTTTACGTGTGTATTGCCAGGCCTTTCATTGGCTCAACCCTCAGCTTCTGAATTGAGTGAATATACCCCCATTTCATTACCGCAGTACCTCCAAACCGTTAAAGAGAATAATGCCATTATCGGCAATAAACGCTTAGGCAAAGAAACGGTAGCGGCTATAAAGCAGTCTTTATCACTTTATCAATTCAACCCCTCAATAAGTTATTCAAAAGGCACTTTCTATCAACAAGTTCCTTATACCCCATACGACATTCCAACATCCAACACTTTTGGACTAAATTTCAATATCGAGGGTTGGAATAAGCGCTCTACCCGCTCTAAGTATGGCGAGGCCGAGATTGGCAGAAGTGATGCAGATTACCAAGCTACTGAAGCAGATATTCAAACAGCAGCTACTTTGGATTATATCGATGCCCTTAGGAATCGTTTGCTATTTAACTCTTATGCGACCGCTGCTAAAAAGGTTGCCGCCTTGCCGCAGTCTGATCAGACAAAAGATTCTACTCAGCTTTTGCTTTATTACGAAAATGCTAGTGCGAAGGATTTGCAGTTTACTTCTCTGAGCCTCATAAATCATTCTGGGGATAAATTTAAGAATCTACCCCTGCCTATTGGCAATCTAAACATAGAGCCGCAAAACTTTAATCTTGAGGAGTTAATCAATCAGGCGCTAGCTATTCGGACTGACATTGTGGTGATGCAAGCAGCGATTAATTCGTCAGAAAAGAATATCTCCATGACCCAGGCCAACCGTAATTTGGATGTGCAACTTTTTGTTTCGTATACCACCACACCTGAATATACTTCGAGCGGTTATACTTATCTCCGTCAAAGTGGTTTTTCAGCTGGCCTATCCATTCCACTTCCGGTAAACAACTATTTACAAAATGCAGACATCGTACAGGCTGACAATCAAAAACTAGGGCTAGAGATGCAGCTGCGTGACCTCAAGTCCCAAGTGCGTGTTCGGGTCATGCAGGCTTTGCTACAATATGACTCGGCCAAGCAAATACTGGCACAAGCCAACAGTGAGTTATTGGATGTCTCTAAAGTCGCCAATCAAAGTAGTGCAAAAGACATCATGGATGTTCGAGATAAAGAAGGCGCATTAATTGATGCGCAAACAAACCATGTCAAAGCGCTAGTTAATGTTTGGCGTCAAAGTGGCAACTATAGTATTCCTAATATATGAAGACAATTACTCTCATCCTATTTTTTAGTTGCACAACCGCAACGGCCGCGCCTCCAGCAGTTGCTCCTGGGGGTTTAACGCCACTGCAAATCATTGCCCATCGTCAAAGGTCAGATGAATCTGCTGCAATAAACCCCGGCTCAGGGCAGGCAAGGTTTCTTTTTAATAGCACGGTAATCAACTCTAATAGCCAGAGCACTAATCAGCCAAAATTCTCATCGGCAAATAATTTAAGTTCGGCTTATATCGACTATCTCGATGAGGGGGCTAGTGCAAATGTGAATGCTGTAGCCAATCCCTTTGCCTCAAAGGTAGCAAAAAGTCACGTACAAGGAATGGTTTTTTTAAATTCTGCCCATGTGACCCATATGAGGGTCGCACCAGATTCGGCCAAAAAAATTATTAATGAATCAGCACCCAGGAAAAGCAAATGAAAACAAAACTCCTAATCACCTCATTGAGCCTAATGGCAACATCAGCTTATGCTCAGCCATCAATACCGCCTGTCGGTATGCCGCCTCCAACAGTAAGGGCAGAGATGCCTCGTGAAGCAGCTCCATCTACGCCTCAGCCAGCAATGCAAAGACCAATGCCACAAATGAATCAAAGTGGTCCGCAGCCTGCTGTTGGTGCTACTGGTGGTAATGAGCACCTACTCTCACCCCCACCCCCACCAGAACACAACCAAACGACTCCCATACTAACACTACCCATACTAACAGTAGACCCAAACTAACAGTAGACCCAAACTAACAGTAGACCCAGACTAACAGTAGACCCAGACTAATAGTAGACGGTAGCTAAGAATGGTGTTGGTTGAAATGGCACCCCTCGTCTCCGCAAGTATAAGACTTCTATAGATTGCAAGAAATGAGAAAAAAATGAAAACAAAACTCCTAATCACCTTATTGAGCCTAATGGCAACATCAGCTTATGCTCAGCCACCAATACCGTCTGTCGGTATGCCGCCTCCAACAATCAGGGCTGTGGTACCCCATGAAGGAGTTCCATCCATGCCTCAAGCAAATCTGCCAAAGCCGGCGCTAATGAATAACGGTGGTTCACAGTCTGCTGTTGGTGCTACTGGCGGTACCGGTGGCGCTGGTGGCAATGGCGGTTTGTTAATTGGCAATGCTAGCAAATGGTATCCAGATGGATCAATACCCTCACCAATACCAGGCAAGCCATCAGCCACTGCAAATACCGCTGGCTCTTCAAATGCCTCTGCAAAACAGGTCCCGCCAATTCCTGTAAACCCAGAACTAATAAGCACAATGACTAGTGCCTCTCAAAAAAAACAACAGGCAGTAACTGCCGCTGAACAAGAATATGAAAAATATGTAGATAGATTTAAGCGTTTTTTACAAAGCAATGGTGCTCAACTGACGATAATATCGAAACCCGTAGTCAATTCAATTCCCCCTATATTCGAATACTATATCAGCGCACCAAATAGTAGTAGTAGCTACGTAGAAGTGTCAAATTCAGAGTACGATGGCTGGGTACATGTGGGCTCCTCGACCATCAAAACTGTGACAGTTTATGACTCGCAGACTGGCACCACCACTACAGTGCAGGTCACTATTGACCACCCCGGTGCTAAAGCTGAAATTTTTGCAAAAGCGAATGTGCCTTTAACACCCCAATTGATAGAGACGGCATTGAGTGTTGCTCTTTACAGGGGTAACGCTGAAGTAATGGTTGCGACCCCGCCCCCGCCATTACCTTATTAATTATTGAATCGCCCCGTCCAGACTAGGCGCCCTCCATTTTAAGCACTACAAATGTCTACTGAAATCGGGGAAGTCTATACAAGTATAGCCATTTTAAAAGCCTTTCCAGCCTTCCTTTCAGCTAAAGCGCGCCATATTAAGGGTAAGTCCTGTTGATTTATATCAAATTTTAAGTAGAATTTAGTCAACAATTCTTTGAGCTGCCTTCAGCATCATGCTAAGACTACCGCCCTAGACTTCGAGTACATTCAATCCTAGGGAGCGTTAGATGAAAATGAAATTATTCTTTGTGGCAGCATTAGGCTTAATTCCGGCATTTGTATTTGCAGAACTGCCAACGACAACCACACCAAAGCCAACGACAACCACACCAAAACCAACGACAACCACACCAAAGCCAATGAGTCAGCAAACGGCGCCCAAGGCTCCTGGTTCCCGGTCGCCAAATAACACTGTTCCGTCAGCAATTGATCGACAGATGTATAAAGGAAATTCTGTTGGCAGCACATCTTCGGCCAAAGTATTGCCCGAACCGCCACCACCGGACGACTACAATACAACAAAATCAGCAACAATGGAAAGTTACTGAGTTAACCTTAGTAAATTTACATTTACAAGATCTCAAACATTATTTATGCCAAACGATATTCTTGAGACTTTTTCGATTATTTCAATTTATGGTCTATACAGCCTTTATGTTTTGACATTTATTGAAATTGTTCTTTTGATGAAATGGAGGCCGGTAAGCGTTGATGTAAAAGAGGCTGTCGTATCTGCCTTAAGTGAACTTCTCCCAATTCTCTTAAACTTTTTTGCTCTAAGTGTAAGTTTTAGCCTAATAAAACCAATTATGGTGTTTGCTTGGGAGCACAGAATTTTCACTGTAGATATAAACACCCCTGGGGGCGTACTAGCTGCTTATTTATTTGGTGAATTTATCTTCTACTGGCAGCATCGAGCTCTACATAGAGTCCGTTGGTTTTGGTTAGATCATGCGGTTCATCATTCCTCGAATCAACTGAACTTATCCGCGGCATGGCGTATGGGCCTGACTAGTCGCATTGTTGGCGCAACGATCTTTTTTGCGCCTATGATTTGGCTTGGATTTGGACTTCATGCAACCATTACCGTATTCGGAGTAGTTGGGATTTATCAAACTTTATTGCACACAAGTTGGTTTCCAAAGCTTGGTATTCTAGAAAATTTTCTAATAACGCCATCGCTTCATCGGGTTCACCATGGCTCGAATCCTGAATATTTAGATTGCAATTACGGCAGTACGCTATGTATTTATGACCGAATTTTTGGTACTTACGTAGCTGAGCGATCCGATGTTGCAATTCGATTTGGATTGGTGGAGCCTTTAAAGACAAATAATCCTTTAATTGTGTACTTTCACCAATGGATTTATTTGGCGCGTGATTTAAAGTCAATTAGAGGGCTAAAGAACTTTGTTCTATTATTTTTAATGCCGCCAGAATGGTCGGCTAGCGGCAGTCTTAAAAAAACAAATCCAATTCTTGCTAAAAAATCCGCCTCCTTGCTTCCTGTGCTGGTCAGCACAGACGGGGCATGATGATGGACTTAGGTATTGACTCTTTCCATGATTGGGTTCAATTCGGCTTTTATATTTTCTACGCTATTGCGATAGTAGAAATTTTTATCTTGAGAAAATTCAAACCAATGCATTTTGATTGGAGAGAGTTTTTTATAACGGCATCTACTGTTTTTGTCTCTCGCTATATTGGGTATATTTTGCCATTTAATTTGGCCGGTCCACTAATGAAGTATGCATGGAAAAACCCTATTGGAGAAATATCACTAGATAATCCCATTAATTTCCTACTACTTTTTTTATTGATGGAGCTTGTTTTTTACTGGACGCATCGAATAGGCCATCGTGTGCGATTTTGGTGGCTTACGCACAGCGTACATCACAGTCCTAGAACCTATAACTATGCAACATCTTTACTGAATGGTCTTACTGGAAAATTTATCGGCAATGGAATTCTTTTTTCTGCACTGATATGGATGGGCTTTGACGGTAAGGCTGTGATTATTATTCTATTTGGGATTGATCTTTATCAAACTGCGATACATACCACTTGGATTGGAAAATTAGGATTTTTAGAAAAGATATTAATGACCCCTTCTTTGCATCGCGTCCACCATGGATCAAACGAGCTGTATCTCGATTGTGATTTTGGCGGATCGTTATGTATATTTGATCAGATTTTTGGGACGTACGTTG
>JACCDV010305210.1_pt1 | contig 34552 bp, 28 predicted proteins | sample 7446131 | NCBI WGS metagenome assembly JACCDV01 (sample SAMN15323448, study PRJNA562643) | freshwater metagenome | isolation source: river surface water | place: USA:Blue River Watershed | collected 2017-08-17
TCAAAGTATTGCTACTTCATGCTGCCCCTCGACTTGCATGTATTAAGCCTGCCGCTAGCGTTCATCCTGAGCCAGGATCAAACTCTCCATTGTAAATGTTGTTTGATCATGACTATCAATCTCAAATAAATCCGAAATTAACGGTCTGATATAATTCTGTTGATGCTATAACCTTTACCTGATTTTTTCAATTAATCAGTTACTATTGTTTCCAAACTTTCAAAGATCTTAGTGTTTTTTTTGCGCGCCATTATTCATAGCGGGGTGCAAAGGTAGACACAATATTTTTACTAGCCAAACTTTATTTGATAATTATTTAAAATACTTTTAAAAATAATCAACAAAATAAGGCCGATAAGATTTCAAGAACTAACCCCTTTTTGAAGAGGGACGGCAAAGATAGAGCCTCATTTCTAAGCCACCAAATTTTGATGGATTAATTTTAAAGTTTTTTTGAACTTTTATGCTGCTTTATAAATGCCTCAGAGAACTCCTGTTATTGATATTTCATCGCTAACGGGCGGCAAAGATAGGGAGTATATTATCTCAGCCAAATATATTGTATACTATTTTTAATTTTTTTTCGTTCAAGCCCTTCATAATCTATCAGTTATACGCTCAAACGCAATAGGACAAAGGATTCTAGTTACCCAATTTTTTTTAAGAAATCTGGGTAGATAATCTGAGATAAATAAAGGCCACAAGCTGGAGTGGAAAAATCGACCCTTTGTTCGTCCTTTGAAGCCACAATTTCATGCCATTCTTGGATACTAATTTGCCCCCTTCCAACCTGCACCATGGTGCCCACTAAACCACGGATCATCCCTCTTAAGAAGCGGTTGGAGTGGATTTCGAACTGAATATCAGACCCAGACATAGTCCAATTGGCCCTGGTAATGGCACATTGAAAGCTGTTGACCTGGGTGTTTTTCTTTGAAAAACTCTCAAAATCGGTATAGTTCAATAAGGAATCTGCAGCAGTTTGCATTAAACTTAGATCAAGGGGAAAGGGATAAAACCAAGATCTCCCCTCTGAAAATGGGTCTTTGGATTGGTGTATCTTATATATGTACCCTCTTTTGATGGCATCAAAACGGCTATGCGCCTCGTTTGGAACAGCATAAATGCCTTTCACCACCACTGAATTGGGTAAAATTGCGTTTAAATTATAGACATGCTTTGGAAGGACTTCTAATTCGGTGTCAAAATGCAAGAAATTTTGATACGCATGCACCCCTGCATCCGTCCTTGAAGCACCTGTTAATGAAATAGGTGATCTAAATAAGGTTTCCATGGCGTTTTCTAGCGCTCCTTGCACAGTGCCTACATTTTGTTGAATCTGAAATCCACCAAATGAAGCCCCGTCATAACTAAGTTCTATAAAATACCTTGCCATGAATCATTTAATTAAGCCACTAAGCTACAATTTTTTTGATTCCACACTATTTAGCGCATCAAAACAAAATCGATTCCTAACTTAGTAACTTAATTATAAGCCTTTCGTTATATAAATTCAATCCACTTTCAAATGAAAAAAATAGCCTTATTCGCATCTCTTTTTTTGGCATTTACATTAAATGCACAAACTAAAACCGAGCAAGTAGATAGTAGCTGGAAGCAAAACTATCGTGCAGTCGCAACAAAGACCAACAACCTTAAGCACACTAAATTAGTTGCGAGTTTTAACTATGAAAAATCGCAAATGAATGGCGAAGTATGGTTGAAATTGCAACCACATTTTTATCCAACAAAAAATTTAGTATTGGACGCGAAAGCAATGGATATTAAAGAAGTTGCTTTGATGAATGGTGCTGCAAAAACAAAACTATCTTATACTTATGATAGTCTTCAACTGCATATCGACTTGGATAAAACCTATACTGCAAAAGAGTCTTACACTATCTATATCAAATACATCGCACGTCCGAATGAGTATAAAGGAAAAGGTAGCGAAGCTATAAGAGATGCAAAGGGCTTGTACTTTATAAATCCATTAGGTACAGACAAAGATAAGCCAACACAAATTTGGACCCAAGGAGAAACCGAAGCAAGCTCTGTTTGGATTCCAACCATTGATAAAACAAATCAAAAAACAACACAGGAATTTTATTTAACGGTACCAAGTAAATACGTTAGTTTATCCAATGGTTTATTGGTAAAACAAACAGATTTAAAAAATGGATTAAGAGAAGATGTTTGGAAGATGGACCTTCCCCACTCCCCTTATTTATTTTTTATTGGCATTGGCGATTATGCCGTGATTAAAGACAGTTATAAAGGAAAGGAAGTAAGCTACTACATTGAAAAACCTTATGAAAAAGTAGCAAGAAAAATTTACGGCAACACGCCGCAGATGATTGCTTATTTTGAAAGTAAATTAGGCGTTGCTTATCCTTGGAGTAAGTATGCTCAAATTAGTGGTAGAGACTATGTGAGTGGTGCCATGGAAAATACCACGGCTACTTTGCATAGCGACGCTGTACAGCAAGATGCAAGAGAATTGATTGACGGTAATAATTGGGAAAGTACCATTGCACATGAATTATTTCATCAGTGGTTTGGGGATTTAGTGACTGCAGAAAGCTGGAGCAATCTCACCGTGAATGAAAGCTTTGCCGACTATAGCCAAACACTTTGGTTTGAACATAGCCAAGGTAAAGATGCTGGTGCATTTGAGAACTATACTGGACTTCGTAGTTACTTGAGTAGCCCAAGTGATGCTGAGAAGCATTTAGTGCGCTTTTATTATCAAAATCAAGAAGATGTATTTGACTTAGTGAGTTACCAAAAAGGTGGACGCATATTAAATATGTTAAGACACTTGGTGGGTGATGATGCCTTCTTTGCTTCTTTGAATAAATATTTAACAGACAATAAATTCTCAAACGGTTCTGCTATCAAACTTAAATTGGCTTTTGAAGCAGTGACAGGTAAGGATTTAAATTGGTTCTTTAATCAATGGTATTTTGGTAGTGGTCATCCGTATGTGCGCATCCAGCAAAAATACATGGCAGACCAACAAAAGGTATTGGTGACGATTCAACAAACGCAAACTCAAAATAAATTATTCACGCTGCCTGTGGGGATTGATGTTTATGTAAATGGCAATCGCAACCATTATGAGGTATGGAGTAAAAACAAAGTAGATAGCTTTTATTTCCCAGCGGCTGTGGCACCAGACAATGTGAATGTAGACAATGATAAAATATTATTGTGGGCAAAAGACGAGTCCAAGCCAATAGAACAATACGCTTATCAATTTAAGCATGCACGTAATTTTATGGATCGTTTTGAAGCAGCGAACGAAGCAGCGACTAACTTAAAGAATCCTGCAGCTAAAGCCATCATAGAAGCTGCAATAAAAGATACTTTCCATGTGATTCGTTCTATTGCCTTAACTAGCTATAATCCAACCGCTATTGATGCCAGTATGGAAGCGCAAATTTTAGAACTTGCTGCAAAAGATAAAGTGAGTTCTGTGAGAGAAGATGCGATTAATGTATTGAGCAAAATCAACAAACCTAGTTTCACACCATTGTATGAAAAATGGGTGAATGACTCCTCTTACACAGTGGCAGGTGCTGCATTAGCTGCATTAGAAATAGTAGATAGTGCAAAAGCTATTGACATTGCTAAGGCATTCTCTAAACAGACATTGAAGAAAAGATTGAATACAGTAGTGACCACTATTCTAACTAAATATGGGGACGAGCAAATGTTTGACTTCGTTGCTAGCACCTACGGCAAATTGAATATTCAGTCATCAGAGAAATTTGAAATGACGATGCCATTTGCACAGCTATTAATTAAAACAACAGACCCTATTAAGTTTAAGAAAGGGATTGACCTGATTGTTGAATTTAGAGAAGCCATTCCTCAAGGATATAGAGTACAGACGGATCCATATTTTAATTTTAAAATACTAGGCGATATTATTAAAGCCAAAAAGCAAAAAGGAGAAACTGAGCTGGTTGCTATGGTGACTGCAGTGTTGCCAAAAATGTAATTAAAAAAAGAGCCTCCAGTTGGAGGCTCTTTTTTTATTGATATGTTCTTATAGTTTATTTTCCAAAATCTTACCAGGATCCGCCTGCGCCACCACCGCCAGAGCTTCCTCCTCCAAATCCGCCGAATCCTCCACCGCTATCGCCCCATCCGCCGCCGCCGTGTCTACCACCGCCGCCTAGTAAAGAACCTAGTAACATGCCTGTGGCAACATCACTAAATCCGCCACCACCGATATTGGATCCACCGCCACCGCGTCCATTTCTTAACACCACAAAAATGATGATTAAGATGATTAAAAATAATCCTCCGCTTCCTTTAGATTTTGATCTTGATTTTTTTGGCCTAGCTTCTTTGTATTCTCCTACTGCAGCTTTCGCAATATTGTCTGTTGCTTGGTCAATACCTTCGTAATAATTACCTGCTTTGAATGCAGGCTTAATATCATTGTCAATAATTTTTAATGCAGTGATATCTGGAATGGCACCTTCTAATCCATAACCTACTTCGATCCTGATTTGACGATCGTTGATGGCGATTAATAAAAGCACCCCATTATTCGTTTTTTTATTGCCAATGCCCCATTCTCTAAATAATTTTGTTGCGTATTCTTCCTTTGGATATCCATCTAAACTTGGGATAATCACTACAGCTATCTGATTGGAACTACTATCGTCAATAGCCACCAATTTATTTTCTAAGGCCTGCTTTTGTTCTGGCGTCAATACACCAGCCATATCTGTCACAAGGGTTGCTGGATTAGGCTTCGCAATGATAGTTTGCGCAATTGCATTGTTTGCAAAAAGCAATGCCTGTAAAAAGAAAACGATTGTTAAAACAAAAGGCGATATGCCAAATAATTTTATCTTTCTCATTTGCCCATCATGATTTCGTCAGATAATTCATTTTCATCCGTTACACGATCATATGGAAAATGATCTTTTAATGCATGACCCACCGCATCAATTACAGCAACCATGCCATCTACATAATGTGCTTGCTTAAAATGACCAGTCATTTCTTGCACTTGTTGGTACCAAAACTCCACGCCTACTTTTTCATGAATTTGTTGATCGCCATAAATAGCTAATTTCTTATCCGATACGGCCACGTATACCAATACACCATTGCGGTCCTTGGTTTCATTCATCTTGTTCTTGAAAAATATTTCGGTCGCACGTTGAAGTGCATCCTGCTTTTTAGGAATACTTGTTTCTACAAAAACACGGATCTCACCGCTTGTATTTTTTTCAGCAGCTTGAATCGCCTGGACAAGCTGTTGCTTGTCCGAGGCACTCAATAAGTTATCCGTGTTGGATTTAAATAGATTCAGTGGATTCCACATAGTATTGTTGGTTTGGGGATTAAAACAGGATTAGAATTTTACTTCTGGTGCTTTAGAAGCACCTTCGTCTGCTTTAAATCCTTCTTTGGTTTTGAAACCAAACATACCAGCTACTAAGTTCAAAGGAAATGATCTTGCTCTTTTATTGTAATCAGCGATTGCAGCGTTAAAGTCGTTTCTTGAAACTTTAATTCTGTTTTCAGTTCCTTCTAATTGAGCTTGTAAGCCACGGAAGGCATCATTTGCTCTTAAATTAGGATAGTTCTCTGAAACCACTAATAAACGACCCAAAGCCTGAGACAATTGTCCTTGGTTTGCTTGGAACTGTTGTAATTTTTCTGGTGTCAAATCTTTTGCATCCACTTTCATTTGTGTAGCGCTTGCACGAGCAGCAATTACATTTTCTAAAGTAGATTTTTCAAAATTTGCTTCTCCTTTAACTGTATTTACCAAGTTCGGGATTAAATCCGCACGTCTTTGGTAATCACTTTGCACGTTATTCCATGCTTGATTTACATTCTCGTCTTGATTCACTAAGCCATTATAGCCGTTGCAACCATAGCCTATTAAAATTACGAGTACTCCTAAAAAAATGAATAGTCCTAAATTTTTACGTAACATAGTTTTTGTATTTGTTTATAAAGATAGCGCAAAGCTAGTACCAAACTCGTTTTATGACGGAAAGTCCTGACAAAAAGAACCCCTCCCGAAGCCGGGAAGGGTAATAATTAACAAGTTCTTATAAAATTATTAGATAAAATTTACTTTTTTCATCAGTTGCTTACGCGCCTTCTCCTTTAATAGCTGCGATACCTGGCAGAATTTTACCTTCAAAATATTCTAATAAAGCGCCACCGCCTGTACTTACATAACTTACTTTGTCATTGAAACCAAATTGATTCACGGCTGACACACTGTCGCCACCTCCTACTAAACTAAAAGCACCTTTTTCGGTTGCTTCTGCCACAGCCTCGGCGATTGCTTTTGTTCCAACTTGGTAATTAGACATTTCAAACACACCCATTGGACCATTCCATAAAACGGTTTTACTTGCCAAAATCACTTCTTTAAACTTCGCTCTAGATTGTTCTCCAATATCCAAGCCCATCCAACCATCTGGAATAGACATGCTCTCGCAATTTTTTCTTTCTGTGTCATTTGAGAAAGCAGTGGTGATGATATTATCTACTGGCAAATGAATATTGACGCCTTTTGCTTTTGCCTTTTCTAAAATTTCTAAAGCAAGCGGCATACGATCGTCTTCGCAAATAGATGTTCCAATCTGACCGCCCTGCGCTTTAAAGAAAGTATAAGCCATGCCACCACCAATAATGATATCGGTAGCGCGCTCCAATAAATTTTCAATGATTAAAATTTTATCCGACACTTTCGCGCCACCAATTATAGCCGTGAAAGGTTTTTGTGCTTCGTGTAAAACTTTTTCTGCACTCACTACTTCTGCTTCCATCAAGAAACCAAAAGTTCTATTTTCTTTAGCAAAATATTGTGCAATGATGGCTGTTGATGCGTGCGCTCTATGCGCTGTTCCAAATGCATCGTTCACATATACATCCCCTAGCTTTGCTAATTTTTCGGCAAATGCTACGTCGCCTTTTTCTTCTTCCTTGTAAAATCTTAGGTTCTCTAATAACAATACCTGACCTGCTTCTAAAGCTGCTGCTTTATTTACGGCGTCTGCACCAATGCAATCATCTGCAAACTGTACCTCCTTGCCACCCAATAATTCTGACAAATGTGCCACTACATGTTTTAAAGAATATTTATTTGTAGGGCCATCCTTTGGTCTTCCCAAGTGGCTCATTAAAATAACACTACCACCGTCTTGTAAAATTTTATTGATTGTTTTTACAGTGGCACGCATACGTGTGTCATCTGTAATTTGAAATTGCTCATTTAATGGCACATTAAAATCTACACGAACAAGGGCTTTTTTACCCGCGAAAGAAAATGATTGAAAACTGCTCATATTGTATGTTTAAATTCTTTTATAATTTTTGTGGCTACTTGGAAACTGAATAAAAATGCCCCCGGATTTCGGAGGCATTGTATATGTTTAATTTACTTATTTAATTTTGCTTGCAAAGTATTTCACTGTGCGCACCAATTGGCTTACATAACTCATTTCGTTATCATACCAAGCTACTGTTTTAACCAACTGCACATCGCCTTGTGTCATTACTTTAGTTTGAGTTGCATCAAATAATGAACCATAAGAAATACCAATGATATCAGAACTTACAATCTCATCTTCTGTGTAACCAAAAGATTCATTTGCTGCTGCTTTCATAGCTGCGTTCACTTCCTCTGCAGTTACTTTCTTAGTTAAAATGGTTGTTAATTCAGTTAAAGAACCAGTGATGGTTGGAACACGTTGCGCAGATCCATCTAACTTACCTTTTAAGCTAGGCAATACTAAACCAATTGCTTTTGCAGCACCGGTTGTGTTAGGAACAATATTCGCAGCAGCTGCTCTTGCTCTTCTTAAATCATTTTTTGGATGCGGTCCGTCCAAAGTATTTTGGTCATTGGTATAGGCATGCACGGTTAACATTAAACCAGTCACGATACCAAATTGCTCTTCTAAAACTTTCGCCATTGGCGCTAAACAGTTTGTAGTACAAGATGCACCAGAAATTACTGTTTCAGTACCATCAATAATTTCATGGTTGGTATTGAACACTACAGTCTTCATTTCGCCAGTTGCTGGAGCAGAAATCACCACTCTCTTAGCACCTGCTTTAATATGTAATTCTGCTTTTTCTTTATCTGTAAAGAATCCTGTAGACTCAATCACTACATCTACATCATGCGCGCCCCAAGGAATTTGAGCTGGATCTCTTTGTGCATATATTTTAACAGCATGGCCATTGACCAATACTGCATCTTCTGTAGATTTTACATCGGCATCAAAACGACCTTGAGCACTATCATACTTTAATAAGTGCGCTAAAGCAGCTGGAGAAGTAAGGTCATTGATTGCGACTACTTCGATCCCTGGTGTATTGTAAATTTGACGGAAAACTAAACGTCCGATACGGCCAAAACCGTTGATTGCCACTTTTACTGAACTCATTGTATTCGATTTATTTATTAATAGAGATGCGAAGATACAATCCTTTTAAAAATAAAATCCTAAATCCGGATTAAATAACGAACAAGACTCAATAAAAACAAGCTTTAAGACAATCAGCAGGATATTTCATTAAACACAAACCTTTGCAGTAGCCATATTCTTGAAATAGCTAATTTCTCAAAATCAGGAAAAAAAGGCCAAATTGTTTGGCAGTAAAGCCTATGAATCCTATTTTTGCGACCCAATTGACCCAAAAGGTCGTACAGTTGGCCGGTTCGTCTATCGGTTAGGACAGCCCCCTTTCACGGGGCAAAGACGGGTTCGATTCCCGTACCGGCTACAAAGCCTCTCACAAAGTGAGAGGCTTTTTTAATGCGACACAACGAAGAAAGCTCGCTTTTGAAAGTTGGGGAGCGTTAAAAAAAGCCAAACAAACGCTTCGCGTTTGTTTGAAAGGCTTTGGGTAAGGCCACAGCCGAGGAAGTCGGCGAAGCCGACAGTCCCGAAGGCTTTCAAAATGATTTTGAAATCGAACTAGCACTATTGCTAAAAGGGTCTTTTCCTTAAGCTTATTAAAAGATATTTGCCTTCAAAATAATTAAATCATTTGATATTAATCTATATTTATCTATGTCAACTTTCAAAAAATCAGCCATGAAAATAAAGTGCTCAATCATTTTAAGTTTATTATTCATCAATTGTCTTCAAGCACAAACCATCGACCCATGGAAAATCAGTGCTAAAAATTGGGACACAAAAAATTATTACGGCGCTACTGTTGCCAATGGAATGATTGGTGTGGTGTCGTCTCAAGACCCATTTAAAGTAAAGGATGTCATTTTAGCTGGCGCCTATGATCTATATGGCAGAGGCAGGGTGAGTAATTTTTTGAGGAGTTTTAATTTGTTAAACATGCAAGTGCGCATTGATGGCACCGATATGCAGGCAAATAATGTTCAGGAAATGACCCAAAACTTGAACATGAAAGAGGCAAGTTTTACAACAAGTTTTGAGTATGGTGATAAAGCCACAATAAGCTATACCTATTATGCCTTAAGACAATTGCCATTCACTGTATTGATGGATGTGGTGATTACGGCGAAAAAAGATATTGAACTTGGCGCTTCAAGTGTGATGGAAGCCCCAGATGCATTGAAAGAAGTACAGAACTATTACAACGAAATTGATCGTCCACATGTAGTGATTAGCTTACTAACATCTGCTGCTAAAAGTCCGACTGGCAAACTCACTATGTGCGCTTCAAATACATTCTTATTTAGTGAACCACATGGGGCTGAACCTAGAGTGATCCATGAAATGTGGGATAACAATATGCACTTGATGAAGTTTTCAAAAAAAATGAAAGCTGGTACCAAATATAATTTTTCAATTGCTGGAAGTTCAATCACATCTGCACACCATGATGATCCTTTAAATGAAGCTGAAAGATTAACCATTTTTGCAAAACTAGAGGGAAGAGAAAGATTGATCCAACATCATCAATCTGCTTGGGCGGATTTATGGAAAAGTGATATCAGAATTGAAGGAGATGATCAAGCACAACAAGATATCAGAAGCATGTTGTATCATTTATATTCATTTGTTCGTCCTGGATCCAATTTGAGTCCTTCTCCGATGGGCTTATCTGGATTAGGTTACAATGGCCATGTATTTTGGGACACTGAGTTGTGGATGTATCCTCCATTATTATTGTTACAGCCAGAAATGGCGAAATCGATGATTCAATATCGTTTTGACAGATTAAATGCTGCAAAAAGAAATGCATTCAATCATGGATTTAAAGGCGCTATGTTCCCATGGGAAAGCGCTGGATCTGGGGTTGAAGAAACACCGGTCTGGGCCTTGAGTGGACCTTTTGAACACCATATCACAGCCTGTGTTGGATTTGCAGCTTGGAATTACTATTTAGTCACTCAAGACAAAGCATGGTTGAAAGAAATTGGTTGGCCATTGTTAAAAGAAACTGCAGATTTTTGGGCTAGTAGAGTGGAAAGAAAAGGACCTGGAAAATTTGAAATCAATAATGTTGTAGCAGCAGATGAGTGGGCAGAAAATGTAGACAATAATGCCTTTACTAATGCAGCGGCGATTGCCAATTTAGAAGCAGCAAATAAAGCAGCGACAATCCTAGGTTATCCTCAACAACAAGATTGGGCGGTCGTTGCAAAAAATATTCCAATTTTGACGATGCTCGATCAAAACGGCGCAAAGATTACACAAGAACATGCTACCTACAAAGGTGAAGGCATCAAACAAGCAGATGTGAATCTTTTAGCTTTCCCTTTAAAATCAATAACAGATAAGGCTCAAATAAAAAGAGATTTGGACTATTATTCTGTAAGAGTTCCGAACCAAGGAACACCTGCGATGACGCAAGCTATTTTTGCTTTATTGTATGCAAGATTAGGAGAGACGGAAAATGCATATCATTTTTTCAAAGATGCGTATCAACTTAATTTGAATCCACCATTCAGAGTGATTGCTGAAACTAAAGGAGGAACAAACCCCTATTTTGGAACAGGTGCTGGAGGAATTTTACAATCGATGCTTATGGGATTTGGTGGTCTTGATATTACCGAAAATGGAATTGTACAATTGCCTACAAAGCTCCCTGCAAAATGGAAGAAATTAGAAATTACTGGCGTGTTAGGAAAAAATTATGTGGCCCAATAGGATTAGGATTGGATTGAACTCATAAGATAAAACAATCTATCTAAAACTTGCACGAAGAATCCTGTCATTTAAGGATTTTCCAATACCAATTTCAGGGAACTGCTCAATGATGATGCAGTCCAACCCCATGCCGTCTAAATCATACATGGACTTATATAAATTGGTGCTAGCCTCTTCTAAATCTGCGGCTATAGATAGATTTATATTAGTCGTGTTTGGCAAATTGACTTCTAATTTACCAATTGTAAGCGCTCCAATCTTAAGATCTCGATTTTCATAGATAAAATCTAGTATACTATCAACTATACAAAATTTTGTCTTTGGAGCATAATGCATAGGAGACATACCTGGGGTTGTCACTTTCTCTTTTTTTGTAGCCTGCACCTTTGACTTACCTGCAATAAATTCTATTGCATCTATACTAATGGCGCCTTGTCTATAAATAATCGGGGTGTTTTCATGAAACCCAACAATGGTGGACTCTATACCTTTCGAACAAATATCTCCTTCCAATATACATGGTAATGCATCTCCAAAATAATCATATACCATTTTTGAATTCGTTGGACTAATTCTTGTGTATGGATTGGCACTTGGAGCTACCAATGGAAATTCCAATTGTTTTAATAAGGATAAAGTCACTGAATGATTAGGGATTCGAACAGCTACCAAATGACTACCAGAAGTCACACTTTGAGGGATGATCGATTTTTTTGGTAAAAGTAAAGTCAGAGGTCCTGGCCAAAAAGCCTCTGCCAATTTCATTGCATTTGGAGGAATTTCTTTCACAAATTTAGAAACCTCAGAAATACAATGGGTATGAAGAATCAGAGGATTACAAGTAGGTCTATTTTTTAAATGAAAAATTTTTTGAATTGCTTGCTCATTGAATGCACTCCCAGCTAGGCCATACACCGTTTCGGTAGGGATAGCAACAAGCTCTCCCTGATTAAGTGCATTCACTGCAATTGATATATTACTTGTAATCATTGCTACTTTAGCTATTATTTTTTGACTTAGGCTCTATTTTAATTTCTGCTGTAAGTTTGAAATGCGTGTCTTCACATTCCATTAAAAACTCTTTTAATTGATCCCGGGACTTTGTTAAACAATCCAGCCTATACTTTGATTCCTCGTCTTCTACCCCATATTTTACTTGCGAGGAGAACATTTTATTAGAATGCAATTCGATTTTATAATTCATCAAGCCAAGTATCAATTCAGTTGCTTCTTGTTTTGAAAAAAAACTATTAATTAAATCAACGGAGTATACTTTTTTCATAATAACTTTATATAAATAAAGGGGGTTTCATAAAAAAAACTTTGTTTTTTTTGTTCATGACAACAAAATTGACTTAATTTTAAGGTAAATGATTATTTATCTTTATTATATACGTTATAAATCTATTTTATGAACTATACACTACATCAATTAAGAATTTATTTAAAAGTCACTGAAACTTTGAGTATCACAAAGACTGCTGAAAAATTAAATTTAACGCAGCCTGCGATTTCGATTCAATTAAAGAATTTTCAGGATCAATTTGATTATCCTTTGATCGAAATAATCAACAAAAAAATTCAGGTTACAGGTTTAGGAAGAGAAATTGCAATAGCTGCAGAAAGTATTATCAACGAAATTGATAATATTAATTATAAATCGCAAAATTATAAAAATAAATTAGCAGGACACCTTAAGATAGCTATCGTATCTACTGGTAAATATATCATGCCTTATTTTTTAGGAGACTACTTAAAACAAAACAGTGGCGTTGATTTAACAATGGATGTGACAAATTACAGTAAGGTACTTAGTAGCTTATTACAATATGAAATAGATTTTGCTTTGATTTCTCATGATCCAGATAATGTAAAATTTGAACATTTAGATTTAATTAAAAACGAGCTATTTCTAGTTGGTAATAGTTCAAGCAATACTCCATTAACTGGAGATAAGACAATAACAGATAGTACTTTCTTATTTAGAGAAGAGGGTTCTAGAACAAGACTAGTCATGGAAAATTTTATTACAAAAAATAAAATTAAAATAAAAAAGAAGATTGAATTAACTTCAAACGAAGCAGTAAAGCAGTCAGTAATCGCTGGAATCGGCTTATCTATTATGCCGTTAATTGGTATAAGAAATGAAATTGAAAATGGCTTACTTAAGATTATTCCAATGAAAGGACTCCCTATTCAAACTACTTGGCGACTAATTTGGCTCAAAGAAAAAAGATTGTCTCCAATTGCAGAGTCTTACCTTCAGTATCTTGAAAAGGAAAAAGAAAATATTACTAAAAATTATTTTTCTTTACCCAACCACCAATAAACTGGCAAACCAGAGGCAATTAGTACCATACCCATCATAGCTTCATAGGGCTGATTGATCAATGTCATCACACAAATGGTCATGCAGAAGCATAAAAATAAAATAGGTACTACTGGATAGCCAATGACCTTATATCCTCTTTCCATGCTTGGAGCTTTTATTCTTAAATAAAGGAGTCCTACTGCAGTGGCTGCATAAAAAAGAAATGCTGCGAATACAAGCATATCTGTTAATTGATCAAAACTCCCAGAGAACAATAAGAGTATCGCCCATACTGCTTGAATAAACAAAGCCTTGTCGGGTGTGTTGTATGTTGGATGTACCGATGCTGCTTGTTTAAAAAAGGTCTTATCTCTTGACATGGCATACAACATACGAGCAGACATTAAAATACTACTATTGGTAGAGTTCATGGTGGTCACTAAAATCAAAGATGCCACAAGCGCAATACCAACTGTTCCACTTAGTTGGCCTGCCACTTCTACTGCAGCAATTTTATTAGGTGTCGCATTCAATTGAATGAAAAAGTCAATGGGCATGACATATAAAAAAACAAAGTTAATCATCACATACACCGCCATCACACCTAGTGTACCTAATCCTAAAGCTAGAGGAAGATTGCGTTTTGGATTTTTAATCTCCTCCCCAATAAATGCAATATTATTCCAGCCATCATAACCCCAAAATGCACCTAAGCTTGCTAAAAATAGCGCCTTCATTAATGTCCATCCATTCAAGTCTGCACTAAACCCAATTGCTGGAGTTGTTAGATGGCTCATGCTCCCTTTATCTGAACCAAATCCAACCACTAAAAAAAATGCAATGGCTGCTAGCATAGCATAGGTCAATACGCTACTTAACTTTTCTGCAAATTGTACACCTCTATAATTCAATAAGGTCAATAATAATATCAATAATGCAGCCAATAGTTTAATGGATAAGTTTTCAAATAAATGAAGCCCTAAAAAAGTAGCATCTGAATCTATAACAGGCAATGGAAATAAACTATTTAAAGACTGCGCAAAAATATAGGCTAAGGCACTAATGGCTGCCGTCTTAATGACAGCAAAACTTGCCCACCCATATAAGAAAGAAAAAAATCGTCCATAAATTTTTTGAAAATAATTGTATTCACCACCAGAATTTGGATACATGCTTACAAGTTCGGCTGTACACAATGCACCTGCAAGACTTACAATTCCGGCAATCAACCAACAAAGTAAAATCAACCAAGGCGTTCCTAGTTCCTGCGCCATTGGTGCAATTTTTTTAAACACCCCCGAACCTATGATCACACTGATCACTAAAAAGCTTGCAGCTCTCAGACCTAATTTAGGTTGTAATTGATTGTTTGAATGATTAGAATTAATTGAATGATTTTCCTGCACGATACTAATTTAAATTTTTGCAAAGCCGAAACCAGCAGCGTTGTTAATCACCATGCATCCATCTTGTACTTCAAATCCTCCTGTCACCAAGTCTTCCATTAAATCAAAGCTGCCATCCAAGTCGATGTATTTTGTATTTGGACAAGCATAAGCCATATGCAATGCAGCTGTAATGCTAATAATACTTTCATCATTGCAACCCCAGAACAAATCAATGCCTGCATGCTGTGCAATTGTAGCAATATCTTTGGCTCCTAAAAGACCGCCACATTTCATTAATTTGATATTGTATATGCCAAAAGCATGCTCCCCTGCTGCAAATTGTAATGCTGCTTGAGGATCTTTCAATACCTCGTCGGCTGTTAAACATTTTCTTTCTGCTGCACTTAACTGCATTAAATCTTGTTCTTTACCAACTGGCAAGGGCTGCTCTATTAATTCCAAAGGATAGTTTGCTGTGGCTTTAAGGAATAATTTTAATTGATCTAAATCATATCCTTGATTGGCATCTACCCTGATGGTGTAGTCCATGCCAAAGGAAGTATATAAAGCTTTTATACGTTCAATATCTTCATGCACATTCAGGCCAGTCTTTACCTTGAATACTTTAAAACCCATCGCAGCATATTCCTTTGCTTCTTCTATAGTTTCATCCAATCCTTTAATACCAATGGTCATAGAAGTGGGTAATGCATTCATTTTTTGTCCGTAAAAAGATGCAATGGATACGCCTAAGTATTTTCCAAAAGCATCATGCAATGCAATGTCAATTGCAGCTAATGTACCAGGCAGGTGTGGAAATTGAATATTGGATTCAAATATGATTTGTTGAAAATGTCGAATATCTCTTCCAACTAGATTTGCTACAAAAGAGCTGTTCAAATTAGCAACCGTCTGTTGGGTTGTTTCCCCTACTACTTCCTCGGCAGGACTACCAGAACCATAGCCAATCATGCCATTGGCCAATTCTATTTCTAAAAATGCCAAAGACACATCCGAAAAGGTATTATAAGCGATTGTGTAGGGCTTTTTTAAAGCCATTTTTTTTAGGTAAGCCCTAACTGCTACTATTTTCATATGACTAATGCATTAAGGCTTTAAGTATTGGGATGACGGGCGTAACACCTTCTTGAATAGGCAATAAAACGGGTAAACCTAAACTTGCTGTGTACTCTTTTTGATAAGCATATGCTTCTTCGTCTGTACAATTTTCCGTGTTCACTGCAACAGCGATTACTTTTGATCCTAATTTTTCGATGATTTCAATTTCAGAGGCAACAGAAGGTATCTCACCCCAATGTGCTTCGTTGTCAAAATATTTTCTTTTTGGTGCAAAAATTAAAACCACATGTTTTGCGTTACCAGAAATTAATAATTCTAATCCACATGGACCGCTTGGATTTCTTAAAGAAGATTGTCCTTCTAAAAATAAAATATCAGGTTGCGTTTCCTTCCAACAACTTACAATGGCATGCTCTAATTCTCCAGAAATAAAATCATTTAAAGTAGAATCAAAAATAAAACCATATTTTCCACCTTGTAACCAACCTGTTTGTCCGGTATAAATCATTTCGGCTTTCATCCCTTCGGCATTACATGCTTGTTTTAACATGCGCGCTGTAGTTCTTTTTCCCATGGCACAGTCCATGCCAATTACCGCTACAATAGGTGCTGTTACACTAAAAATTGCACCATCCCAAAAATGCAAGTCTGCCCTTGATTTTGGCTTTCTGACATCAATTAATTGTGCGCCGGTGCTTGCCGCAATATCCACTAAATCGGCTTTCTCATTCAAATATTCATGTAATCCATTTACTACTGATATACCTTTTTTGACTGCATCATATATTAGTGCCAACATATTTTTAGGCAATCTCCCGCCAACAGTCGCTACACCAATAACTAGATACTCTACTTTTTCTAACGCTTCAATTGCATCATCCATGGTTGCAAAAACCGGGATGCCTCTATGCTTGCCATCTAATAAAAATCCAGCGTCTTTGCCTGCATTGGCTTCGCCATCTATTAGGCCAATAATATTAAAACGTTCAGTGCCTCTAATTAAACCATGTGCTGTCTTGGCATCTGATGACATCAACAAACCATCTGTTAATACAATTGCGTTATTCATTCCGTAATTTTTTGCTTCTAAATTTCTACTTTATTGAAGTATCTTTTTATTATTACTTATTTTCTTTTTATCAATACCCCTGGTTGTTTCCCAGTTGATTTTTGTGCTTGATATACTAGAGTTCCATTTACCCAAACCATGTCTATGCCGGTAGACAATGCATTGCTATTTTTAATGTTTGCCTGATCTATGACTGTATTTGGATCTAATAAAACCAAGTCTGCAAAATGACCAACTGCTATACGACCCCTTTCTTTAAAACCAAAAAAGTCTGCAGACTGTCCTGTCATTTTATAAATTGCTTTTTCTAGAGGCAGCACTTTGTCTTCACGAACATATTTTCCCAACACTCTTGTGAATGCACCATAACCTCTAGGATGCCCCCCTGCATTACCGTCTGAACAGATGATGGATTCGGGCCATGCCATAAAAACTTTCACATCTTCCTCACTCATTGATTTACCTGCAATGGCTTCGATACTTCCTGAATAATTTGGATTAGCATTCTTAAAGTCTTCTGCGATTTTGATTAAACTCATTAGCGCTTGTGCAGGACTTTCATTTCGCTCAATACCAATTTCAGTAACCGATCTACCTTTGTAGCTTGGTATAGGCGCATACTGCATTAAGTAGGATGCACTTGGGTCAAATAATTGCTTGGTAGCCATTTCTGCACTCGCTAAATTATCAAAGTCTTTGCCAGGAAATAAAACCCTTAAGGTTGAATTCCAAAATGTATAAGGATAGATATCTGCACTAATATTAATACCCTCTTTTCTTGCGTCGTCTAACTTCTTTAAAATCAAATTAGCAGTGCCCCAATTTAATTTATTGGCAATTTTAATATGAGAAACTTGAACGGGCATTTTTGTTTGTCTGCCAATCTCTATAATTTCTTCGATTGCTTCGTCCATATGCAAGTCCTCACTTCTAATATGACTTGTATACAATCCTTTATATGCTGCTGTTACTTTAGCTAAATCAAGTACTTCTTGCTTACTTGAATAAAAAGAAGCTTCGTATTCTAATCCAGTAGATAAGCCTAATGAACCTTTCTCTAATTCTGAAGCTAAAATAGATTTCATTTTGTCTATCTCCTTCGCAGTTGCGTTTCTGTACAAATCATTTTCACCCATCGCAATTTCACGAAGGCTAGACTGTCCTGTATATGTTGCCAGATTGGACACCACAGGATTCATTTGCATCCATTTTGTCAAGCTATCCATTGGATAACTATTCCCATCCTGTCCAATCACAATTGTTGTAATGCCTTGGCTTGAAGTGGATAGCCCTGCTCTATTTTTATTGAGGTCTCCAAAATGATGACTATGCGAATCTATAAAACCAGGCGCTAACACTTTACCCTTACCGTCTATGATTTGATCCATTTTATTGGGCTTCAAATTGCCAATGGCCACAATCTTATTGCCAACAATTCTTACAGAAGCATTAAAAGCAGGTTTACCTGTACCATCCACTAATTGAATATTGGTAATGATGGTTCCTGACTGAGCAAGCACTGAAAGATGTAAACCAAATGTCAAGATGGTTAAAATCAATTGTTTAAAATTGACCATACAGATTGTGTTTGTTCAAATTTACCCAATTTTAGGTCATTTTAGCTGCCTTTTTTTAATCTATATTTGGTCTTTATTTAGATACTATGTGTTATGTTGTAGGGATTAAAATACCCAATAAAAAAACGGTCAAAATTGGTGATAAAAAAGTTGACCTTGACCCGATTGAGCTACCTGCACAATCTGGATTTAGCTATCAGCCATGGCCGGTGCTTTTTAATGAACAACAGGGACAAGAAAGTATTTTAAGACCTGGGTTGATGCATTGGGAATTAATCCCTAACTGGGTGCGCAATCAAAAAGAATTGAATGAATCCAGAAAAAAATATACCACACTCAATATTAAATCGGAAGGAATTTTTCAAAACAAAGTTGCACAAGCTTTAGTGCATACCAATAGATGCCTTGTACTAGCTTCCCATTTTTTTGAATGGCAGGAAGTCAATAAAGAAAAATTTCCGCATTGCATTCAATTGATCAATCAGGAATTATTTTATATCGCGGGGGTTTGGAACACTTGGACCGATCATACATCGGGAACAGTAAAAAATAGTTTTGGCATCATCACTACAGAGGCCAATGAATTTATGAGTAAGATCCATAATGTTAAAAAAAGAATGCCTACTATACTTAGTGAGGACTTAGCAGCAGCATGGGTTTCATCGGCATTAACAAACAACCAGATACAAGCAATAGCAGGAACAAAAATTGATAGCAATGCTATGCAATCATATACTGTAGCAAAAAACTTTTTACAAGCCAATAACCCTTGCGAAAAACAAGCCTACCAAATTTTTACACCGCAAACTTTATTTTAAATAAAGATGTACTTTTTACATCTGTAGTGAATTAGCTAAATAGAACAAAGCTTTTTCTGATTCGGCAACTAAATTATTTTAGTTCATAAGTCTCGTGTAATTCTGGTACAATCACATCCTTAAATCCTTTTTTTCTGAGCCTTTCTGCAAAATGATCTTGCACTGCTGGTTCGCCATGTACAATATATACCTGTTTAACATCTGCTGGATTTTGACATGCTAAGAACTGCATTAAATCCTCATAATCACCATGTGCACTCATGCTTTTAATAGATCCTATTTTACATCTTACTTCAAAAGGCTCGCCATAGATGCGAACTTCCGTAGCGCCATTCATTAAACGTCCACCAAGCGATCTTGGCTCACAATACCCCACCATCAAGATGGTATTTTTTGCACTACTTATATTATTTTTAATGTGATGCTTTACCCTTCCTGCATCTGCCATGCCTGATGCAGAGATAATTACTTTTGGATGCATGTCTTCATTCAATGCCTTACTCTCATGAACCGATTTGATATACCTCAAGCCTTCAAAGTCAAAGGGATCATCGTCGACTTCTAAAATTCTTTGAATTTTTTTATTATAATATTTAGGGAACTTTTTGAGCATTTCTGTGGCCTCCATACTCAAAGGACTATCTACATAAATGGGTATATGCGGCAAACGCTTTTCAAGTGAAAGCTGGTTGAGTTCAAATAATATTTCTTGGGTTCTACCAACACTAAATGCAGGAATGATTAAATTTCCTTTTTGTTCTATACAAGTAAGTTGGATCCATTTTAGTAAATCGTCTGGCGTTGAATGAATCAAGTCATGCAATTTATCTCCATAGGTGCTTTCAAGAAGAATATAATCTGCAGGAGGAAATTTAGCGGGTGACCTTAAAATCATATCTCGATACCTACCTATATCGCCACTAAATGTTAGGGTCTGTATTTTATTTTTTTCTTTGATCTTAAGATTCACTGCAGCACTTCCAATAATATGGCCAGCTTCAGTAAACAAAACCTCTACATTTTCAGAAATGGTATAGGGCTTATCGTATTCGACCGTTTGCAACAACGGAAGCAGTAAACTGACATCATCCATGGTGTATAAAGGCTCCACTTGCGGCATGCCCTCTCTAGCCAATCTTTTATTTTTAAATTTTGCATCATCTCTTTGGATCATGGCAGAGTCTTCTAATAAAATTTCTGTCAAGGCTTTGGTGGCTGACGTACAATAAATTTTTCCTCTAAATCCTTCTGCCGCTAATTTTGGCAAAAGTCCAGTATGGTCTATATGTGCATGAGATAAAATAACATAATCAATCGTCTTTGCGTCAAAGCCAAAATTAGTATTGTACGCATCTGTGTCTCTTCCTAAACCTTGAAACAAGCCACAGTCTAATAAAAAATTTTCACCACTTGCTAATTGAACTAAATGTTTTGAACCGGTCACTGTACGAGCTGCCCCGTGAAAACTTATTTTCATACGATTGGATTTACATTAAAGTTACTACTATAATGCGATGGAAGCAATGATATAATCTGCAATTAAAATAAGGATGCAGCTAACTACGACAGACTTTGTGCCGGATTTTCCAATTTCCAATGCCCCGCCTTTTACATAATATCCATAAAATGAAGGAACAGTGCTAATAATAATTGCGAAAATAAACGATTTGTAAAAACTAATATTGATATAATACACCACAAAATCTTTGCGAATACCTGTGATAAAAACTTCTGCAGGCACTACACTGGTCCAGCTTCCAACCAAATAACCACCCCAGATACCAGTCACAGCAGAGATGCCCACCAGCATTGGAACTGTAGTAATAGCACCTAGTATTTTAGGAAGGATTAAATAGTTTTTAGTGTTAATCCCCATTATTTCTAATGCGTCTATTTGCTCACTAACGCGCATATTGCCTAATTCACTGGCAATCTTACTGCCTACCACCCCTGCAAGTACAATGGATAAAAAAGTAGGCGCAAATTCTAATAAAATACTATCTCTAACAATGATGCCAATCGTTGACAAAGGCACCAATGGACTAACTAATTGTGAAGCGGTTTGTACAGTCGTTACTGCACCTAAGAAAAAAGAAATAATGACTACAATAGGCAAAGACCCAATACCAATATCCACACACTGCCTGATATACTCCTTCCAAAACATGTGTTTGTTTTCGGTCACAGTAAACATGCCCTTGAGCATCAATAAGTACTTACCAAAAAGGGTAAAAAAATCCATGGGTATATTTTAACTATTTCTTTTTCTTTTTCAATTTCTTCCACCAGCTTGTTCTTTCAACTTCTGTCGTTGTATCTATTCTTGTTTTTAACTGCGCATCCACCACGGCTACGGTAGCCATATTGATGATATTATGCACAGTTGATCCTAATTGCAACACATTCACTGGCTTTTTCATACCCAATAAGACAGGACCTATGACATCGATTCCACCAATCTCTTTTAGTAAATGATACGCGATATTACCTGCAGTCAAATTTGGGAAAATTAAAACGTTCACGTCGGCATCCACTAAATCACTAAATGGATAATTTTCTTTCAATATATCTTTATTAAAAGCAAGCATGCCCTGCATCTCTCCGTCTACAATTAATGAAGGATTTTTTTGCTTTACAATTTTTGTTGCTTCTGCTACCAATCTTGCTTCCGGTGTATCACTACTTCCAAAGTTGGAATAACTCAACATGGCAACACGAGGCTCCATATTGAAATTTCTTACTTCTTTAGCAACCAACAAAGTAATGTCGGCCAACTCTTCGGCTGTTGGACTAATGTTCACTGTAGTATCTGCTAAAAACAATGGTCCTTTCTTTGTTAGAAGGATATACATTCCAGCAATCTTCTTTACACCTTCGTCCACGCCAATAATTTGAAGGGCTGGCTTGATACCATCTGCATAATTACGTGTAAGTCCAGACAACATGGAGTCTGCTTCTCCAGTTTCCACCATCATCGCACCAAAATAGTTTTGCGTACGCATTAATTTTGAGCTCTCATACTTATTAATACCCTTACGTTGTCTTTTTTGGAACAATAAAGAACCAAAGAACTCACGCTTCGCTTCCATTTCGTCACTTCTTACATCAATGATTGGTAAATCATCAATATCGATATTATTTTCAGCAGCAATATTTTTGATGCGCGCTTCATTACCCAAAAGAATTGGATAAGCAATGCCGTCATCATAGATAATACTTGCCGCTTTTAAAATTTTAATGTTTTCTGCATCTGCGAATACCAAACGCTTTGGATCACGTCGCGCTTTGTTACTGATTAAACGTATCATTTGATTGTCTAATCCTAAACGTTTATTTAAACTCAACTCGTATTCAGCCCAATTAGTAATTGATTGTTGTGCTACACCAGATTCAACTGCCGCCTTTGCCACTGCCGGTGCCACCGTGCTCAATAATCTTGGATCCAATGGTTTTGGAATAATATATTCAGGACCAAAAGATAAATTCGTTTGGTTGTAAGCCATATTCACCATGTCAGGCACAGCTGTTTTTGCTAATTCAGCCAATGCCTTTACCGCAGCTAATTTCATTGCTTCATTGATAGCAGAAGCACGCACGTCTAATGCACCTCTAAAGATATATGGGAAGCCAAGCACATTGTTAACCTGGTTTGGAAAATCTGTTCTTCCAGTTGCCATAATGATATCCTTACGCACAGATGCTGCTTCTTCATATCCAATTTCTGGATCAGGATTGGCTAGTGCAAATACGACTGGATTTTTAGGCATGGATGCAATCATTTCCTTTGTAACGACATTCCCTACGCTTAATCCTAAAAATACATCAGCGGATTTCATCGCTTCTACTAAAGTCATTTTATCTGACTTAATCGCAAATGGTTTTCTGTCTGCACCTAAATCTGTTCTGCCTTGGTGCAATACCCCATCTTTATCAAATAGTGTAAAGTTTTCGTAACGTGCACCCAATGCAACATATAATTTAATACAAGCCATCGCTGCAGCGCCTGCACCATTGACTACAAATTTTGCCTTTTCAATTTTTTTCTTTTGTAATGTTAAAGCATTCAACAAAGCAGCACTACTAATGATTGCCGTACCATGTTGGTCATCATGCATCACTGGAATATTCATCTCATCTCTTAAACGCTGTTCAATGTAAAAACATTCTGGCGCTTTAATATCTTCCAAATTGATCCCACCAAAAGTTGGCTCTAAGGATTTTACGATTTCTACAAATTTATCTGGATCTGATTCATTGATCTCGATATCAAATACATCTATGTCTGCAAATATTTTAAACAATACGGCCTTGCCTTCCATGACTGGCTTACTTGCCAAAGCGCCAATATTACCTAAACCTAATACAGCAGACCCATTGGTAATAACACCCACTAAATTGCCTTTAGCGGTATACTTGTATACATCGGCCGGATTATTTTTGATCTCGGTACATGGAATTGCCACACCAGGACTATAAGCAAGGGATAAATCTTTTTGAGTTTTTGCCTCTTTTGTAGGAACTACTTCGATCTTACCAGGTCTTCCTCCAGCATGGTATTCTAAGGCTTGTTCTCTTCTTAATTTGTCTCTATTTGTATTATCTCCCATGGAAAAAAATTTAAAATGAAAATTTATTTATAACTGTGCGCCAAGCCAAGCCATCATGCCTACGCCTTGTTGGATGGCAGCTTCATCTATATTAAAATGTGGTGTATGCACATTATGCACAATACCAGCCGATTCATTTCTTACGCCTAAGCGGAAAAAACAACCTGGTATCACTTGTGAATAATATCCAAAATCTTCGGCACCCATTCTTTTTTCTGTTTCTTCTACATTTTCCTTGCCCATGTATTCATCTGCCAATTTCCATGCGGCTTCTGTGATCATTGGTTCATTGTCCACAGTTGGATAGCCAACATCTACTTTAAAATCAATTTCAGCACCAGTTGCTAAAGCTAGTCCTTTTGCTTGTTGTAGCATTAATTCATGTGCTTTAAAACGCCACAGTTCATCCATGGCTCTAAATGTACCCATTAACTTTACTTCGCTTGGAATCACATTAGTGGTATTTCCGCCATGAATAGAACAGATTGATAATACAGAAGGATTTTGAGGATTTCTATTTCTAGAAATGATGGTTTGTAAACTTTGGATCAATTGCGCAGCCACTAAAATAGTGTCTACTGTTTGATGCGGTGTTGCAGCATGTCCACCTGGACCTTTGATACTAATATACAATTCGTCTGCACTCGCCATCACACGTCCTTTTCTAAAACTTAGTTTTCCTTCATTCAATCCTGGATGCACATGTAAACCAACAATTCCTTGAGGCTTTGGATTTTCTAGTGCGCCATCACGAATCATATAGCTTGCTCCACCAGGATTTTTTTCTTCACCTGGTTGAAATAATAATTTAATCGTGCCTTCAAATTCATCTCTTAATGTCCATAAAACTTTTGCAGCACCTAATAAAATGGTGGTATGCACATCGTGTCCGCATGCGTGCATCACACCTTCATTGGTAGACTTATAATCAATTTTATTTTCTTCTATAATTGGAAGCGCATCCATATCTGCACGTAAAGCAATCACACGCTTAGTAGGATTTTTTCCTTCAATAATTCCTAAAACCCCTGTGGTAGCAATCACTGTAAATGGAATACCAATTTCTGTTAATCGTGCTTGAACATATTTGCTTGTTTCAAACTCTTGGTAACTTAATTCTGGATGTGCATGCAAATGTCTTCTTATCGCAATGTTTTCTGCTTGATGCTGCGCTGCTAAGGCTTTAATTTTATCGAGTAACATGGCTTAATAATTACTTTTTGATTGATCAACCTGTGCGCCTGTAACAATGGCTACTCCTGCACTACAACCAATACGGGTGGCACCTGCTTCGATCATTAATTTTGTAGTTGCATAGTCTCTTATACCACCAGAGGCTTTGATTTGTACATTTTCTGGCAAATATTTTCTGAACAATTTCACCGCTTCTACACTTGCTCCTTTTTCTGCATAGCCTGTGGATGTCTTTAAATAATCAATACCCGCTATGCCATAAATATCACAACACTTTATAATCTCGTCGTCTGTTAAGACACCTGATTCAATAATGATTTTTATAATCTTACCCTTAGAACGAATCACCGGCATGATATGGTTGATCTCATCGGCAATAGCCATCCAATCACCGTTTTTAATCGCCGAAATATTAGCCACCACATCTAATTCGTCTGCGCCATCCACCATGGCTAAAATAATTTCTGCAATCTTTGCCTCTGTAGCACTATAACCAAATGGGAATCCAATCACGGTAGCCACTTTCACATCAGATCCTGCAGTTAATTCTTTCGCCAATTTTACAAAATTAGGCGGCACACATACTGCTGCAAATGCATACATTTTTGCTTCTTCACAAACTTTATGGATGTCTGCAACCAAGCAAGTTGGTTTTAGTATGGTGTGATCGATGTATTTATTAAGCGGCATCTTTTCCATGACAAGCTTTGTATTTTTTTCCACTACCACAAGGACAAGGATCATTGCGTCCAATTTTTGGACCCACCGTAATTGGCGCTTGTTTAGGCGTGGATGGATCATGGTATTCGTTCTCGGTTGGTGTGCCGTCTTCGGTTCTATTCGCACTCAACTTACTTAAATCCGTTTTTTGTTGACGTCCTTCTTTTACCTCATTTGCTTCCAAAGGAATATGCGCATGACATAAAAACTGTACCATTTTATGATTGATCTCGATATCCATTTTTCTAAACAATTCAAAAGCTTCCATTTTGTAAATCACCAATGGATCTTTTTGCTCATAAGTGGCTGTTTGTACCGATTGTTTTAAGTCATCCATCGCACGTAAATGTTCTTTCCATGCGTCATCGATCAAACTAAGTGAAATAGACTTTTCAAATTCAGTCACTAGCGTAGCGCCCTTGGTATCTAAATTTTTATCAAGATTCACCAGTACATTGAAAATTGTTTTACCATCACTCACTGGGACAATTACATTTTCAATATGCTTTCCTTCCTGGGTTCTAATATTTTTAAAGACAGGGATGCTATTTTGCATCATGTCTTTTTTCTTGTACTCATAATGCGCAACTGCTTCTTGATACAATGATTCTGCTAAATCATTTTCTTTTGCTGCAGCAAATTCTTCCTTAGTAATTTTTGTATCTAATCCAACTTGTACAATCAGTGCCAATTTTAATCCTTCAAAATCATTGTTGGTTTTGTGATTGAAACTTAAGTTTTCAATTACTTGATAAAACGCATTGTCTATGTCTAAAGCCAATCGTTCGCCAAACAAAGCATGGTTTCTTTTTTTATAAATCACCGTTCTTTGTTTGTTCATCACATCATCATATTCCAACAAACGCTTTCTTACACCGAAATTGTTTTCTTCTACTTTTTTCTGCGCTCTCTCAATTGACTTGGTGATCATGCTATGCTGAATCACTTCACCTTCTTTGTAACCGGCAAAGTCCATCACTTTAGCAATACGCTCACTTCCAAACATGCGCATTAAATCGTCTTCTAAAGAAACAAAGAATTGAGAAGAACCCGGGTCACCCTGTCTTCCAGCACGACCTCTTAACTGTCTGTCTACACGACGAGAGTCATGACGTTCTGTACCTAATATCGCCAAACCACCGACTGCTTTTACTTCGGGGCTTAATTTAATATCTGTTCCACGACCCGCCATGTTCGTTGCAATGGTCACAGCGCCAGTCAATCCAGCCTCAGCAACTACTTGTGCTTCTCTAGCATGTTGTTTTGCGTTCAATACATTGTGTGGAATGTTTTTTTGACGCAACATTCTGCTCAACAACTCACTCACTTCCACCGATGTGGTACCCACTAATACTGGTCTACCTTCTGCCCTTAATGCTTCGATAGATTCAATCACCGCACCAAATTTTTCACGCTTGGTTTTGAAAACTAAATCCTGTTCATCTATACGCACTGCAGGAATATTGGTTGGAATAGAGACCACGTCTAATTTATAAATACTCCAGAATTCTGCTGCTTCTGTTTCTGCAGTACCTGTCATACCACCTAATTTGTGGTACATTCTAAAAAAGTTTTGCAATGTGATGGTTGCATAAGTTTGTGTAGCAGCTTCGATCTTCACATTTTCTTTCGCTTCAATTGCTTGGTGTAAGCCATCTGAATAACGACGGCCTTCCATGATACGACCCGTTTGCTCATCCACAATCTTCACTTGACCATCCATCACCACATACTCAATATCCTTATCAAATAAAGTGTAAGACTTCAACAATTGATTCACGGTATGAATACGATCTGCCTTAATACTGTACTCCGAAATGATCGCTTCTTTTTGTTGCATTTTTTGCTCGGCAGGAATATTTATATCAATATCAATTGCATTCAATGCCACACTGATATCGGGTAGTAAAAAGAAATTTGGATCTTCTCCTGCACCCGTGATTAATGCTAAACCTTTATCTGTTAATTCAACTGAATTATTTTTTTCGTCAATATGGAAATACAAAGCCTCGTCTACAATTGGCATCTCTCTTTGCTGGTCTGCCAAATAATAATTCTCGGCCTTTTGTAATTTAACACGAATGCCTGGCTCACTTAAATATTTGATCAAGGCACCGTTTTTAGGTAAAGCCCTGAAAGCACGGTATAGTGCTAATCCGCCATCCTTAGGATCGTCATTGCCTTCGCTGATTTTCTTTTTTGCTTCTATCAAAAATTGGTTCGCTACTTTCTTTTGTACATCTACCAATTGTTCAATCCTTGGTTTTAATTGAAAGTATTGTTGCTCTCCAGTTTGATGTCCAATTGGACCAGAAATAATCAATGGCGTACGCGCATCATCAATCAATACACTATCCACCTCATCCACCATCGCATAATGATGCTTACGTTGCACCATTTCGTTTGGTGAATGCACCATATTATCTCTTAAATAATCAAATCCAAATTCATTGTTGGTACCATAAGTGATACCTGCTCTGTAGGCGTTTCTTCTTTCTTCTGAATTAGGTTGATGCTTATCGATACAATCCACCGTAATTCCCAACCACTCAAACAAAGTACCATTCCACTCACTATCTCTTTTCGCTAAATAATCATTCACTGTAACAATATGCACACCTTCATCTGCCAATGCATTTAAATAAGCAGGCAAGGTGGACACCAATGTCTTTCCCTCTCCTGTAGACATCTCTGCAATTTTTCCTTGGTGTAAAACGATACCACCAATCAACTGCACATCATAATGCACCATATTCCATCTCACCGGCGTTCCTGCAGCTTTCCATGTACTTTGGAAAATAGATTGATCTCCTTGAATGGTCACATATTCTTTTTTAACGGACAAGTCGCGATCCATATCGGTCGCTGTTGCAGTTAAAGATTCATTTTCTGTAAATCGACGTGCCGCCTCTTTTACCACCGCAAATGCCTCGGGTAAAATGGTCCACAAAATCTGCTCTAATGCCTGGTCACGGTCTTTTTTTAATTTGTCTATCTCTTGGTAAATAGCGTCTTTACCTAATAAATCGGCGATATCCAAAGCCTCGGCATTATTTTGAGCTTCCGCAATCACTTGATCTATGGATTGAAGATGTTCTTTAATGCGGAATTTAAACTCGGCTGTTTTGTTCCTTAATTGGTCATGGCTAAGGGTTTTATAGGCCTCAAAATGTCCATTGATCACAGGAACCAAATACTGTATTTTCTTGACGTCTTTCTCGCTTTTAGATCCGCCAAATAGTTTATTGATAATTTGCAACATAATCTCGCTAAAATTGGGTGTTTGTCCTTGTTAATCAAGGGGCTTCAAAGATAAGTAATTGGGGTGGAATTGGGGTAGAATTGGTGATTTTAAGGCCAGTTGGAGCAAAAAATTAAGTTGAAGGGGGTTTGAGGGGAAAATTGGGTAAAAAATGATACCTTTGCTCGCCTAATAAACAAGCACTATGGCTGGACAATTAAAAGAAGTTAGAAACAGGATTAAAAGTACCCAAAGTACACAGCAAATCACCAAAGCGATGAAGATGGTGAGTGCTGCAAAATTACGTCGTGCACAAGATGCCATTACCCAAATGAGACCTTATGCGCGCAAACTGCAAGACATGCTAAGCAATATCATTAGTAGCTTAGAGGGCGATATGAATTTAGCCCTTGCAGAACAACGCACAGTGAACAATGTATTGTTTATTGTAGTAACATCTGATCGTGGATTGTGTGGTGGATACAATGCCAACTTGGTAAAAATGACGCGTGCAACCATCGCCGAAAAATATCCAACACAAAATGTGACCATCTGGAATATTGGTAAAAAAGGATACGAGAGTTTAAGTAAACTTGGTTATAATACGAATGCAGATTTTAAAGACATTTTCTTAAACTTAAAATTTGAAACGGTTCAAGCTGCTGCTAAAGCTGCCATGAAAGCCTTTGAAAACAAAGAGTTTGACGCAATTGAGATTGTGTATAGTGAATTTAAAAACGCTGCTACACAAGAATTTAAATCAGAGCCATTCTTACCAATTCCAAAAATGGTAAAGAAAGCGAATGCTAAAAAAACAGACTTCATTTTTGAACCACAAAAGGAAGCTTTAGTGGCAGAATTGATGCCTAAAATATTGAACACCCAATTATTCAAAGCTGTTTTAGATGCCAATGCAAGTGAGCATGGCGCGAGAATGACTGCGATGGATAAAGCAAGTGAAAACGCTAACGAATTGTTGAAATCATTGAAAATATCTTATAACCGTGCAAGACAAGCTGCTATTACGACTGAATTAACAGAGATCGTGAGTGGTGCAGCTGCATTAAACGGATAAGCAAAAGCATTATGGAAATAAGTCAAATCATACCGCATATCGAAGCCTTGGTTTTTGCAAGTGATAAAGCATTGAATGCGAATGATATCACAGAATTAATCAATACTGCTTTTGGTTTCCTAGAAGAACGTATCTCGCTTGAACAAGTGGAAGCTGCGTTAGAAGGGATCCAAGAAAAATACAGCACAGAATACTATCCATTTGAATTAAAGCAAAGCGGTGGCGGATGGCAGTTTTTAACCAAGCCTAGTTTCCATAGCACGATTGCACAATTGAATGGCGACAAGTTTTTGAAGCGTTTATCCAATGCTGCATTAGAATCATTAGCCATCATCGCTTACAAGCAACCCATTACTAAAGGAGAAGTGGAAGCCATTAGAGGTGTGAACAGTGATTATTCAATGCAAAAATTATTGGAGAAGGAATTGATTGTGATTAGTGGTCGTAATGAATTGCTTCCGGGCAAGCCATTGATCTATTCTACTTCTAGAAATTTCATGGACTATTTTGGTATTAACTCAACCGAGGACTTACCAAAGATTAAAGAAGTATTGGCCGACCAGATTGTAGAAGCGACTGTGATTAAGCCAGAAGATTTTACTGACAATAGCGTATTTGAACAAACAGAGTCTCCAAACACCGAAGAAGAAACCGGAGATTATACGCCAGAATCAAATGAAGAAGATTACAATCCTGAAAGTCCTGTAGCATAAGTGTGATTGGTTTCCCTTTCATGGATTATTCATAAAAATATTGAACTAAGATAAGGCCAGAACGTAGTTCTGGCCTTATCTTTATAGCATGAACGCAAGTCTTTCTTATTCATCATTACATGCTGCTGCAGAAAAATTTGGAACACCATTGTATGTGTACCATGCAGAAAAAATTGAACAGCAATATCAAAATTTACTAGCGCATTTTGAGTCCACTCAAACTAAATTTTTTTACGCATGTAAAGCATTGACCAATGTCCATATTTTAAAAGTAATTAAGGACATGGGCTGCAATATTGATTGTAGTTCTATCAATGAAGTTAGACTGGCATTGCATGTTGGCTTTTTACCAAACAATATTTTATATACAAGTAATAGTGTTGACTTTGATGAAATAAGCACTGCTGTTGAATTGGGTGTAAATGTGAATATTGACAGTTTATCCAACTTAGAAAAATTTGGTCAAAAATTTGGCGAGACAAAAGCCATAGGGGTGCGCATAAGACCAGATGTGATGGCAGGTGGTAATTTAAAAATATCTACAGGGCATATTAAAAGCAAGTTTGGTATTCCACTCACAGAATTGGATGTATTAAAATTGATCCAAGAAAAATACAAGATTAATATTCGCACTTTACATATCCATACTGGAAGTGAAATTAAAGATGTGGCTGTTTTTATGAAGTCTGCAGAAGTATTTGATACCCTACTCCCTCATTTTCCAACTGTAGAAGTGTTGGATTTTGGTGGTGGATTCAAAGTGCCTTATGCACCTGGTGAAGAAGGTACTAATATGCCACAATTAGGCGCGGAAGTAAATAAGGTGATGAAGCAACTATCAGAGAAATTTGGTCGCAATTTCACTGCTTGGTTTGAGCCAGGAAAATATATGGTGAGCGAAGCTGGATTTTTTATTGCCAAAGTCAATGTTTTAAAAACTTCGGGGGATATTATATTCGCAGGGTTAAATACAGGACTGAATCATTTAATTCGTCCAATGTTTTATGATGCTTACCATCATATTGATAATATTTCAAGCCCAGAAAATCCAATGAAGCAATATGCCGTGGTAGGCAATATTTGTGAAACAGATACCTTTGCATGGGACAGGGCTATTCCTGAAATTACCGAAGGCGATTTATTGGTTTTTTACAACGCAGGTGCCTATGGCTATGAAATGGCTAGCAATTACAACGCAAGGTTCAAGCCAGCACAAGTATTATTTCAACATGGTGCTGCAAAACTAATAAGTAGGGCGGATCAGTTTGAAGACCTATTGTCTTTACAAGTACCTTTGTAACCTCATGATTGAAATCCAACATATCAACAAAGCATTTGGCGATAAAAAAATTATCGACAATGTAAGTGCCCAGTTTAAACCAGGTATGTGTAATCTAATTATTGGGGCGAGCGGTAGTGGTAAAACTGTTTTGATTAAATGTATTGTAGATTTAATCCAAGCAGACCGAGGAAAAGTCTTATTTGACAATGCTGATTTTACTACTTTAAATAAAGCTCAAAAAAAGACATTAAGAAATAGTATTGGGATGTTATTCCAAGGCAACGCTTTATTTGATTCTATGACGGTTCAAGAAAATGTAAAATTTCCTTTGGACATGTTTAGTGATTTAAATGAAGCCGAAAAGTTAGTGAAGGTGAATCAGATTTTAGCACGTGTACAACTAACAGGTGTCAACGAGAAGTTTCCTTCAGAAATTAGCGGAGGTATGAAAAAGCGTGTTGGTCTAGCACGTGCACTGGTATTAGAACCAAAATATTTATTCTGCGATGAACCCAATTCTGGTTTAGATCCTCAAACATCGCTCGTTATTGATCATTTAATTCAAGATTTAACAAAGGAATTTAATATTACTACCCTTGTTGTAACCCATGACATGAATAGTGTGATGGAAATTGGCGAATATATCATCTACCTTCATAAAGGAAAAAAAGAATGGGAAGGTAGCAATGAGGATATCATATTTAGTCAAAATAAATTATTAAACGATTTCATCTTTGCTTCTGGATTTTTACAAGACGCAAAAGCCATGCGTATGATGGCACAAAAAAAATAAATTATGAAAAAAGTAACGACCCTTTTTAGCTTAATCATTTTAAGCTTATTTGCTTCAACAACTTTGTTGGCTCAAGGAAATATTGACCCCAATGCCCCTTTCCTAAAAGACAAAAATATCCCAAAATTTACCCTGAATTTAACCACAGGTAAATCCTTTAGCAATACACAGATCCCAAAAACCAAGTACACCTGCATCATCATATTTAGCCCAGACTGTTCCCATTGTCAAGAGGAGGCTGCTGAGTTAACAAAAAATGCAGACAAGTTTAAGTCGGTGTTCTTTATTTGGAACAGTTATAAGGAAATGGCTGATATTAAGGCCTTTGCAATAAAATATGGCTTAGATAAACAATCTAATGTGATTGTTGGCAGGGACCCTGAGTTTTCTATCCCTGTATTCTTTAGACCTCGTATGACGCCATTTGTGGCATTGTATGCCAATGGTCAGCTATTAAAAGTATATGAACAAGGCGTAAAAGTACCTGAATTACTTAAAATTATAGGAGGCAAATAACTAACTTTGTCCCGTTAAATCATGTTCAACATTTAAAATAAAATATATGAAAATTACAGTTGTTGGTGCGGGTGCTGTTGGAGCAACATGTGCAGATGATATTGCACGTAAAGAATTAGCTTCTGAATTAGTATTATTAGACATTAAAGAAGGTTTTGCAGAAGGTAAAGCGCAAGACATGATGCAGACTGCTGCATTATTAGGTTTTGATACACGCATTACCGGAAGCACAAATGACTATACGAAAACAGCCAATTCGGATGTTGTTGTAATTACTTCTGGCTTACCTCGTAAACCAGGTATGACAAGAGAAGAATTAATTGGTACAAACGCAGGTATCGTAAAAGGTGTTTGTGAAAATGTTTTAAAGCATTCTCCAAATGCAATCATCATTGTAATTAGTAATCCAATGGACACAATGACTTATTTAGCATTGCAGTCTACAGGCTTACCAAAAAATAGAATCATTGGCATGGGTGGTACATTAGACAGTGCTAGATTCAAATATCAATTAAGCAACCATTTAAACTGCAGCCCTGCAGACTTAAATGCCATTGTAGTGGGTGGACACGGCGACACGACTATGATCCCTTTGATTAAGCATGCTTCATGGAATAGCATTCCAGTAACAAAATTCTTGAACGAAGATCAACAACAACAAGTCATCAATGATACCATGGTAGGTGGTGCAACTTTAACTAAATTATTAGGAACTTCTGCTTGGTATGCACCAGGTGCTGCAGGAGCTGCCTTGGTTGAAAGCATCGTACGCGACGAAAAGAAATTATTCACTTGTTGCGTAAGCTTAAATGGCGAGTACGGTCAAAACGATATTTGCTTAGGCGTACCTGTTGTGATTGGAAAGAATGGATGGGAAAAAATTGTTGATATGGATTTATCTGCAGACGAACAAGCTGCATTCAACAAGAGTGCAGATGCAGTTAGAAGCATGAACGACGTTCTAAAGACTTTATAATCTTTTTAGAATAAATAAATAAAGCCTCGCATTGCGGGGCTTTATTTATTTAAA
>JACCDV010521940.1_pt1 | contig 34547 bp, 30 predicted proteins | sample 7446131 | NCBI WGS metagenome assembly JACCDV01 (sample SAMN15323448, study PRJNA562643) | freshwater metagenome | isolation source: river surface water | place: USA:Blue River Watershed | collected 2017-08-17
AATAGGCACTAGTGTCTATACTTGTTTCTTTTTTATCAAGGCTTGCCGCAATTAATGCATTTGCTTCTTCTAATTGAGCAACTTGTTTTTTTAATTTATCTTTTGCTTCTGCTTGATATGCTTCTGCAGCATGTCCTACAACCGCTTCAATTCTTCTTACACCCGCTGCTACAGAGGATTCTGCTTTAATTACAAAATGACCTATTTCGCCAGTTGTACCCACATGCGTTCCACCGCATAATTCAATGGAGTAATTTGGATCCATCACCACTACACGAACCCTGTCACCATATTTTTCACCAAATAAAGCCATCGCTCCAAGTGCAATAGCCTCGTCTTTAGTCATTTCTTTAATCACTACAGGTACATTTTCTTTTACTTTTTCATTCACCAATTTTGTCACTGCATCAATTTCCTCATTGGTCATTTTTGCAAAATGAGAAAAGTCAAAACGCAATTGTTCTGCATGCACCAAGCTTCCTTTTTGAGCAACATGCTTTCCTAATACTGTTCTTAATGCAGCATGCAACAAGTGTGTAGCAGAATGGTGTTGCGTGGTATGGGTTCTTAGAGTGGCATCTACTTTTGCTTTTACAGTACGACCAATATTTTTTGGCAAACTGTCTGTAAAGTGAATGAATAAATTATTTTCTTTTTTAGTATCCGTTACTGCAAGCACAGTGCCATCCTCAAATACAAGTTGTCCCTTGTCACCAACCTGACCCCCACTTTCGGCATAAAATGGTGTGGTTGCTAGTACCCATTGGTATGCTTCCTTACCTTTTGCCTTCACACTTCTGTACTTAACAATTGGGGTAGTTGCTTCTGTTGAGGTGTAACCAATAAAAGAGGTAACTACATCTTCGCCAACTTGCATCCAGTCGCCTGTATCAATTGCTGTAGCAGCTCTACTTCTATCTTTTTGTTGTTGCATCTCTTGTTCGAATCCTGCTTCATCAATTGAAAGTTCATTCTCGCTTGCAATCAATCTTGTTAAGTCAACTGGGAATCCGAAAGTGTCAAATAATTCAAAAACCAATTGACCTTCCACCACACTATTTTTAGCTTGCGTATGAATGATGTCATCCATGCGCTTTAATCCTTTTTCTAAGGTTCTCAAAAAGCCTTCTTCTTCCTCTTTAATTACTTTGGTTACAAATTCTAATTGTTGATTTAATTCTGGGAACACATGCTCAAATTGTTTTGCTAATAAGGGCATTAACTGAAACAACAATGGACGCTTATAATCCAAATAGGAATAATAGTAACGCACAGCTCTTCTTAAAATTCTTCGTATCACATAACCTGCACCAGTGTTGGACGGCAATTGACCATCGGCAATTGCAAATGCAATGGCACGTATATGATCTGCTATTACACGAAATGCAACTGCTTCTTTGCTATCGCCAAAATCATAGGCCTTACCCGTGATGGTAGCAACTGCATCTATTGTGCCAGTAAATACATCTGTATCGTAATTGCTTTTTTTATTTTGTATTGCACGAACCAATCTCTCAAAACCCATTCCAGTGTCTACATGTTTATTGGGTAATGGTTCTAGGCTACCATCTTTTTTACGATTGTATTGCATAAACACATTGTTCCAGATTTCTATGACTTGAGGATGGTCTTTATTGACCAAATCACGTCCAGGAATCAATGCGATTTCTGCATCAGAACGCATATCAATATGGATCTCACTACATGGGCCACAAGGTCCAGTATCTCCCATTTCCCAGAAATTATCTTTTTTATTACCGTATATTATTTTGTCCTCTGTAACCCACTTCTTCCATTCTTCTAAGGCCACAGTTGAAGGAGGTAGGTTTTCTGACGCGTCTCCCTCGAATACGGATACATATAATTTATTTGGGTCCAGCTTATATACCTTAGTTAATAATTCCCAGCTCCATGCAATAGCTTCTGCTTTAAAATAATCTCCAAAACTCCAGTTTCCCAACATTTCAAACATAGTATGGTGGTAGGTATCTACACCTACTTCCTCTAAATCATTGTGTTTACCACTGACCCTTAAACATTTTTGTGTATCTGCAACTTTAGGATACTTTGGTTTCAGGTTGCCTAAAAAATAATCCTTGAATTGGTTCATGCCCGAATTGGTAAACAATAATGTGGGGTCGTTTTTTACAACGATAGGTGCCGACGGGACAATCACATGTCCTTTAGATTCAAAAAAATCTAAAAACTGTTGTCTTATTTCTGAACTCTTCATCATGGGACGTTTTTTTAAGCTTTGAGCTAAATTAAAAAGCTATCTTTGTAGCGTTTCTAATCGTCCCCAAAGGTAAGCATTTGAGCCTTTTTTTGAGACTTTAGAAGGCAAATAATCACGCTTCATGAAGAAAATAAAATATTTCTTTAATACCCATACGCTAAGGTTCGAAAAAATCGAAGTGCCCCTTAAAGTAAGGCTTTTGCAAACCATTGGCTTTGTCATTGCGTCGCTTGCAGTGGGTGTCCTTTTTGTAGCTATTTTATTTAAGTTTATCGACTCTCCAAAAGAAAGGTTATTAAGACAACAAAATACTGCATATAAAGAGAGCTATGCCGTTTTACAAGAACGTATTAAGCAATTGGAATTGCAAATGGTGGAATTGGAACAAAGAGACAATGAGGTATATCGTTCAATTTTTGAAGCAACGCCTATTCCAGATAGTGCTAGGGTAAAAGAAATGTTGGCAAAAAATGAAATTAGACTGATTCAAAGTTTATCCAATACCGCCTTGATTGAGAACATGCGTAACCAATTGAATAATTTAAGTTTAAGGATGTCTTTTCAGGGCCAATCCTTTACTGAAATTACTGCGATGGTTAAGAACAAAGAAAAATTATTAAGAGCCATACCAGCCATTCAGCCAATTAGTAATAAAAATATGAAACGTGTTGCATCAGGATTTGGTTATAGAATAGACCCACTTTATAAAGACTTTAGATTACATCCTGGATTAGATTTCTCTGCACCAACTGGTACGCCAATTTATGCAACATCGGATGGTGTGGTTCAAATAGCTGGTTTCAATACAGATGGTTATGGTAATAAAGTAGTCATCAATCATGGCTATGGTTTCCAAACTTTATATGCACATATGGTTCGGGTGAAAGCAAGGGTGGGACAGTCAGTTAAAAGGGGAGAAGTGATTGGATATGTTGGAAGTACGGGCAAGAGTACTGGACCGCATTTACATTATGAAGTAATTAAGCGAGGCGCTAAAGTAGATCCTGTCTATTATTTCTTCAATGATTTAACCCCTGCGCAATTTGATCGATTATTAAAAGAAGCAGCAGCAAATAAACAAAGCTTAGACTAATGGATCCAGAAGTATTGGCCTATTTAAATAGAATTTCCAGAACCATTGGATTTACATTGGTATGGATGGGACTCAATTCCACATTAGGAATCATGTTAGGCTATGCTTTTGTAGAAGCAGACTGGCAATGGTTTAATTATTTGTATTATTTTTTCTTAATACTTAGTTCAGTAGGGTACTTCTTTTTACTCTATAAAACTTGGAAAGACCCAATTGATTTTTCACATTAAGTAGCTTCTAACTACTATGGTCTAAAATAATCTTCCATTGCCCATTTATTTTTTTTAGCAATAAGGTATAATGCCCACCCACATTTCCGACGGATCTGGTAAGCTCCCATTTTCCAATGACACTATAATATTCTTTATTAAGGGGTTCTACAGAAATCAGTGTAAATTTTAATGTACCCATATAGGCTTTATCCGGATAATTCTTTTTATAGTTCTCTAATGTTTTATTGTATCCATATGTCACGCCATTTTTACCCACAAACATTAAACTATCGTTTTCCCAATAGCCATGCATGAATTGGTTAACATCACCTTTATTCCAAAATTCTACTTGTGCAGCCAATAACTTTAAAATTGCATCTTTGTCATTGTTTTGTGTAAATGCATTTTGTGAAATGAATACAAGTAACAAAAAGAGTATTTTCTTTCCCATGATTTTAGGTTTTGTTGGATTAAACTTAACTCAAAATAAGTATTTCAGCTTAATTTGCATCAATGGAGTACCAACTACATTTGATTAAAGATAAAAAACTTGCGCCTTTATTAGCTCAGGCGAATCATACAATCAAGAGAAGGAAAAATACCCCCGTTCGTTTGATGGCAAGTATCATTAGTCAGCAATTGAGTACAAAAGTGGCAGCTATCATATTTAGTCGTTTTTTAGCTTTATTTGAGGGTAAAGAGCCTAGTTGCGAACAGGTGTTAAATTGTACAAATGACCAACTTAGATCTATAGGATTGAGTCAATCTAAAGTGCATTATATCCAAAATGTAGCTGAATTTTTTATTGCAAATAAGATCACCGATAAGCAATTGTATGCTATGAAGCCAGATGCCATCATTGATTTGTTAACGCAAATTAAAGGAGTAGGTAAATGGACCGTCCAAATGTTGATGTTATTTAGTCTGGGTCAAGAAGATGTCTTTGCCGTGGATGACTTAGGTATTCAACAAGCCATGATCCGTTTGTACAAAATAAAATATGAGACTAAGAAGGAATTGCATACCAAGATGTTGGCTATTTCAAGCAAGTATTCACCTTATAGCAGTTATGCCTGTTTGCATTTATGGCAATGGAAAGACCAAGGCGCTATTTAAGTATACTAATTCAACCTACTTGCTTGCTTTGAGCAATGGATGTTTGATGTCATGGTAAAATGCAAATTGCCATCCTTCCTCTTGTCCTTGTTCCCACCATTTTTGTCTCCATTCCATGGCTAATTTTCCATCCATATCATACTTGGCAACAAACTTTGATTTAAGTTGTTGTAATTGAGGCGCCACATCTGCACCAAAGAAAAACTGCTCCCCGTCCTCTTTAATCCAGGCCACTTGATGGTAAGGACAATGTCCACCTGTGAGCAAATAATGAATACTATCATCAATGACACCTTGGTTATCATCTAGCCAAACTACTTTTGAAAAATCTGCTAAGAATTCAAATTGTTCTTTAATATAAGAGGCGGTTGGATTGGTTAAGGCTAAATCGAATTCTCTTTTTTGAACGTAGTAAGTGGCGTAAGGGAAACTTACATAACGTTCTTTAGATACCACATCAACATAACTCATTCCACCTGCGTGGTCCTTATGTAAGTGACTCATAAATACTTTAGTCACTGAACTTGGATTGATTCCAATGGCCATTAAATTTTCGTGAATTTGCAAAACCCCTTTTGCGTTCATATACCCCAAGCCTGTATCCAATAAAATGATATCCTTTTCCGTAATAACAACAAATGGCTGAATCTCTACAAGAATGCTTCCTTTGGGACGGTCTTGTATTTGTTCTCTTTGGGTATCAAATGGAACAAATACCTTGGTTTGATCTATACTAAAACTGCCTTCTGATAATGGATGAATACGCATGTTGCAAAAATACAATTATCGAAGTACCATTTGTCTATCTGCGTCTAATCTTAGTAAAATAAATACCAAAGCAGTAAATGTAAGTAAAGAGGATCCGCCATAACTGATCAACGGCAATGGTATACCTACTACTGGGAACAAACCTATGGTCATGCTGATATTGACTGCAATATGAAAAAAGAAAATCCCCACAACGCTATAAGCATAGACTCTAGAAAAAGTACTTCTTTGTCGCTCAGCGATACGGATTAATCTAAATAAGAAAAACAAGTACAATCCTAAAAAGGTAAATGTGCCTACAAATCCAAAAGCTTCTCCAATAGATGTGAAAATAAAATCTGTATTTTGCTCAGGTACATATTTGCCCCTGGTTTGTGTTCCTTTTAAAAATCCCCTTCCCCAAAATCCACCAGAGCCAATTGCGATTTTACTTTGTTTTACATTGTAGTCGTCTGGCTTTCTACTTTTTTTCCCACTTTCAGCTAAACTAGCTGCTGCTTTTTTATTCAAACTACAATCGTACTCTTTTCCAACCATGCTATAAATTCTTGTTGTTTGATAGCATTCTAAAACATTATTAAAAATATAGGGTACTGCAAAACGAACTGTGCCAACACAAACCATCCAAATACCTATAATAATTATAATGAGTTGTTTATTGCGTTTTAAACGTTTGCCTAAATACAATAAAATGAGTCCTGCAATCACAGATAAAATGATTGCTAATAATGATGGTTCAATTAATAAGGTTGCAATTACAAGTATTGCAAAGGACAATAAAATAATGAGTATAAATGGTGGTAGGCCTTCTCTGTACATGGCAAAAATAAATGCACTATACACCAAGGCTAAACCTAATTCATGTTGACCAATGGATAGTATTGCTGGCATGGCAATCATAGCCCCAGCTATTAAATGAGATTGAATTTTTGTAAAATCCGTTTCTGGTCTAGAGATAAATTTGGCTAAAGCAAGCGCTGTAAAAATTTTACACAATTCGGCTGGTTGTAAATTAAATCCACCTGCAATGGGTATCCAACTTTTGGATCCATTGATTTCTTTTCCGATCACAAAGGTGGCTAACATCAATAGGAGACCGATCGCAAACAAGATATTTGCCAAGGCAGTAAAAACTTTACTGTCTACTAATAAAATAAAAATGGCCACAAAAGAACAAAAAATTAAAAAAAAGAATTGTTTACTATAGCTCGTTTTACCACTTATAAAACTTGTTGCCCAATCGGCATTAGGATTGTATTCAACCATGAAAATAGCAAGGATGCCAATACAGGCCATGAGCATATATAAAATAATCACAGCAAGGTCTGTGCCTTTAGAAAAATTATTATCGTAGTTGGATGACATAGTTTATGGATTGAGCTTTTTCTTTTTATCCGTATTTGGAAGTAAGCTATCCTTATTCGTTTTATCTGTATTTGGTAATGGGGCAGGAGGGGCTGTATCTTTTGTTTTTGTTTTCACCACACCTTCTGCTAACATCTCCATATCCCAAACGTCTGACAATTCATCGTTATTGTATTCGATAGGTGCGAGGTAGGCAGATTTATTATTTTGCACATACCAATTCTTAATGGCTTGTGGCATTAAATCAACTTGAGCTAGGTTATCTGCTTTCAATTGACTTTCTGTAGTGAGGGTATCATTTAAATACTGTTCCATCAATAATCCACCAATTGGCCCCGCCCAAGTAGATCCGTATCCTGCATTTTCTACTATGACAGCAACTGCAATTTTAGGGTTGTCTTTTGGTGCAAAGCAAACAAATAAGGAGTGGTTTTTACCGTGCGGATTTTGTGCTGTTCCAGTTTTTGCACAGTATTCATGACCAGGTACTTTAATGAATGCTGCAGTACCATATACAGTCACATCATGCATACCTTCCTTGATCACATCAAAATATTCCTTTGGGATTTTTGTTATTTTTTGTTTTTTTCTAAACTGGGCTAATTGTGCTGCTTCTTCTTCTGTCTCTGATTCAATACTATCTACAAAATGCGGTGTATAATAATAGCCTCCATTGGCAATAAATGCCATTGAATTGGCTAATTGCAAAGGTGTTGCAGTCATTCTATCTTGGCCAATTCCTAGGGTCAACATATAACAGCTATTCCAATACTTTGGATTCCCAAAGTCTTTATTGTATCGCGCAGTGTCAGGAATATTTGCTTTGTTTTCACTTGGTAAGTCAATACCAAGTTTACGTCCAAATCCAAAAGCATTCATGTATTCTTTCCACTTTAGATAGCCTTCTTTAGCTGATTTATATTTTGGATTGTCAATGGCCATTCTAAATACCTGTAAGAAATAAGAATTACAAGAATAAGCCAATGCCAATTGTAAATTAGCAGCATGTCCTGCATTATGGTGTTCACATTTTCTTGGGTCACCACATGCCCCATAAGACCCAAAACAATTGTAGCCGTAATTGGGCGTGATCAAGCCCTCGTCTAATGCAATTAAGGCGCCTAAAGGTTTAAAAGTAGATCCAGGCGGATATTGTCCTTTAATGGCGCGATTATAGATAGGCCTTGCCGTATCTAAAAGTAACCTGCCAATTGTTTTTCTTCTTTGGCTACCCGTCAATAAATTTGGATTATAACCTGGGCTAGAAGCCATCGCAATGACGCCACCTGTTTTAGGATTAATTGCAACGGCACTTCCAATTTTATTTTGTAATAATTTTTCTGCTAGTTGTTGAACTTGTACGTCAATGCTTGTATATAAATTTTTTCCTGCAACAGCGACTGTATCAAATTCTCCTTTTTCGTAAGGGCCCTGTATCTTTCCTTTGTTGTCTCTTAAAAAACGTTTTACTCCTCTTTGGCCCATCAACACGGCTTCATAATTTTTCTCCAATCCAGTCATACCAGCATAATCGCCCATCTCATAGCCTTCTGATTCATGCTTCTTTAAAAAATTCACATCTACTTCTGCCACATAACCCAATACATGCGCTGCTGTGTTATATGGGTAGTTTCTGATGGAACGTTCTGATAAAGAGAATCCTGGGAATCGGTATAAGTTTTCATTTAATTGTGCGTAAATCTCAGGCGTTAAAAAAGGTTCAAATACACCCGCTTTTACCCTTGTATTTTTAATGATTGCTTCCACAATTCTTTTACTGTATTCTGCTTTATCAATATGAAGGATATTGCATAATGCAGCCGTGTCGACTCCTTTAGCTTCGTTAGGGATCACCACTAAGTCGTAACTAATGGTATTTTCTAAGAGGGCTCTCTTTTTTCTGTCGTAAATGATGCCACGGTCTGGGTAAATAATCTTTCTAAAAATGGCATTGTTGTCTGCAGCTAATTTGTATTTATTTGAAACCACTTGAAGACTCACCAATTGAGCCACAATCAGAAAAAAAATAGTGCCAATGATGATTTGAATAATACCGCCTCGATTCTGATTGTATACTGACATGTATTATCTTTTTAGCTTTCTTCTGTTCAGTAAGAGCTCTACTAATAAAATTAATAGCATACTCATCCCGGTTGTGAAAAATACTTTTCCTATAAAATAGCTAAAGTTGCCAAATTGCAACCACTCTAATAACACTAAATAAAAGTGGTGTATAAACGTAAGTGAAAATATATAAAATGTAAATGGTCCCCATCCCATGGTTCCAATGCTTGGCTCCTTGGTTAATTCCTCTGATAGTTCTTGTGCCAAAAGAAGATTTAAAATAGTTGGTCTAATGTAACCAATCAATGTAGCCGCAGCTGCATGTAGACCAGGGGTGTTGGTAAACATGTCTAAAGTATATCCAAGGACAAAACCCAATAATGTTGTTGTTATTCTGTTAGTGCCAAATGGCAGCCAAAGGATAAAAATAAAATACAGATAAGGGGTAATAAATTGGTGGATAGGCGGGATCTCGTTCAAAATGATAATCTGTATCAATAAGAAGAGTATAAACCTGATGCTATTTTTTAAGATATTATTCATTGCCTTCCCCCTTTTGCTCAAGATTGGATTGAGCTTCCATTCTTTTATTTTCAACCAAGTATACAAATTCTAAATTATAAAAATTGGTGGCAGATTTAATATTTAAAGTCAAGAAATTACTAGAAGGGTCCTTGACGATACTTGCTACCCTTCCAATCATCAATTGCGCTGGGAAGCTAGAAGAGTAAGGACTTGTCAAAACCGTATCACCAATTTTTGGTAAAGCACTTTTAGAAATATTTTTTAACAATAAAATATCTGGACTCATTCCATCCCATTCTATACTACCAGCAATACGATCTCTTTTCAACATCGCACTTACTTTACTATTGCGATGTAATAAGCTCATAATTTTACTATAGTGCTCATTTACTTCTACCACCACACCAACAATGGATCCATCTGGACTTATCGCAGCCATGTCTTTTTTCACACCTTCTAAAGAACCGCGTTCAATGGTGATATAATTTTTTTGAAGTGTAAAACTATTACCCACCACTTTGGCTGGATAATAAAAGAATTTTCTAATTTTTTCTAAACTATCTTTTCTTAAAATTAAAGTACCCGATTTTACACTCGTATCATAAGGCACAAAGTTTTGAGCAAGCTCATTTCTAAGTGCAACATTTTCTGCCACTAATTTTGCGTTGGTTGCTTTTAAATCAAAAAAGTAAGCCCATTCATTGTAATAGGAATTCACATTTCCGGCAACGGCATTATTCCAATTGCCAAAAAAAGTTTCGTGTGATTTGCTGTAAGAAGACAACATGACCAACGATACAATCTGAAGTATCAGGAAGCTAAAAAAAGTGAAGTTCTGTCGTATAAAGCCAATGATATTCTTCATTAGGTATTATCTCATAATAAATGGAAAACGTTGGTAGTTTTTCAATGCAATTCCTGTTCCACGCACAACACTCTTTAATGGATCGTCGGCTACATGAACTGGTAATTTAATTTTTGCACTTAATCTTTTATCCAAACCTCTTAAAAGTGATCCACCTCCTGTAATGTATAAACCTCTACGATAGATGTCTGCAGCGAGTTCTGGAGGTGTAGTCTCTAATGCTTTTAAGATAGCTTCTTCGATTTTGAAAATACTTTTATCTAATGCCTCTGCCACTTCTTGGTAAGAGACCATAATTTGTTTTGGAATACCTGTCACTAAGTCTCTACCATTTACAGGCATATCTTCTGGCGGGTTGTCTAAATCTTTTAATGCAGCACCCACATGAATTTTAATTTGTTCTGCAGTACGCTCACCAATTAATAAACTATGGTAACGTCTCAATGCTTCCATGATATCAGCAGTAAATTCATCACCAGCAACACGAATACTTTGATCACAAACAATACCTGCTAATGCAATCACAGTAATACCTGTTGTACCACCTCCAATATCAATAATCATATTTCCAACTGGCTCTTCTACATCAATACCAATACCCAAAGCAGCAGCCATAGGTTCGTGTATCATGTATACTTCTTTTGCACCTGCTTGTTCTGCACTATCACGCACCGCTCTTTTTTCTACTTCAGTGATGGAAGATGGAATACAAATCACCATTCTCCAACTTGGAGGAAACAATGGTTTTTTTGGATAAATCATTTTCATCAACTCGCGAATCATTAATTCCGCAGCGTTGAAGTCGGCGATTACACCATCCTTTAATGGACGAACAGTTTTAATACTTTCGTGTGTTTTTTCATGCATCAACAATGCCTTTTTCCCAACACCTAAAACCTCTTTCATATTATTCCTGTTTAAGGCAATAATTGAAGGTTCGTTCACGACTACTTCATCATTGTGGATGATCAGTGTATTTGCGGTGCCCAAGTCCATTGCAATCTCTTGGGTGAAAAAGTTAAATAAGCCCATATTCGTTCAGTATTTTACGTTCATTGTAATGATGCAAAAATCATCTAAAATCCTTGAACTACAAAGCTTTTTAAAAAATGAATAAGAATAATTATCAACAAGGATATTCAACAAAGTTTATCCCAAGAACTCGTAACCAATATCCTTTCTAAAATTCATGCCTTCGAATTGAATCAGCCCTAATGCGTTTTTAGCTGTATCGACTGCTTCTGAAATGGTTTTACCTTGCGCTGTAATGGTTAAAACTCGACCTCCATTGGTGACGATGGTATCTTCCTTAAATCCAGTCCCAGCTTGAAATAGCGTGGTTTTTGTTTCTTTAGTAACAAGCTCAATACCAGTGATTGGGAATCCTTTTTGGTAGTCACCAGGATAGCCTCCACTTACCGCCATCACAGTGGCAAATGAGCCCTCATTGTATTCAATATTTACATCTTCTAATGTACCATTGTCGGTAGCAGCTAAAATGCTCACTAAGTCGGTTTGCAAACGGGGTAGAATTACTTCAGTTTCAGGGTCTCCCAAGCGACAATTGTATTCAATGACAGATGGCTCCCCATCACAGTTCATTAAGCCAAAAAAGACAAACCCTTTATAAACCAATCCTTCCTCGGCAATACCTTTTATAGTAGGAGCTACAATCTTTTCTTCCACTTTTTTCATAAAAGCATCATCCATAAATGGTACTGGACTTACACAACCCATTCCTCCCGTGTTTAGGCCTGTATCGCCTTCTCCTATTCGTTTGTAGTCCTTTGCGTGTCCTATAATTTGGTAATTTTTACCATCGGTTAGTGCAAAAACACTGACTTCAATCCCTGTTAAAAATTCCTCAATCACCACCCTAGCACTAGCAGTGCCAAATTGCTTATGTTGCAACATCGACTCAAAACTTTCTAAGGCTTCTTGGTGCGTTGTTGCAATGATCACGCCCTTTCCAGCTGCTAGTCCATCTGCTTTTAAAACAATTGGTAGTTTATGTGCAGCAATATATTGCTTCCCTTCTTCGTAGTTGTCAATAGTAAATTCAGCATACCCAGCTGTTGGAATATGGTGCCTTTGCATGAAATGCTTACTAAAAGCTTTACTGCCTTCCAATTGCGCAGCTGCTGCAGAAGGTCCAATCACATTGATTGCTTCAGTGGATGGGTCATTTGCAAAAAAGTCAAAAATACCTTTTACCAATGGCTCTTCAGGTCCAACAATGATCATATCAATTTGGTGCGTAATAGCTGCCTGCTTCAATCCCTCAAAATCGTCTATTGCAATGGGTAAATTAGCTCCAACAGCTGCTGTACCTGGGTTGCCAGGTGCGATATACAAATGATCACAATGGTAACTTTGAGCTATTTTCCAGGCCAAAGCATGCTCTCTTCCGCCCGAACCAATTAGTAGAATATTCATAATTAAGGTGATTGCAGCACGAAAGTAAAATTTATTGAAGGGATTTTATTATTTTGTACCAATTAAATAAACGTTTTATTATGTCTACAACTTCACAAAGCCATCCAAAAGGTCTTTATGTTTTATTCGCTACAGAAATGTGGGAGCGATTTAACTATTATGGCATGCGTGCCATTTTGGTCTTGTTTTTAGTGAAAGCAATGGCTTTTAATCAGAATGATGCTTCTCAAGTATATGGAAGTTATACGGGCTTGGTATACTTAACGCCCTTATTAGGGGGCTATATCGCAGATCGTTACTGGGGTAATAAGCGATCCATTATTGCAGGCGGATTGGTCATGGCCATCGGTGAATTTGTCTTGTTCTTTTGCGGTCATTTTTATGACAATGCCGCAATAGCGATGCCATTATTTTACACTGGCTTGGGTTGTATGATTGCAGGGAATGGTTTTTTTAAGCCAAATATCTCTAGCATGGTAGGACAATTGTATAAAAAAGGGGATTCAAAAATAGACGCAGCCTATACTATTTTTTACATGGGGATCAATACGGGCGGTGCACTAGGTCCAATTGTTTGTGGCTTTTTTGGAGATACAGGAAATAATGGAGATTTTAAATGGGCCTTTTTTGCAGGTGGCGTAGCGATGCTTTTGAGTGTAATCACACAAATGATATTTCAGAAAAAACATTTAGTAGACGCAGATGGATTGTCTATTGGCGATGCACCAAAAGATGCACCAAAAATTTTACAGAAAATTCCAGTAATGGTAGGGTTATTGTTTTTACTTTCTCTTTTAACAATCGCATTGGTATATATTGATATTAAAGTGGTAAGTTATTTATTCTGGTTATTGATTGGTTGTATTTTATTAATTGCATTTATAATCTTCTCAGATAAAACATTAGATAGTATTCAAAAAAAGAAGGTCGTGGTATTGTTTACAGTATCTTTCTTTGTGATCTTTTTTTGGAGTGCATTTGAACAAGCAGGCGCATCGCTTACTTTCTTTGCCTCTGAAAACACACAGCGCGATTTAGGATTTTATGTGGTGCCAACAAGTTTCTTTCAATCTTTAAATTCCATATTTGTTGTCACGCTTGCACCATTGGTAGCATGGATTTGGATTAAACTAGGTAAAGCAAACAGAGAGCCTTCTTCACCATTTAAAATGGCGATGGGTTTAATGCTATTGGCATTAGGTTATTTATGGATTGCTACAGGTGTGAATGGCGTAGGAACTGGCGTTAAAGTAAGTATGATTTGGTTGATTGGAATGTATATGATGCACACTTTTGGTGAACTTTGTTTATCTCCAATTGGTCTTTCTTTATTCAATAAATTAGCACCTCTTAAATTCGCTTCTTTATTAATGGCAGTATGGTTTACAGCCAATGCCTTTGCGAATAAATTAGCAGGTGTATTTAGTACATTGTATCCAGAAAATGGTCAAACAACTTCGTTCGCGGGATATCAAATCACCAACTTGCATGAGTTCTTTATGTTCTTTGTTTTCATGGCAGGAATTGCTTCTTTGATTCTTTTCTTCTTGTCTAAGAAACTAAAAAGTTTAATGGATCAATAATAGCTTCATTGATAAAATAAAAAAGCCTCGATTATTTCGAGGCTTTTTTATTTTAGATAACACCTTTAACAATTTCATCCACCACCGCTGGATCAAGTAGGGTAGAGGTATCGCCTAAACTATTTAATTCACCTTCTGCCACTTTGCGCAGAATACGACGCATAATTTTTCCTGATCTTGTTTTTGGTAATCCAGAAACAAATTGAATTTTATCTGGTTTAGCAATAGGTCCAATGATTCTTGTCACTGTTTGTAGAATGTCTTTACGTATCATCTCTGCACTGCCATGCGTGTCTTGCGCATGCGATCCTGTATAAATGACATAAGCATAAATACCTTGACCTTTTATATCATGCGGATAACCTACCACCGCACTTTCTACCACACCTGCATGCATATTAATGGCATTTTCAACTTCTGCAGTACCAATCCTGTGGCCACTCACATTCAATACATCATCCACACGCCCTGTGATTCTAAATTGTCCTGCTTCGTTTCTGAATGCGCCATCACCGGTAAAATATAAATTGTCATATGTAGCAAAATAATTGGTCCTACATCTTTCATGATCACCGTAAGTTGTTCTAATTGTTGAAGGCCATGCTTGCTTGATGCATAAGTTGCCACGGTACATCCCTTCATCGTCCTTTTCCGTAATCTCTGCTCCTTTATCATCTACCAAAATGGGTTCAATGCCTGGCATTGGGTAAGTGGCCCATCCTGCTTTTCCTGGTGTGATGCCCGCCAAATTAGAAATCATGATGCCACCTGTTTCTGTTTGCCACCAAGTGTCTACAATAGGACATTTATTTTTCCCAATATGTTCATTGTACCAATTCCAAGCTTCCTCGTTAATGGGTTCGCCAACGGTTCCTAATACTTTTAAACTACTTAAATCATGTCCCTGCACAGGTCCTAAACCAAAACCCATTAATGAGCGAATGGCAGTAGGTGCAGTGTATAAAATATTGACTTTGAATTTATCGATGATATTCCAGAATCTACCCGCGTCTGGAAAAGTGGGAATGCCTTCAAACATCATAGAAGTCCCACCAGCACTTAATGGCGCATACACAATATAGCTATGCCCTGTAATCCAACCAACATCTGCAGTACAAAAGAATAAATCATTAGGATTATAATTGAATGCATTTACAAAAGTATAATTAGTATACACCATATAACCAGCTACAGAATGCACGACACCTTTTGGTTTTCCTGTTGATCCCGAAGTATACAATATGAATAATGGATCTTCTGCGTCCATTACTTCCGCAGGAACAAATTGTATGCCCTCGGTTTCAACTTTTTTAATTTCATCCTCCCACCAAACATCTCTTCCTTGTAACATGGACACTGCTGTTCTTGTTCTTGTGCAAACAATGACACGTTGAATATTTTTGTTTCCAATTAATGCATCGTCAATCACCGACTTTAAAGGAATGTCTTTTGCGCCTCTAAATGCGCCATCACATGTAATGATAAAATTGGCTTTAGCATCGTCTAATCTGTCTGCAATACTTTGTGCAGAGAAGCCACCAAAAATCACACTATGAATAGCACCAATTCTTGCGCAAGCCAATACAGCAATGGCTAATTCAGGAATCATACCCATATAAATACATACACGGTCACCTTTTTTTACACCATTATTATACAGGACTTGTGCAAACTGACAAACCTTTAAGTGCAGTTGCTTATAAGTGAGCACACGATGTTGTTCTGCTGGATCATTCGGTTCCCAAATGATGGCAGGCTTATCGCCCATGGTTGCTAAATGTCTATCTAAACAATTTTCAGTGATATTTAACTTTCCTCCTACAAACCATTGAATGCTGGGGTCTTTAAAATTCCATGCACTTACTTTGTCCCATTTTTTATGCCATGTAAAATGTGTAGCTACTTCACCCCAAAATGTTTCTGGATCTTGAATACTTTTTTGATAAGCTTCCTGGTAACCTTCAAAGTTTTTTATTTGGTATGGATAAGACATGGTCTGATTTAAAATTAGTCTTCCAAATTTACATTTTTTAAGTTGATTGAATTAACTTGAATGCTAGCAATTAAATATTTTAATATGAGTTTGGACATAAAGCCTAGTAAAATTAGTTTGGTGATTGGTGCCTCTTCTGTAGGCACCCTTATTGAATGGTATGATTTTTACATTTTTGGCATGTTGGCAACCATTATTTCAAAACAATTTTTTCCATCAGATGCAGGCACTTCGGCGCTATTAAGTACACTCGCCATTTTTGCTGCAGGTTTTATTGTAAGACCATTTGGGGCATTGGTTTTTGGAAGATTAGGAGATTTGATTGGACGTAAGTATACTTTTTTATTGACCTTGGTTTTGATGGGTGGATCTACATTTGCAATTGGCCTGGTGCCTGGTTTTGCAACCATTGGTTGGGCGGCACCCATCTTAGTGTTGATTTTAAGATTGGTGCAAGGATTGGCTTTGGGAGGTGAGTATGGTGGTGCTGCCACTTATGTAGCAGAACATGCGCCAGCAAATAGACGTGGCTTTTGGACTAGTTGGATTCAGACAACAGCCACCTTAGGATTATTTTTAGCATTGGGGGTGATCATTTTAATAAGATCGAATCAAGGTGTGGAAGCATTTAGTTCAGAATGGGGCGGATGGAGGTATCCATTTTGGATGTCGATTATTTTAGTAGGAGTGTCTATTTTAATTAGAATGAAGATGAGTGAATCACCCATGTTCACCAAATTAAAATCAGAAGGCAAAACTTCCACCAATCCTTTAAAAGAAAGCTTCGGACATAAAGCCAATTTTAAAATGGTTCTATTGGCTTTATTTGGCGCAGTCATGGGACAAGGTGTGATTTGGTATACCGGACAATTTTACGCACAAAGTTTTATTGAGACCGTTTGTAAAGTTGAATTTGTGCAGTCCAGAAATATAATGCTCTGGGCCATATTGTTTGCCACGCCTTTCTTTGTGGTGTTTGGTTATTTAAGTGACCGAATTGGAAGAAAGTGGATCATGATGTTTGGGATGCTCGCGGGCATACTAACATACAGACCGATTTATCAATATTTTTTAGATGCGACCAATGCAAAAAAAAGGACTGAAAAAATTGATTTAGCGCATACGGTTGCTTCTGAAAAATTGGCCATTGTAGACGAAAAAGTTTGTACGAAATTATATGTGGTCCAAAAAATAGACACCGCATATACCGATGGTGCTAAATTTAGTTATACCAAAACAGACACTTTATTTTTAACTGATATTGTGAAAGATGCAAGTACAGGAAGTATTTATTACACGCAACCAAATGCAATGGATGTAACCAAATTAGATACCATTGTGGTAAAATTAAAACCTGTTAAAGGGGCTATTTTGGATGCTTCTAAATCGCAGGAAGTGACCATTGCTGCTGTCTCTTTAAAGCCAAATATAGTTGTAGAAAAGACATTGGATCATGATACGTATTGGAATTTAATTTGGCTAGTATTTATACAGATATTGTATGTCACCATGGTGTATGGACCAATTGCTGCTTTCTTGGTAGAATTGTTTCCAACTAAAATCCGCTACACTTCTATGTCCTTGCCTTATCATATTGGAAATGGCGTATTTGGTGGGTTGGTACCTTTCTTGGGCACCTTGATTGTGGAGTTTACAAAAACTGCAGACAAACCTGCTGGGGATCCGCTTGCAGGTTTATGGTATCCAATAGGTGTTGCATCCATTTGTTTATTCATTGGGGTCATTTATTTAACCAATAAAGTGGATAAGGAAGTCATGGACTAAAAAAAATAATATGAATACAATAAAAAAAATATTAGGCTTGGTTTGGATGTTTTTAGCGCCAGCAATCATATGGTTTTTAGCATCCCAAGCCATCCAAAAAATTGCTGCAGCAAATACATTAACAAAATCCAATGTGACTTTACAATGGGTCATTATCCTAACCATCTTTACACCCATTTGCATCGGCTTCTTTATTTTTGGCTACTATGCTTTTAAAGGAGAATACGATCAATTGCCAGCAAGCTCTAAAGATCTAGAATAATGCTTTACTTTTGAGTATGTCATTGAATGTACAAGCCATATCTAAAAAATTTGATCAATTCACAGCAGTTGAACCCCTTAGTTTTACAATTCAGCCTGGTGAGATTGTAGGTTTTCTTGGACCAAATGGGGCAGGCAAGAGTACCACTTTAAAAATGATTGCAGGCTGTTTAAGTCCAGATGCTGGTTCATTACAATTATCAGGTATCGATCTACAAAAAGACGAAGTAGCCTATAAAAAAATGATTGGCTATTTGCCTGAATCCAATCCTTTGTACGAAGACTTATTTGTCATTGAATATTTAAATTTTTTAGCCGGTGCACACGCAATAACTGCGCCATCCAAAAGAATTCAAGAAGTGATTGCACAGACAGGATTGCAATCCATGCAGCATAAAAAAATTGGGCATTTGTCTAAAGGATTTAAGCAAAGGGTTGGAATTGCCGCTGCTATTTTGCATGCGCCTAAATTAATTTTACTAGACGAGCCTACTGCTGGTTTAGATCCGAATCAGTTGATAGAAATTAGAGGGTTGATTCAATCCCTAAGTGCTGATGCTATGATTTTATTTTCATCCCATATTTTACAAGAAGTGTCGGCAATTACAGATAGGGTATTGGTTTTACATCAGGGCAAGCTAGTGGCCAATCAATCTATTACATCACTCACTCAATCTAGTCAACATAATTTACTAGTGCAATTCCAAGAAGACATTACAGCGCATCTTGAGCCCATTCAATTAAAGTACAATTTAATAGCACAGCAAGACAAACGCACGTTAGTCATTCAAGCCAAAGACACATCAGAATTAGATCAGGCGAGACAATATATCATGGCCTTGGCTTTGGAGAGAGGCTTGCATATAGAACGTTTGCAGACGCAAGAAGCAAGTTTAGAAGAAATCTTCAAATTGCTTACCCATTAAAAAAAATGGGTGTAAATTGCGCAAACAAAAAGCAATCAATTTTTTAGAAAAATAAATCATCCAATTATGAGTTACATTATTGAGGTACATGCAAGACAGATTTTAGATAGTAGAGGTAATCCAACCGTAGAGGTAGATGTATTAACAGATGACGGTGCGATGGGTCGTGCAGCTGTGCCAAGTGGTGCAAGTACAGGTATTCATGAAGCGGCTGAATTAAGAGACAATGATAAAAAGAAATACTTAGGTAAAGGTGTATTGAAAGCGGTGAAGAATGTCAACACAAGCATTGCGGATGCATTGATTGGTTTTGATGTTACATCTCAGGCTGCAATCGATCAAGTGATGATTGATTTAGATGGCACACCAAATAAAACTAAATTAGGTGCCAATGCAATTTTAGCGGTAAGTATGGCGGTAGCAAAAGCAGCAGCAGAAGAAGCGAACTTACCTTTATACAGATATATTGGTGGCACAAATGCAAGAACATTACCAATGCCAATGATGAATATCTTAAATGGTGGTGCACACGCAGACAATAAAATTGATTTCCAAGAGTTCATGATCATGCCAATTGGCGCACCTAATTTTAGCGAAGGCTTACGTTGGGGTGTAGAGATTTTCCATCAATTAAAAAGTACTTTAAAGAAGAAAGGATATAGCACGAATGTTGGAGATGAAGGTGGATTCGCTCCAAATATTCAAAGCAACGAAGAAGCAATCGAAACAGTATTAGAAGCAATACAATCTGCAGGTTACAAAACAGGTTCTCAAATTGCAATTGCAATGGATGCGGCTAATAGTGAATTGTGGAATGCTAAGAAAAAGAAATATGTCTTCCATAAAAGTTCTGGAAAAGAAATGAGTTCAGATCAATTGGTAAAATACTGGGAGAGCTGGGTAAAGAAATACCCAATCATTTCTATCGAAGATGGCATGGCCGAAGACGATTGGGCTGGCTGGAAGAATTTAACAGATACAATTGGTAGTAAATGTCAATTGGTTGGTGATGATTTATTTGTGACCAATGTGAATCGTTTACAAACGGGTATCGACAAGAAAATTGCAAACGGATTATTGGTTAAAGTGAATCAAATTGGTACTTTAACTGAAACAATCAATGCGGTTAGTTTGGCTCAAAACAATGGCTATAACACTATCATGTCACACAGAAGTGGTGAAACAGAAGACAATACCATTGCAGACTTAGCAGTTGCATTGAACTGTGGTCAAATTAAGACAGGTTCTGCATCTCGTTCTGACCGTATGGCTAAATACAATCAATTGATCCGTATTGAGGAGCAATTAGGCGAAACTGGATTTTTCCCAACTAAGGGTAAATTGAAGTTCGGCAATAAATAATTCAACATAGTTTGATATAGAAAGGAGCTCCACTTTTGGGGCTCTTTTTTTGTACAATATTTATTGGCGCATTCTAATAACTATGCTAATTTTAGGGTAATCTTTTTTTATGCAAGCAATCAAAAAAATCATTCCATTTATAGCCAATCGTTATTTTATTGCCTGCTTGGCTTTTGTATTGTGGATGCTATTTTTTGATCAACGCAATTTTTTCTTACAAAGAGACCGAGCGGCTGAATTGGAAAAATTAGAGCAAGCTAAAGGATACTATGAAAAAGAAATCTCTACTACACAAGAACAGTTGAATAATTTACAAAGTAATCCAGGTGCAGTCGAAAAATATGCAAGAGAGCGCTACCTATTAAGAAGAGAAGGAGAGGAAGTATATTTATTTGAAGACACTTTTGCTACTAAGGCAGAGCAGAAAAAATAAGTATCCCTTTGCATGAAAAAACAAGTACGTTATCAGGGAGTCATTGATTATTTTTTAGCAAATGTACCTATCGCAGAAACAGAACTAACTTACGACAACCCATTCCAATTATTGGTGGCTGTTATACTATCTGCACAATGCACCGACAAGCGAGTGAACTTAACTACGCCAGGTATTTTTAAAAAATATCCGGATCCTGCATCCATGTCCAAAGCGAGCTTTGACGATTTATTCCCTTTGGTCAAAAGTATTTCCTATCCCAATAATAAAACAAAACACCTCATTGGCATGAGTCAATTATTGATGGACGTTTTCAATGGAGAAGTGCCCATGACGATAGAGGATTTAGTAAAATTACCAGGCGTGGGCCGTAAGACAGCCAATGTCATTACTAGTGTGATTGATCAACAACCTAATATGGCGGTGGATACTCATGTGTATAGGGTGAGTAGAAGAGTTGGGCTAGTGCCGATGACTGCAAAAACACCACTCGCTGTAGAGAAGGATTTAATTAAAAATATACCATCTGCTTTAGTGCATAAAGCGCACCATTGGTTGATCTTGCACGGGCGTTACACTTGTTCGGCGCGAAGCCCAAAATGCGACACTTGTGGTATCACTGAGTTTTGTAAATACTATGAAAAAGAAAATAAAAAAAGCGCCTCAAAAAATTGAGGCGCTTTTTTCTATAAATAAGACTCTATCGCGGTCACCAATTCTAGTTTTGTAATTGGAATACCCATGATTTTATTATAGGCTTTTGCATCTACTAAATATTGGTCTCTGATAATTTTAATCAATTGGCCATTGTTAATTTCTGGAATTAAAATGGTTTCAAATCCGGCTAAAATTTCGCCTAAGTTTTTTGGGAAAGGGCGCATATACTTTATGTGGGCGTGACTTACAGACTTTCCTTGACTTTGTAATTGCAATACAGCACTCTTGATGGTACCATATGTAGATCCCCATCCAAGTACCAATACTTTTCCTTTGTTTGCACCACTATCTATTGTTTGCAATGGAATGTAATCTGCAATTTTATCAACCTTAGCCTGTCTCATTTTCACCATGAACTCATGGTTCTCTGGGTCATAGCTTACATTACCAGTTTCGTGTTGCTTTTCGATACCACCAATACGGTGTTCTAGTCCAGCAGTACCTGGGATAGCCCAAGGTCTTGCTAATTTCTCATCTCTTTTATAAGGCAAGAATTTTTCTTCACCTTCTGCTAAGCTTGTTTTGAATTTCACTTCAATCGCAGGTAAGTCGGCAGCAGCAGGAAATTTCCATGGCTCTGCACCATTGGCAATATATCCATCACTTAAAAGAATCACCGGTGTCATATGTTGTAAAGCAATTTTCACTGCTTCAAAAGCCATAAAGAAACAGTCGCTTGGGGTAGATGCAGCTAACACAGGAATCGGTGCTTCTCCGTTACGACCATAGTAGGCTTGCATCAAATCACTTTGCTCTGTTTTAGTTGGTAAGCCTGTTGATGGACCACCTCTTTGAATATTGATAATCAACAATGGAATCTCTAGCATTGTTGCTAAACCAATTGCTTCTGTTTTTAATGCCATACCTGGCCCAGACGTGGTCGTTAATCCAATCGAACCACCATAGCTCGCGCCAATGGCAGCAGTAATCCCGGCAATTTCATCTTCTGCTTGGAAAGTTTTGATACCAAAATTTTTGTACTTACTCAATTCGTGTAAGATGTCAGAAGCTGGTGTGATTGGATAAGATCCAAGGAATAGAGGCAGACCACTTTTTTGTGAAGCTGCAATTAAACCCATTGACAATGCTTGATTCCCCATGATACTTCTGTAAGTACCTGGTTCCATCTTTGATTTTTCTACTTTATATCTTGCGTTGAATAATTCAGCAGTTTCACCATAGTAGTAACCTGCTTTTAATACATCAATATTGCTCTTTAAAATATTTTCTTTCTTACCAAATTTCTCTTCTAAGAAATCAATGGTGTTGTCTAAGTTTCTATTGTACAACCAATATATTAAACCAAGTACAAACATGTTCTTTGCACGGTCACGTTCTTTAGTACCTAATTCTGTATTGGACTTTAATGCTTCTCTTGTCAATTTTGTAATATCCACTTTGGTTAATTCATAACCATCTAAACTACCATCCTCTAAAGGATTAATGCCTTCTGGATAAGCAGCAAGCCTTAAATTTTTTGCATCGAATCCTTCTAAGTTTGCAATAATTTTTCCGCCTTTTTTCAGGCCTTTCAAATTCACTTTTAAAGCCGCGGCATTCATTGCTACCAACACATCACAGGTATCACCTGGTGTATATACTGGATTAGAACTAAAATGAATTTGGAATCCACTCACGCCTGGCAGGGTACCGATAGGGGCTCTAATTTCCGCAGGAAAATCTGGAAATGTTGCTAAATCAATTCCTAGTAAGGCGGTATTATTGGTAAATTGCTGGCCGGTTAACTGCATTCCGTCTCCACTATCACCAGCAAATTTGATCACGACATCTTGTAAAACAACTTCTTCTTGCATATGCATCAATTGGATAACAAAGTTACAATGCATCGCCTCTAAAACCACATCTTTTATCGAATTATTCTAATTTCTTGTTTAAGTTTGCGCCTTCAATATCAATGTTTTATGTCCATTTGGTCCCTTTTTTACCTGATTAGCCAATGTTTGATGCTTTGGTTCAGTGCTATTGAGCCAGATGCAAGACAGACAGAACAACCTATTAAGCAACCAATTGCGCAGGAACAGCAGTTCTCTCAAAGTCCATTGGATAGTACTACGAAATACTTATACCTTAGTTTTGATGACGGCCCTTTGTTTGGCACTTCGGCTTGTATTTCTATTTGTGAAAATGAAAATGTACAAGCAACTTTTTTTCAAATTGGATTACACCAATCGAGGTCAAATTGGGGTAAGAAATTATACAATCGCATATTAAGTCGCCCTGATTTATTTTTATTGAGCAACCATAGTTTTTCACATACTTATGGAAAATATGTACAGTTTTACAATCAACCAGATTCGGCATTAGCTGATTTTATATATGCAATGGATGTTTTAAAAACAACAAATAATATCGTTCGATTGCCTGGTAATAATGGATGGAGGACCGACAGTATCCAATTTTCTAGTAAAATGGTTCGTCCTTTACTGCATAAATTAGACAGTGCTGGATTCAATGTCGTAGGATGGGACATTGAATGGAATTATACTAAAAAGGGACGTCCAATCCAATCTGCAGCTTTTATGGCCAAGATGGTAGATAGTATGTTTGCCCTTAAAGCCAATAAAACAAAGAACCATTTAGTGGTTTTAATGCACGACCATATGTTTAGAAACGAAGCAGACTCCGCGCAGCTGCTTGAATTCATTCAATTGCTTAAATCTGGCAATCAATACCAATTTGCTCGTTTAGATGCGTATCCTGGCCTGAAAAAATAAAGGATTAACAATTAATATAGATGGCGTTTCGTTGCAATTTTGTATTTTTATAGTAGCAAAAATTTAAAATTATGTCAGCATTTAAAACAGGTAATCCAACCTTAACAGAAAAAATATTTGACAAGTCATTACATGAAAATGCCAATGCATTTGGTGTAATGAGCGTTCGCGGTACTATTAACAAATTTGGTTTCTTATTACTAATGGTGATGGCTTCGGCAATGTACGTTTGGAACGTCTATGCAGAAGGCAATACCAATACGGCAACTACTTTAATGATTGCAGGTGCAATTGGTGGTTTTGTTTTAGCATTAGTGGTTATGTTTAAGCCGCAATGGGCTGGATATATCACACCCGCATATGGTATTTTAGAAGGATTATTCATTGGTGGAATTAGTGCATTTTTCAATGCTATGTTTGCTAATAGTTATCCAAATATTATTCTACATGCAGTAGGTTTAACATTAGGTGTGGCGGTAGCCATGTTCTTCTTGTATAATTTCAGAATCATCACTGTTACAAATAAATTAAGATCCATAATTATGTCTGCCACTATGGGCATTGGTTTATTTTATTTGATTGTATGGATTGCAGGTATGTTTGGTTTTGAAATGGGTTTTGCTTTTGATAGTTCTCCTCTGAGCATTGGCATTAGCTTATTCATTGTGGGTATTGCTGCGTTGAATTTATTATTAGATTTTGATTCAATCGAAAAAGCAGCAGAGATGGGTGCGCCTAAATACATGGAATGGTATGGTGCATTTGGCTTACTAGTGACCTTAGTTTGGTTGTACTTAGAAATTTTGAAATTATTGAGTAAGTTGAATTCTAAAGACTAATGGAATATAAACGCGGTAGTCTAAGTAACGAGGAGTTGATTCATTTATACGAGTCCATTTTATGGCCAAGAATGATTGAGGAGAAAATGTTGGTCTTACTTAGGCAAGGAAAAATCAGCAAATGGTTCAGTGGCATTGGCCAAGAGGCGATTGCAGTGGGCGCTACATTAGCGATGGATCCAACCGAATGGATTATGCCTTTGCACCGAAATTTAGGGGTGTTCACTTCACGCAAAATGCCTTTGACAGATTTGTTCAAGCAATGGCAAGGCGACAGAAGTAGTTATAGCAAAGCAAGAGAAAGAAGTTTTCATTTTGGTAGTAAAGCCCATCATGTATGTGGTATGATATCACACTTAGGTCCCCAATTAGCAATAGCGGATGGTGTTGCATTAGCCTATCAACAAAGAGGTCAATTAAAAGCTAGCATGGCATTCACTGGAGATGGGGGAACAAGTGAAGGTGATTTTCACGAAGCCTTGAACGTGGCTGCTGTATGGGATTTGCCGGTTATTTTTATTATCGAAAACAATGGATATGGTTTAAGTACTCCAACAAATGAACAATATAAATGTGATCATTTAGTAGACCGCGCAAAGGGCTATGGGATGGAAGGCATTCGTATTGATGGTAATAATATTTTGGAAGTGTATCAAACCGTGAAAGGTGTTCGCGACTATTGTATTAATCAACAGAAACCTTATTTGATTGAATGTGATACATTCAGAATGCGTGGGCATGAGGAAGCAAGTGGTGTAAAATATGTACCAAAGCATTTGATGGAGACCTGGTCATTGAAAGATCCGATTAAAAATTACGAGCAATTTTTAGTGCAAGAAAATGTATTGACAGAAATGCAAGTGGCAGATATCCGTAACCGATTTAAAGATCAAATGGAAGCGGAATTAAGAATAGCTATGGAGCCTGAAACATTTGAGCCTTCAATCGCAGATGAATTAGTAGATGTGTTTGCGCCAGTTCCAGAAACTACAATTCCAGATTTTAGCTTAGTAGAGCCGACACAAAAAACGAATAAAAGATTTATAGAAGCGATCAGTGATGCATTGAGACAATCAATGGAAAAATATCCAGAGATGATTATCATGGGACAGGATATTGCAGAGTATGGTGGGGCATTTAAAATCACAGAGGGCTTTGTAGATCAATTTGGAAAACAAAGAATTAGAAATACACCTATTTGTGAAAGTGCAATTGTAGGTGCTGCCTTGGGTTTAAGTTTGGAAGGCATGAAGTCGGTGGTGGAAATGCAGTTTGCAGATTTCGTGACTGTCGCTTTCAATCAAATTGTCAATAATTTAGCGAAGATGCATTACCGTTGGGGACAAAACGCCGACGTGGTAGTGCGCATGCCAACAGGCGGTGGAGTTGGTGCAGGTCCTTTTCATTCTCAATCCAATGAAGCATGGTTTACGCATGTGCCAGGATTGAAAGTGGTGTATCCATCTAATCCAACAGATGCAAAAGGATTATTGATTGCTGCACTATCAGAACCGAATCCAATTTTATATTTTGAACATAAAGCTTTGTACAGAAGTATCGAAGAGGCAATTCCTGATGCCATGTATCAAATCGAAATTGGTAAAGCACATATTGTTAAAGAAGGTACAGATGCAACTATCATCACCTATGGCATGGGTGTGCTTTGGGCAAAAGCATATCAAGAAGCACATACAGATCAGTCCATTTATATACTAGATCTAAGAACCTTGTCACCATTGGATTATAACGCAATCGAATTGGCGGTGAAAGCCACTGGCAAATTGATGCTCTTACACGAAGATAATTTAACAGGCGGCATTGGCGGAGAGATTAGTGCATGGGTAGCAGAACATTGCTTTACGCATTTAGATGCGCCGATTATGCGTTGTGCATCTTTAGATACGCCAATCCCATTCAATAAAACATTGGAGAAGCAATACATGGCCAATGATCGCTTAGAAGAGATGATGGAAAAACTGCTTGGTTACTAGTTCGGATTATTTGCTCTATACACGCGTAAGAAATTTCCACCCAATACTTTTTTAATATCCTTGTTTGAATAACCTCGAGCAATCAATGCTTTAGTGAAATTTGGATATTCTAGTACCGTGCTCAATCCTTGTGGTGCTGAATTAATCCCATCAAAGTCTGATCCAATGCCTACATGATCTATCCCAATCAGTTTAACAATATGATCAAAGTGTTGCATCAATTGTTCAATAGTTGGCTTAATGGCTTCGCTCTCTGTTTTATATTTATCCGAAATCATGGTGAAAGCATATTCTCTTTGTATACCAGTAGCCAATAAGGAATCAATTTCTGCACTATGTGCTTTTCTAAATGCCATATCTTTTTTACTGAAATTGCTATCTACAAATCCAGAAAAAAAGTTCAAACATATCACACCACCATTTTTTCCGACAGCTTTAATTTGATCGTCTTTTAAATTTCTTGTAACTGGGCATATACTGTAAGCATTGCTATGCGATGCAATCACAGGTTTTGTAGTGGTATTGATGGCGTCCCAAAATGTTTTTTCTCCTACATGAGAAACATCCACGATGATACCCAATTGATTCATCCTTTGAATGATTTGTTTTCCAAAATCATTCAACCCTTTTTGTCCTGTGTATTTTGAACTATTTTCTGCAGTATGTGAACTTGCCCATGATGGCGAATTATTCCAAGTCAATGTCATATAACGCACACCACGGTTATAAAATGTATCCAATCTATTGATATCGTCTTCTATCATGTGTCCACCTTCTACGCCATATTGTGCGACAATCTTACCAGCTTTTAATGCAGCTTGAATTGTCTTCCAGTCTTTAGCAACTACCATTTTATCTGGATTTCTTGCAGCCACTGCATCTATGGTATCCATTTCACGCATCGCCCATGCATAGGGATTCACTTTTTCGCCATCGCACCAAATGGAAAACAATTGATAGTCCAATCCACCTTCTTTGAATCTTTTTAAATCCGAATGATTGATCCCAGTCAAGTCTTGGTCAAAACTTACTTTCTTTTCGATGCACGCCGTAGGTGCATCATTATGGGTATCTACTAGGACGGATTTAAAGTGTATTTTTTGTGCAAATCCAGATAAGCTGATAGCGCAAAAAACAAGGGTTAAGTATTTCATGGGTGGTATCCTTTTTATTGACAACTAAAATAGCTATTTTTGCTCACAGCAAAATAACTATGTTAGATAAATTAGAAGCCATAAAAGCAAGATTTGACCAAGTAGGGGTGGCTTTGACCAATCCAGAAATCATCAATAACCAATCCGAATTTGGTAAATATAGTAAGGAATACCGTTCTTTAGAGAAGATCGTCATTCCTTATGAGCGTTATGTGAAGGTGTTGGCAGAACATAAGTTCGCAAAAGAGTCTTTAAATGGAGATGATGCAGACATGCGTGAATTAGCGAAAATGGAATTGCCTGCACTAGATGAAGAGAAAGAAGCTTTAGAAAAAGAGTTGACAAAGTTGTTGATTCCAAAAGATCCTCAAGACGACAAGAATGCTATTATTGAATTAAGAGCAGGTACAGGAGGTGATGAAGCAAGTTTATTTGTAGGAGATTTATTGACCATGTATACAAGGTATTGTCAGAAAAAAGGATGGAAGGTTGCTGTTGCAAGTGAGAGTGAAGGATCTGTGGGTGGATATAAGGAAGTGATTTTAGAAGTAACAGGTGAAGATGTATATGGTACCATGAAATTTGAAAGTGGTGTACACCGTGTACAAAGAGTACCAAGTACCGAGACTCAGGGTCGTGTGCATACATCGGCTGCAACTGTGGCTGTGATGCCAGAAGCAGAGGAAGTAGATTTTGTGTTGAATCCGGCAGATGTGAAAATGGAAACTGCACGAAGTGGTGGTGCTGGTGGACAAAACGTAAATAAAGTAGAGACCAAAGTAATGTTGACGCATATTCCAACGGGCACTGTGATTATTTGTCAAACAGAGCGTTCACAGTTAGGTAACCGTGAAAAAGCAATGGGTATGTTGCGTACAAAATTATTTGAAGAACAAGTACGTAAACAAGAAGATGAAATTTCAAGACACCGTAAAACATTGGTGAGTACGGGTGACAGAAGTGCAAAAATTAGAACTTACAACTGGCCACAGGGTAGGGTTACAGACCATCGTGTGAATGTCACTTCTTATAATTTAGATGCCGTAATCAATGGAGATATTGAAGAATTCATTGAAGCATTACAAATGGCAGAGAATGCAGAAAAAATGTTGGTACAAAATTAATCCGCTAAGCTTTGTTCCCATTCCCAAGCAGTGCGCATCATGTCTTCCAAATTATACTTACAGTTCCATCCTAATTGTTTGACTGCATGGTCGTTGTTGGCATAAATAGAAACGATATCACCAGCTCTGCGTGGACCAATCTCATAATTTAATTTTACACCAGATACTTTTTCAAAAGCGTGGATGGCTTCTAATACCGTAATACCGTTACCTGTTCCAAGATTAAATACTTCACAACCATGCTGTTGATTATTTTTCATGGAATATTGTATAGCGAGTGTATGCGCATGTGCAATATCACAAACATGAATGTAGTCTCTAATACAAGATCCATCACGTGTATCATAATCGGCGCCATGTACTTGCATTTTAGGCAATTTGCCAATAGCAGTTTGTGTAATAGCAGGCACTAAGTTTTGTGGACGGCCAATTGGCAATTCTCCAATAGCAGTAGAAGGATGCGCGCCTACTGGATTAAAGTACCTCAGTAAAATTGTTGATAAGGGATGTGCAAATGCCGCATCTTTCACAATGGTTTCTCCCATCTGCTTGGTGGCACCATAAGGAGAAGCAGCTGTTTGTAATGGCGTGTGTTCTGTTACTGGAATCGTATCAGGGTTGCCATATACAGTACAAGAAGAGGAGAAAATAAAATGGGGTGCATTGTATTTTACAGCCATCTGTAATAAATGTACAAGGGAGCTGATATTGTTCTCGTAATAATCTAAAGGATTTTCAACAGATTCTCCAACAGCTTTATATGCAGCAAAGTGAATGATACCAACAATATCCGGGTTGGAAACAAATACAGCTTCTGTGGCTGCTTTATCGGTTAGGTTAACTTTATAATTTTTAATTTTTTTACCAGTTATTTTTTCAATACCCAATAAGGAATTATCTGATGCTCTAGATAAATTATCTATAGAGACCACATTGAATCCATTTTCAACTAAATCCACAATGGTATGCGCACCAATAAAACCACAACCACCGGTAACAAGAATAGTTTGCATTAAAAATTTTTAGAATACAAAGAAACGAATTTATTAGGAAAAAAGCACTCAATACTATTGAGGCAATGTAAATCCAATTGTGGTGCCCACATTCAATTGACTTCTAACATGGATATTTTCGCCATGGGCTTCAATAATATGCTTACAAATGGCCAAGCCTAGACCAGAACCACCAATTTCCCTGCTTCTTGCATCATCTGTTCTGTAAAAGCGCTCAAACAATCTTGGAATATGTGCTTCATCAATGCCAATCCCATTGTCACTAATTTCAATTAAGATTTTTTCATCTTCTAAATGGTACACGCCTGCAGAAATTTCTCCGTCTATTTTACCATATTTAACTGCATTCGAAAAGATATTCACTAAGACCTGATAAATTTTATTTTTATCAGCAAAAACTTGAATAGGAAGTTCACTCCCTTTTTTGAATTGAAATTGTATATTTTTTTTCAGCAATTTTACATTTAAGTTTTGAACCACTTCTGTAATCAAATCTTGTATTGTAAAATGCTGTTTCAAAATGGAATCTTTGTTGATCTCTAAATTAGTGATCACGTCCACATCATTCAAAAGTCCTACTAGACGTTGCACATTTGATTCTGCTTGTCCAATAAATTTTTTACTAAGCACTGGGTCTTCTGCAGCACCATCTGATAACAATTCTAAATAACCTTGTATAGCGAATATGGGTGTTTTAATTTCATGAGACAGATTTTGTAGAAATTCTTTTCTAAATTGTTCATTGGATTGTAATTGTTGAATTTCATTTACTTTTTGTGCAGCCCAATTTTCCACATCTTCTCTTACCTCATCAATGCCTTTACGGGGCAATAAATATTTTTGAAAGGCTTCTTCTCTTTTACTTGCCTTGGTGTGAGAAATCAATTTGTAAATAAGTTTTATTTTTCTGTAAATAAAAAACTCAAGTATTTGATTTACCAATAAGTAAATCACAATAAAACATGCAATGAAATAAGCTAAAAGTAATTTCCAATTTGCAATTAACACAAATACACTCAATGCAATCAAGCTTGACATTAATAATGCCGTGAGAATTGCCAATTGCTTAGGCGAAAGGTTTTTGTCTTTAAACATGTTGTGATGGAGCTCTCAGAGCCTGGAACAAAGGTATTTAGTTTTGACTAATAGTCAAATTTATATCCAACCCCCTTGACAGTTGTGATACATTCGATACCTAATTTAACCCTTATTTTTCTGATATGTACGTCGATAGTTCTATCCCCAACAATGACATCATTACCCCATACCTGAGATAAAATCTCGTTTCTTAAAAACACTCTACCAGGTTGTGCTGCTAATAAATAAAGTAATTCAAATTCTTTTTTAGCCAGTACATGTACTACGCCGTTTAGAATAGCTTTATATTGTTCTGAATCTATAATAAGGTCTTTAATTTGAAGCATCTTAGTTTCTGATGTAGCAGGCTGTATCCTTCTAAATAAGGCACTGATTCTGCTCACAAGCACTTTGGGACTAATTGGTTTATTGATAAAATCATCTCCGCCTAATTCTAAACCTTTAATATGCGATGCTTCGTCATTCAATGCGGTTAACAATACAATCAAAGTTTTATCGAACTGCTTATTGCTTCTTAAAAATTCACAAACTTCAAAACCGTTTCGTTTAGGCATCATCACATCCAAAATGATGCAGTCTGGATTAAATTGTTTTGCTTTTTCAATGGCTTCACTTCCGTCTTTTGCAGATACAACTTCATACCCCGCTTTATTTAAGTGGAAGCTAATAATTTCGATGATGTCTGGTTCATCGTCTGCAATGAGTATTTTGATCGGATTGGTTTCCATAATTGATGGGGTAAAAATACCCTTAAATCAGCAAATGAGTAAGATAGTCTTGTATTAATTAATTGTTAACTACCCTGATTGAAAAAATACATTTAACCAGTTGTTAGTCCTTCAATAAATGTAAAATATAGGGGTTTGCTTTTTTTTCTCTACCCCAAGTGGTGGCTGGTCCATGGCCTGAATAGATGGTCATTGTATCAGGTAATGGTAATATCTGCGTTTGAATACTTTTAATTAAATCTAATGGATTGCTTCCTGGCAGATCGGTTCTGCCTACGCCATCTTTAAAAATTAAATCCCCACCAATTAAAAAATCTTGTTCTTGATGGTAAAAACAGACACTGCCTGGAGAATGCCCAGGTGTCTCAAGTACTTTGAATACATCTTTACCAAATTGTATCAATTCGTCTTGCTGTATATATTGGACTTTCCCTTTGTATGCCTCTGTTGGAACGCCCCATCTTGCGCCACCTTCGGGTAAACGATCAATCACTGCTTGTTCTTTCTGATGAAACAAAGCAGTTAATCCATAAGTTTCACTCACAAAATTATTACCAAAAACATGGTCTAAATGACAATGCGTATTGAGTAAGAGCTTTGGTGTCAAATTATTTTCACTAATGAAATTAGCTAGTTGCGCTTGCTCATGTTTTAAGTAGCAACCTGGATCAACAATGATTGCTTCTTTTTCACTATTAAAAAGGACAAAAGTATTTTCTTGAAATGCATTGAAACAAAAAGTATGTATGGTCAACATGAATTAAAATTTAATGCTTGATTGCTTGTAGTATATTTTTTACAATACCAGGACCTTCATAAATAAAACCAGTCCATACTTGCACTAAACTTGCCCCTGCATCCATTTTTGCTTTTACATCTGCTGGTTTAAAAATACCACCGCTTGCAATAATGGGAAGTCTGTCACCAATTCCTTTGTATAAATAATCTAATACTTGGTTTGACTTTGTTAGTAATGGTTGTCCACTTAATCCACCCGCGCCAATCTCTTTTGCACGTAAATTATTCGCTTCATTCAAAAGGCTACGATCAAGTGTGGTATTGCTGGATACGAGTCCATCAATCTTCACTTCCGAAGTCAATGCAATGATATCGTCTAGGGCACTGGTTTCTAGATCGGGTGCAATTTTTAAAAGGATAGGTTTGTTATTTTGATTGATCAGTTGTAGTTCTGAAAATATTTTTCTCAATGCTTCTTTTTCTTGCAGTTCACGTAAGCCTGGTGTATTAGGAGAGCTTACATTCACAACAAAATAATCTACCACTTCCTCAAGTCCTTTAAAGTTGATGCAATAATCCTTCCAGGCATCTTGGTTTTCGGTGATTTTATTTTTACCAATATTGCCACCAATAATTAATTTGGAATGGCTGGTTGATTTTCTTTCCTTTAATCTTTTTGCAATTGCTTCTACACCGTCGTTGTTAAATCCCATACGATTGATCAATGCTTTTTGGTCTGGGATTCTAAACAATCTTGGTTGCGCATTACCAGCTTGTGGCTTAGGCGTCACCGTGCCAATTTCTACAAATCCAAAACCTAACATTTCTAAACCATCCAAATGCGCTGCGTTTTTATCAAATCCGGCACCAAGGCCCACTGGATTGGGGAAACTCAAACCAAAAACCGTCTTGGATAAACTAGGATTCTGCACTTGAAAATGGTTGCGCATCAATGTATTGATTCCAGGTAAGGCAGCTACTAAGTCTAAGCCCTTCATAGAAACATTGTGTGCAGTTTCAGGGGGGAGTAAAAACAGGCTGTTTCTGATAATTGGATAGATCATGCCCCAAATTTACAATGAAATATTTAGTTGCATAAACAACTGTTTACAAAAAAGCCTACATTTATGGTATCAATTAAAGACTTTTTTATGCAAGAAGCTTATATCGTAGCAGGTTTTAGAACTGCAGTGACCAAAAGTAAAAAAGGAGGATTCCGATTTATGCGTTCCGACGAATTGGCCATTGAGTTAATTCAGGGTTTAATGAAATCCTTGCCAGCATTGGAACACAAATTAATTGACGATGTGATTGTTGGGAATGCAGTGCCTGAGGCAGAACAAGGTTTACAATTTGGTAGAATCATTGCTGCAAAAGCTTTGGGTAT
>JACCDV011298365.1_pt1 | contig 34531 bp, 29 predicted proteins | sample 7446131 | NCBI WGS metagenome assembly JACCDV01 (sample SAMN15323448, study PRJNA562643) | freshwater metagenome | isolation source: river surface water | place: USA:Blue River Watershed | collected 2017-08-17
CCAGAGCCGGAGTCGAACCGGCACGGGCTTGCACCCACGGGTGTTTGAGACCAGCGCGTCTACCAATTCCGCCATCTGGGCAATTGAATCAAACCAATTGGCTCAATTGCCTTGCAAAAGTAGTGTTAAATTCATGATTTAGCAAGTACGAAATAATTATTTTCTTAACTATTCGTATCGCAAAGCCTCAACTGGATCCATTTTGGAAGCTTTAAAGGCTGGATAAATTCCTGAGAATAAGCCAACTAACACACAGATAATTATTCCGACAGTCATCCATAACCAAGGAATAATAAAACTTGCATTTCCTGAACTAATCCCTTGGGCAATTAAATTACCGATAGGTATAGCTAGGATAATACCTCCTACTCCACCTAATAAACAAATGACAATCGCTTCAATTAAGAACTGTTGGAGTATTCTTCCAGGCGTTGCCCCCAAAGATTTTCGAATTCCAATCTCACGAGTCCGCTCCGTAACCGATACCATCATAATGTTCATTAGCGCAATGGCCGCACCTAATAGGGTAATAAAACCAATCACAAATCCACCTAATTGAAGACTTGAAGTAATATTTTCAAAACTTTTCGCAATCGAGTCTGATCGATCAATGGAAAATGAATCTTCCATACCAATCGGATCCATACGTACTTTACGCATCACTCCTCTCGCCTCTTCCATGAAATCATCGAGGTTTTTAACCTTTGTCGAAGATGTAGTTATATCAAAAGTTAAATTTCGACCGACAGCCATTTTCCGACCCGTTTCTAGAGGGACCATGATCACGCGATCGTCGCCCCCTCCCATCATATTACCCTTCTTAGCTAATACTCCAATAACTTTTAACTTAATGCCACTGACAATGATCTCTTTATTTAATGGATTCGTCTTTTCAAACAGTTGGTCAATTACATCGACGCCCAATAAACAAACATTGATCGCATTGGTAAACTCATTGGAAGAAAAATTTCGACCTTCTGCAATTTTATACCCTTTTAATTCAACGAAATTATCATCTATACCGAGTAATCGAACATTCGGATTGGTTTTCTTGCTTTCATATTTAGCAATCGCATTATTCGTTACATTCGTCTTTAAGGAAACTTTCCCTTTAGAACTAAATAAAGCTTTATAGCGACTCGCTTGACGGAAATCTATATTCTTAAATCGCTTTTCGCGTTGTCCCTCTCTTCTAACTTGCATAGCTGGACGATTGCGAATATCAAATGAATTAGCACCTAGACCTGAGAAACTATTGTCTACTGAACTTTGAATCCCATCTATAGCTGTTAAAATACCCACCAGGGAGGTAATACCTAATGAAATGATAAGCGCAGTTAAAACGGTTCTTAGGAGATTTCCCTTAATCGATCGTAAACCTTCGGCAATATTTTCTTTGATATTCATAGAGCTAAATACTTACTGCAAGGTATTAGGAAATTTTAGTTTTATAAAACCAGTGGTATTTCTATTTAGCCACTAATCACATTATTTAAGTTTCCTTAAATAGTAATCCTCCCCTTTGACAATGATATGCTCGCGTAGCGTTGTATCTGTACCAAGTCTTAAATCGGTTGGAAGTGGTTTAATAACACGCTTGCTAAAGAATAAATATTGAGCATCTTTGGGAATCGGTTGGAGGCCTTTTTCAAACGGATTAATTGGAATTAATTTCCGACCGAATTTTTCACCCCAAAGCGGATATTCGTAGTCATCATTAATCGTTCCGAGAGCTACAATTGCATTCTGAGGTACGATACTGTCAAATTTTTCATAAGCGCGTGTGATATCAGGTCGCGAAATTGTCAAAATTTGGATACGGTTTTTATTCCATATTGTGGTAATTCCCTTCGTTGAAAATAGCGCCGATCTACCGTGAAAAGCAATCGTACACCATGCCGATAGGATAACAATGACGAAAATAGGAATTACGCGCTTATACGTATTCGCCATAACTATTCTTTCGAAATATAATGTTGAAGTAGGAATTAAGAATATGATGGAGCTTATCATATACCTACCCTTCCAAGGATCATAAGCTGCCGTAAAGGCAAGTGCACTGAAATGCAGTAAAAATCCGAGTAGAAAAAGATAATAGACAAGTGGCTTCTTACGTGTTAATAAGAAAATGAAGGAAGGAATGAAAATTAATAAAAATATACTCCCATATATGGGTGTACCATTGTAAAAATCAAATTGTCGCGTATAGTTAAATGGTACAATGGTAAATGTTTTAACACTTTCTAATCCCCAATTAAATTGGGTATCTAAATGGCGAAATAATGAATTTATCTTTTCTTGACCAGATTCAATAAAGCTAATATTTCGTAAACCGTCAAAATTTAACAAATCGAAAAAATATCGGGCCATATTCTTCGAACCATGTACAACTAAATTAGATAATGTACCTGCACGTTCAATAGATTGATGTTTTGTTGCAGTTTCGGGGCCAATCGGATGTCCATAGTGTACTATATTGGCCAAATACCCTGTTGGCAAACTGACAAGTATAATAAAGAAGGAACTGTATAGGAAATGATTCAAGTGTTTAAACTGAATTGCTATATAATTCTTATAAACTACATAAACGATTAGAATAAGTAAACTTGGAACGACAAAAACGAAAGTTATTTTGTGACTAAATGCGATGGATAGTGCGAAAGTGAAAATGTAAATGTAGTAAACCTGTTTACTCGTTAGGTAACGGAATAAAAAGTAAAGTGCACTTACAATGTATGTGGCCAATACAATATCTGTATCCGTAGTCGTGGATTGAATTAATACGATAGGTGTAAATAGAATTAGGCAGGAACTTAAAAGTCTCACTTTAAACTCAACCCTCAACTGCTTCAAAATGGCATAGCTGCCAATAAATAACATCCAATAGGCAGAAAAATTAGGAAGCTTAAAAAAATGCTCATTAAAGCCCGTCATTAAAAAGGGATAAAATTGAACAGAAGAGAAGCTTTTCGGATAGGTATCAATGTTCCAATTAGTTCCTATAAAATGGCTTGTACTATGGTTTTGATTGAAATATAGAATTCGGTTTAAATGACCAGTCATACTATCCCATTCGTTCGGGGGAAGATAGAAAAAGAGAAATAACTGTGTTACTACAATGACAGAGATACCGATAAATATACAAGCAAATAGAAATTTTTCAGATTTACGCTGCTGCTTGTAAACTTCATGAATTTGCTGAATACTTAAACCAACAAGTTTAAAAGAGGAATGATGTTCTAAACTAGGAAGAGCTACAATATTTTTAAAAAATAGGTAAATCAGATAGGAAACAAAGAAAGGGATAATCGACCAGGCTATGGCACTATGCCAATAATTTATTAGGGATACTAAATAACCACTTAGTATTATACTACCCGCTTGCACAATAAATCCAGTGATTAAAAATTCATCAAAGTTTTTATTGGAAATTTTTGACGCAATGCGATAATTAAATAGAATAAAAGAGATAAATACGATGTAAAGCATATGGACTCTTTAAACAACGGAGTTAATGATTTTAGAGATTCTTAAAACATCATCCAAAGAGATTTCCGCAGATAACGGAAGACAAACTATTCTTCTCGCAATGTCTTCGGCTATTGGGCAACTTTGATACTCTAAATACGGTAATTCATTCAATGCAGGGTAAAAGTAGCGTCTGGGATATATATCTTGACCATTCAACGAAAGAATGACCTTTTCTAATTGTGTTTCCGAATCAAAAATTACAGGGAAATAGCTGAAATTTCGAGTATTTGATTGATTCCAATTAATTCGAGTAACTCTTGAATCTAAATTAGACTCATACATTTCGGATACTAATTTACGATGGGCTTGAATCTCATGGATATGATTTAAGTTAATCAAACCCATAGCGGCATGAAATTCCGAATTCTTACCATTGATACCCGCTGCAAAATAATGATCACCTTTATGCCCAAAACTTCTCATACCGCGTATTTTTTCAGCCAAATCAGCATCCTGTGTCATGACGGCCCCACCCTCAATGGTATGAAATATTTTGGTCGCATGAAAACTGCATGTGGATACATCTCCAAAAGAAAAGATAGATTTTCCAGCATGCTTCACTCCAAATGCATGGGCGCCATCATAAATTAGAGGGATTCCTTTATCTTTTGCCCATGCTTCTTGGGAAACTAAATCACCTGAGTTACCGTATACGTGCGTAGTTAAGACACCTTGAATGTTTTGATTCCACACCTTCTCTAATTCGGGTGCTTCACATGTTAAGGAATTCAATGAAATATCAGCAAAGATTGGGTTACATTGTTCCCAAATTAAGGAGGTTGTTGTCGCGCAATAGGAGAATGGAGTGGTAATAACTTCACCCTTCAATTCAAGGGCTTTTATTGCTAATTGTAATGCAATGGTACCATTACTAACATACAAGAAATTATCTACTTCTAGATACTCGGCTAATTTACGTTCCAATTCCAATACCAAAGGGCCATCATTTGTTAATTGGCCATTTTCCCATATCTGTTCAAGCAAAGAAACAAATTCTTTGATGTCGGGTAAATAAGATTTGGTTACGTGAAGCATTATAAATCGCTTGTTTCTTGTTGCATGTAAATTGGAAAATTAGGTCTTACATAGCCTGGCCATTTCCCATACCAAGTTGTATTTTCTCGATAATCTGCTATTTCAAACTCAAATAATTCATCAAAATTAACCAAAACAATACTAGAATTTTTCACCACCATAATGGATAAAAAATAGGACCCATCATTTAAAAAATGACCTGGAATTTCCACATTCGTGGAAATAATACCTTTTTTATATTTTTGAGGTTGATTACCAATGTTGAAAATACATTCGCCTGTACTCGCATATAAATGTATACTTACGTTAAGATCAACATCATCGAGCGTATTCCAAAACTCAAAGTTTAATTGAAATGCATCATTTACGGTCCAATAATCTAAGCCAGAAGCTAATTGTGGTTTTATTTCAGCATATTTTAATCGAATTAAATCATTACCTAAGCCTGCAGAAAACCGATCGGCCGAAAACTTCATTTTCTTTGACTGAACCTCAGACATGTAATTCTTTAAAACCTGAGCTGTTTCACCCATCTGTTTAACTGTACCACGCTCTAAATGCAATGTTTTATTACATAAATTGGATACCGCAGTAAGATTATGACTAACAAATAAAATGGTCTTGTCATTTGCTGCCACCTCTTTCATTTTTCCAAGAGATTTTTTTTGGAAATCGGCATCCCCTACGGCTAATACTTCATCTACAATTAATATCTCAGGGTTTAAGTGGGCTGAAATGGCAAAGCCTAAACGAACATACATACCCGAAGAATACCTCTTAACGGGTGTATCCAAAAAGTTAGAAATTTGTGGCCCAGCAAATTCAACTATTTCATCAAATTGAGCTGAGATTTCACGCTTACTCATTCCTAAAATAGCACCGTTTAAGTAGATATTATCTCTTCCCGATAGTTCAGGGTGAAATCCGGTACCTACCTCCAATAAGCTAGCCACTTTACCTTTTACATGGATGCTTCCTGAAGTTGGATTTGTAATCTTACTTAAGATCTTTAAAAGCGTTGATTTACCAGCTCCGTTATTACCTATAATACCAAGCTTATCCCCTTTCTGTATAGAAAATGAAACATCATTTAAGGCATAATAATCTTTGGCTTTATCTTTCTTTTTAAATAAGGATTTTAACCCATTTCGTAAAGAAACAGGCTCTGTCATCTGATTGAGATTATACTTTTTTGTGATATTATTTACCTCTACAATATTCATAACACCTTATAAATAATCAACAAACGAACTTTCCTTCTTAGTAAAGATAAAAATCCCCGTAAAAAATACGATAAAACAACAAGTAACTGATAAAAACACAAAATCCCAAGAAAGAAGTACGTAGTTCGGAATCAACAAGGTCCTCGCATATTCAACGAGTCCTACTAGGGGATTTAGAAAAGCATACACATTAAACCAAGAAGAAATTTGTAATGATTTGGCTGTGTAAACAATTGGACTAACAAAAAATCCATATTGAACAATTAATGGGATTAATTGCAAAAAGTCACGGTATTTAATTGAAAAGGAGCAAAAAATTAATCCTAAACCAATGCTAAATAAAAGTAATAGCAAGATTACTAGAGGTAATAACAAAATACTTAATGGAATCGTGTGTAACAGACTGATACATAGGCCAAGATAAACGATAAAGCCTATTAAAAAATCAAAGAGTGATACGGCTATGGAAGAAAATGCTATGATTAATCTTGGAAAATATACTTTCGAAACTAAATTATGGTTAGCAAGAATTGAATTGCTTACTGCCTGAAATGTATTGGCAAAAAGATTCCAGAAGAGTACACCTGAAAAAATAACTAATTGAATAGGAAAGCCTGATATATCACTAATTTTTGCCACATTCTTGAACGCAAACAAAAAAACGAGCATTGTTAAGACGGGACGAATGATCGCCCAAATTATCCCTAAATAGGTTTGTTTGTAACGGATAGAAATATCACGTTTGGCTAAAATATATAATAGTTCTCGTTCCTGAACTATTTCTGAAAACAACTTTGAGTATAAGTTCATCAATGTTGTTGTTAATAATTAATACGATACAAAAAGCGTAAATACGCCAAAAAGCAACCAAGTAGAAAGCCTAATAAGGTTCCAATCAGCATAATTTTCCCCCATTTATAAGGCAACACAAAAATAGGCAACTCAGAATCCTCGATAATGGTAAGAAGCGGAGCTTCTTTGACCAACGAAAATTTCAAATTATCATAATTACGTAAAGCTTCAAAATACATAGCTTGCAATTGACTCGAATTCATTTGTAAACGCTCTGCGATTATTCTTGCCCGTTGAAAAATAATTTGTTGGTTTTGATCATTATAATTTGCCAATTTTCCCTGTGTATAATACAAGGCCGAACGCAGCGAATCTACTCGCTTGTCCATTAATACCAATAATTCTTTTGACTTCTTCGTTTTAGAATTAATGTAATAATCGGTAATGGTTTTCAAATACAATTGTGCCCAAATATGAGTTAGTGTATCGTCTCTTGTCTCCACACTCAGTGTCTGAAAACTTGCTTTCGGGTTATCTAAATAAATATCTGTGTTATCATTTAAATATAGGGAAATTGTATTGATTATGTTTTTGTCTTGAACGTCTATGGAATCTAAATTCCCAGTTTTAAAACGATGCTTGAAGAAATCCTCTGGTAAATCATTCCATTCATGATTTTGTAAATCAGAACGTTTTAAAAATACGTTACCAAAATAATCGACTTTATTCCCAACCTTAACCTTCGTCAATATAGCTTGACGGTAGATATTTTTGGTTCTTAATAATTCTTTAAAATTCTCTCCACTAAACATTGAACTACCCGAATTTAATCCGCCAAAACCCAAGGAAGCAGCGATATCCCCTAATCCCCTGGACCCATTTTCGGTTTCTAGATTAAAGACAATTTTAGTCTTTTTTAAACTGTTCGTATTTCGGTAAATTTCTACTCCCAACCCTATCAGAAAACCTAAAACGGTCGTTATGATGATGAATTTTTTATTCATTTTGACAAAAGGAATAAAACCCATCAATTTGACCAATACAGTAGAAAGTGTAAACTGTTCGTTATTCTCTTCTTTCATCTTAATGCTTATTGGGCCGTTGCCTTAATCAATGTAATGATACCAATTATACTTGTTACTGTTCCAGTTAATACAGAAACGACCGAAACGATTTGTTGGCTTGTATTTCCAGACTTAATCTTCTTCGGAACGATAATTTCTGAACCTCTCTCCACACGTGGATAAAATTTCATAAATAAGAAATTACGTGTTCTTTTAACTGAACCATTGGAATATATTACATAGACCCGCTTTCTGGCTGAACTTGATGTAAATCCCCCTGCGCTTGAAATATAGCTACCCAATGATTTTGATTCTGTATATTTAACGTTGTTGGGATATAAAATCTCCCCCGTGATTTTTACCGTTTGCGGTTCTCTAGGGATATTGATTACATCACCATTTATAATTTGAATATCATCAGGTCCTCCCGGTTGAGCTAAAGCAGCAACCAAATTAATACCAATGGTTTCATGATTCGTTCCGGAATTTTCCGATGCATTGTTTACAACGATACCATTGAAATTATCATTGATATCCTTCAACTGGTTTTTCTTTATTTCTGATTCAGATTCTGATAACTCTGTTTTTCTAATGAGCTTGGCGCCTTCGGGATATGCTTGTTTATTTAAGCCTCCCGCCCGTTTAATCAAATCAGATAAACGATCATCTTTCTTTTCTAATCCATATACGCCCGGGTATAATACTTGACCTTGTAGCGTGATAAATTGTTGTAACTCATAATTAGGTGATGATCGAACAAATACTTCATCAAATGGACTAAGTTCGAATTTGGACGCACTTTCATCAACAATTAAATTTTTAGAAATGGAAAACTTGTAGACTTCAGCTATTTGTGAACTTGAGAAATCTTGATTATCCCCTATTTCATTCTTTTTTCGACGAACGACTTCAACAAAACCGGTAGATGCGGATTCCCGTAAACCACCTGCTTTGACGATTAAATCTTCTACCGTCATATTACTTTCAAAAGGAATGGTAATTTTAACCTGACGATTTAATAGAACATTACTTTCATTATTCGACTTCAGCTTATCCGAAATTTCACTCGATTCTGTATTCTGCGGCTTTTCAGTATCCTGACTAACTAAATTGTTGTTATTCTTATCATCTTTGGCCTTCTTTTTGTTTAAATCTTCCCTGATTCCATTGATTTCTCCGTGAATGGTGACTGTATATGCTTCTCTCAATTCAGTGATTGAAAAGACACGAATTCGGTCTTCTCGTTCTAGTGGAATATCAGTTGCCTTACCATTAAATATATCTGCTAGGTTAACGGAAATATTTGAAGGTGTAAAATCCTTGTTCATGCGATTAATTGTCACACGAGTTAAAAATGCATTTTCTTTGACACCCCCTGCTTTTTTAATCAAACTAGAAAGAGTCAATTTTTGATCCAAAGAAAAAATACCTGGTCGGAATACTTCCCCCTCTAAAGTCACACGATTTTCATAGCGGTTTTCAGTAATAGCTTCGGCTAAAATTATATCTCCATCGGCTGGAAAAAACGAATTAGCAATTGAATAATTGATATCAATCAATTTACGCTCTGTTTTGGTAATTCGTTCAACTTTCAATAAATCCTTGTAAGCATTTTCAAGAAAACCACCCGCATAATTTTCAAATATTGTAGCAAGGCTTTCTGATGGTAATGGCTCAAAAAAGGCACTTCTTTTAACTCTACCCTTGATTTCAATTCTAGATTTATATAATCCAATTTTAATGATGTCTTGATCACGAACCGTAATATCACTTTTACTAAAGCCTTGCGTGATAAATTCATACAAGTCTAGATGTGCTATAATTTTATTATTTCGAACTAACTGAACATCACGGAATGAACCATTTTCAGTAGGCCCACCAGCCAAGTACAAGACATTCATTACTTTGGATAGCGAGGGAACGGAATAAGTTCCTGGAAATTGAACCTCTCCTACTACGGAAACCTGAATGGTACGTATATTACCTAAGGAAATACTCGCGTATAGACCATTGATGTCAGTCCGACCCTTAAATTTCTTTAATCCAATATAAATGCTTGATAATTTGTAAATTAATCTATTTTGAGCTTCTTCAATGGTTAATCCAGCAACATAAACATTTCCTATTTTATTTACTTTTACATAGCCATCTGCATTGACAGTTAGATTATAATGTTCTTCTGAATACCCATTAATATCTACAATTAACTCATCATCTGGACCTAAAACATAATTTTTTGGGGTGGCAATTTTTAGATTAGGTTCAAATACACCTGCTTTTTTATTAAAAATCGAAAAGCCAAATATCTTATTCTGTAATGCAATTTTAACCTTTTTAATGGAATCCTCTTCTGTGTTATTGGTGTTAAAATCTTGAGCCTGTCGAGCGGCAACCAAGCTATCCATTTCGCTTTTTTGCCCTTTTGTATTAATCACCTCACGTTTCATCACTTTAGATGAGCCGATTGGTTTATTTGATGGACCCGCTTGATTCATGGGACCCGTGGGAATATAAGAAGAAGGTACTTGAAATTGAGACAATACACTTTGTGTGCCAAGTAACCAGATAAGTAGCGTAACAAAATAAATTCTCTTTGTCATAAAGAAATTCTTTTTAAGGGATACAAAATAAGTCAAAAAAGAGCACATTTCCACTTAATTTTATATTTAGATAGAATGAATGTAATTTATTTATTCTTTGGTATTTTTGTTTATTAAAAAGTAAGACATGACATCAGAACCGATTTATAACGACGATAGTATACGATCTCTTGATTGGAAGGAGCATATTCGTTTGCGCCCTGGTATGTATATCGGAAAATTGGGAGATGGCTCATCAGTTGATGATGGTATTTATGTGTTGGTTAAAGAAATCATGGATAACTCCATCGATGAACACATGATGGGAAATGGAAAACAAATCGATGTTAAGATTTCAGATCAAAAGGTAGAAGTACGTGACTATGGTCGTGGTATTCCACTCGGAAAAGTAATTGATTGTGTTTCGAAAATTAATACGGGTGGTAAATACGATTCGGGGGCTTTCCAAAAGTCCGTGGGATTAAATGGGGTTGGTACCAAAGCGACCAACGCTCTTTCGAATTACTTTAAGGTTCAATCCTACCGAGACGGTCAGACCAAGTGGGCGGAATTCAGCAAGGGTGAATTAATTAATGAATCTAAAGGTACTGAACCTTCCTCAGGCAAGAGTGGTACATTTATTTGTTTTGAGCCCGATAATACTGTTTTTAAAAACTACCATTTCATTCCTCAATTCCTCGATAGCTTATTTTGGAATTATGCATTTTTGAATGCGGGTTTAACCATTAATTTCAATGGAGAGAAATATTTTTCTCAAAACGGACTTTTAGATTTATTATCTAAAAAAACGAACGCAGAAGAAAATCGCTACCCAATCATTCACTTGAAGGGCAGCGACATCGAGTTAGCCATAACACACAATAATCAGTACGGCGAAGAATACTATTCATTTGTCAATGGTCAAAATACAACCCAAGGCGGAACACATTTAGCCGCTTTTCGTGAGGCAATTGTACGAACAGTTCGAGAATTCTTCAAGAAGGACTTTGATCCTTCAGATGTACGCGCAAGTATTGTTGGGGCAATTGCTATTCGTGTTCAAGAACCTGTATTTGAATCACAAACAAAGACTAAATTAGGTTCCACAAATATTTCACCTGACTCCTCCTCTCCTTCTATTCGAACATTTGTTGGAGATTTTGTAAAAACAGAATTAGATAATTATTTACATCAAAATCCCTCCGTTGCCGATTCTTTATTGAAACGTATTTTACAATCGGAAAGGGAGCGAAAAGATATTGCTGGAATTAAGAAGTTAGCCAACGAGCGTGCTAAAAAAGCGAATCTGCACAATAAAAAGTTGCGCGATTGTCGGGTACACCTAACCGACGAGAAGGCTGAGTCCCGTCAAGAGACCATCTTATTTATCACAGAGGGGGATTCTGCCAGTGGAAGTATCACAAAGTCCCGTGATGTGCAAACGCAAGCTGTATTTAGTTTGCGCGGAAAACCGCTCAATAGTTTTGGACTCACAAAGAAAATCGTTTACGAGAACGAGGAATTTAATTTATTGCAGCATGCGTTAGATATAGAAGATAGTTTAGACAATTTGCGTTACAATAAAATCGTCATCGCTACCGATGCAGACGTGGATGGTATGCATATTCGACTTCTTATTTTGACATTCTTTTTACAATTCTTTCCCGATGTCGTACGGAATGGACACCTTTATATTCTAGAGACTCCTTTATTCCGTGTAAGGAATAAAAAGGAAACGATCTATTGTTATTCCGATGAGGAGCGTAGAAATGCGATAGAAAAATTGGGTCCTAAGCCAGAGATTACCCGATTTAAAGGTCTAGGTGAAATTTCACCCGAGGAATTTGGAGAATTTATCGGTGAAAACATCAAATTGGAACCCGTAATTCTTGAAAAAGATTTTACAATACCTCAATTATTGACGTATTACATGGGGAAAAATACACCAGAACGTCAAAAATTTATCATCGAAAACTTAGTGATTGAAAAAGATCTTGAAGAGGTCTTATTATCCTAATCATTCAATTCAACTAGTTGAACTAATTCATGATAGGCCTTCATTAATTGAAGGCCTTTTGTTATTTCCATACCCTTCTTCGCTATTCTTGTCCCCTCATCTATTTGATCTAATTGATAATGGATTTCAGCCAATACATAATAACTTGGATGGTAATCAGGAAAGCGTTGAATGAGCAGTTGAAGTGATGCTATGCAAGCAACCCAATCCGATTCACGACGGTCTTCCAAAGCCAACAGATAGTAATTAAGCGGGTTTTCAGGTTGATTTTCTATTTCTTTTAAAATTATTTCCCTCCTATTCATTGTCATAATAAAGAAATTTAGTATGCTTGCATAACAAATAAATGCCTTATGAAAATATTAGTCTGTATTTCTGTTGTTCCAGACACAACATCAAAGATAGGTTTAAGTTCCAATAATTTTGTAAATCTGGAGGGCTTAACCTTAATTACGGGTCCTTATGAGGATTATGCTTTGTCGAGAGCCATTGAAATTAAAGAAGCCTCATCAGAAAATGTCGAGATTGTAATTTTCCACGTGGGACTTGAAAGTTCGGAGACTATTATCCGGAAATGTTTAGCTTTGGGAGCTGATTCAGCCGTGCGTGTGCACTCTCATGCAAATGATGCATTTCAGGTAGCCCAAGAAATTGCCGATTATGTTAAAGCTAATCCATTTGATTTAATTCTAATGGGTAAAGAATCGATTGATTACAATACAGGACAAGTTCATCAGTTTACAGCATCTCTTTTAGGTTGGCAAAATTTCAATCCAGTCATGGGTTTAGAAGTGAACGGTGCTACAGTTCAAATCAAAGTAGAGACAATTCAAGGTTACGCAAATATAAGTGCTAAACTGCCCTTAGTTTTAGGATGTCAAGAGCCAATAGCGGAATGGAAAATTCCATCTATGAGAGGAATCATGGCAGCCCGAACAAAAGAAATTCAAGTTCTACCCTCAACGTCCCAACCAAGTTTTAATTATTCGAAAGACGAAGTGAATGAACAAAATCGCAAAGGAATTATGTTCACTCGAGAAAACTTAAATCAATTAGTCGAAATCATCAAAAAAGAATCTAAGTCATGATCAATATAGCCGCTTTTATCGACATCAAAGACAATAAATTGAGTGCAAGATCTGCTCAATTACTGTTATTGATTCAAGACATGCTAAGAAGTAATCCTGAGGTTAAATCTATTAATCTGTTTACAACGGATGATGTGAGCACCTTGGATATACCAACTATACAGGGAGCAAATTTAACCTCCATTCATGGTTTATCTGACGCCGGCATATTTTCATCGGCCCAAATGCAAACAATTTTGGCTACTTTATTGAGCCATCAAATCAATTGCGTTATTGGATATAAGAATTTAGTGACTGATCAAGTTTTTCCGGCATATTGTGCGAAAACGAGTTTGCCTCTCTTAGGTCAGGTTATTAATTTAAAATTAGCTGAAAACGACATTGAAATACGGCAAAGCATTTTTAGTGGAAAGGCATCAACATTGGTCAAGGTAACTTATGCTAGTGTCCTCAGTTTCAATAATGCTTTTGAATTTGGTATTCTTAAAGGAGATAAAATTACCTTGCATGCTAATCAATTAAAGCTAGAAGTAAACGATAATTATCAAATTAAGGATTTACATAAAGCGTCTGCAGGTATGAATTTAGCTGATGCAACCTATGTAGTAGGCGCCGGAAGGGGCTTAAAAGATCCAAGTAATTGGAATATAATAGAAGATTTAGCAGCCAAAATAGGCGCGGCAACAGCTTGTTCAAAACCTGTCTCAGATATAGATTGGCGTCCGCATAGTGAGCACGTAGGTCAAACAGGAATTAAAATAGCTCCTAAACTATATATAGCTTGTGGTATTTCCGGTGCGATTCAACATTTGGCAGGTGTAAATGGATCTAAAACAATTATTGTAATAAATAACGATCCTGAAGCTCCCTTTTTTAAATATGCCGATTATGGAATTGTTGGCGATGTATTTGATGTAGTTCCTGAACTCATAAAAAATCTATAAATTCAAGCCTTAAAGGCTACACTTTCCTTATCTTTGTATTTTAAATATATACTTTGGGAGAGTTAGTTCAGTTACAAGTTATTTCGTTAAGCCCAAGTGCTGCTGGTGCCTCATCTTACATTCTATTTTTGCAAGCTGAGACAAGTAGCCACTTGGGTTTTCCTATGGTAATCGGAATAAATGAAGCCCAGGCTATTTCGATGTTTATGGAAGATATCATTCCTGCAAGACCACTGACACATGATTTATTTGCAAACTACATCAAAGCATCCGGAGGAAATATCTCTTATGTAGAGATAACATCATTTACAGATGGTGTGTTTTATGCCAAAATATTCGCTTCAAATGGAGATTATATTTTTGAAGTAGATGCTCGCCCCTCCGATTCAATAGCCTTAGCTCTGAGATTACATATACCTATATTCATTAAACAGGCGCTACTTAATGACATTGCAATTCCTTTGGAACACCTCAGTTCTGATGAAGACGAATCAGCAGAACTTGATTATCCATTGAATGAAACATCACCAGAGGAGATTATTGCTGCATTAGAAGAATCCTTGTCGAAAGCCCTAGCAGAAGAGAATTATGAGGAAGCGGCTAAATTAAGAGATCAATTAAATCAATTAACTAAATAATATGCGGTACACGAAAGGGAAAGCTCAAGCCTCCAATCAAATCATCGTTATTTCAATTGCTTGTTTATCAGTTGTCATTTCTTTACTGTTTCAGCTTTTAAGTGGAGCTTATAGTTGGGGTGAGAATTTACAATCACAAATGAAAATATATGTTTATTTAGATGATAGTTTAAATACCTCCCAAATCGATTCAACAGTCCAAATAATTAAAGCTAAAAAGGAGGTAATTCAGAATTCAATTAAGTTGGTCGATAAGCAAAATATTGCCAAAGATTTTTTAAGTACAACACATGAAAACTACGAGGAATTGTTGGGTGATGTGAATCCCTTCAAGAATCTTGTAATTTTAGACATCAAGCCTGCTTATCGTAACAAAAAAGATTTTGAAAATTTAGCCAGGGAGTTACGTGCTTCACCAGCAATTTATGAAGTAAGCTACCCAATTAATTACCTCGAATTAATCATCCCTAAAATCAAAGTTATTACGTCTACAGCTTTGGTATTTATACTTTTGATTTCAGTATTAGTCTACCTTCAAATAAGCAATTATACTAAGTTACATATACATGCTAATCGAAATTTAATAAAGTCGATGCAGTTATTAGGTTCAACTAATGGATTTATTAAAAAGCCCTATCTGTTAAAATCTGTTATTTTAGGGATTTCAGGGGCTTTATTGGGATTTTTACTTACAAATATGTTTTACTTTTATTTAAATAATCAGTTACCCGAACTAGCTAGTTATTTATTTGAAGTATATAATCAGCTAACTATTCTAGTCGGCACATTAGTTATTTCTACTTTATTCAGTTCATTAAGTACATTATTGACGCTTAACAAGTATTTAAAAATTTCAGCTTCCAATCTTTATTAATTATGAATAAGAATTCTTCTAAACCAGCCTTCCCTTTAGATGCTAAAAGCATTGCTGTTTTAATTAGTGGTTTTGTGGTGATGTTCATCGGATTTATCATTATGAATCTCGATCAGGAAGCTTTTGGTTTCGGATTTTTAGGTTTGACATTAGGACCTATTTTGGTTTTATTGGGTGTCATCATTCCTATATTCTCCTTATTTAGATCGAGAAAATAATGATAGATTATTTACAAGCAATTATTCTTGGCTTGGTAGAAGGTTTAACAGAATTCTTACCAGTATCTTCAACAGCTCATTTAATTATAAGTGAATATATTTTAAATCTTCATTCAGATAATTTTTTAAATTTCCTGACTGTATTTATTCAATTAGGGGCAATATCTGCAGTGCCTATTTTATATTTTAAAAGACTTACATCAAGTATACAAGTATACCGTCTAGTCACACTTTCATTTATACCGGCTGTTATCTTTGGTGTTTTATTGGATGACTTTTTAGAATCACTTTTTGAAGGTTATGCCTTTATAGCTATCTCTTGGCTTTTGGGTGGAGTTATTTTGGTTCGAATCGATTATTGGTTACAAAACAAAAATGTTAAAGCGAAAGACCTTTCTCAAATGACCCATATACAAGCATTTAAAGTCGGTTTATATCAATGCTTAGCAATGATTCCAGGCGTTTCTAGGTCCGGAGCAAGTATCGTAGGAGGTCGTCTTGTTGGTTTGAGCCATCAAGCCGCTGTCGAGTATTCGTTTTTATTGGGTATACCTACCATTTTGGGTGCAAGCGCTAAAAAGATTTTAGATTATCGATCAGAAATTCCTACATTTCTGGATGCTGCACATCTACCAATGCTAGCTGTTTCCTTTTTAGTTAGTTTTATCGTTGCGCTTCTAACGATACGCTTTATGGTATCCATAGTCAATAAATACGGTTTTAAATATTTTGGTTATTATAGAATACTCGTTGGATTAGCGCTAGGAATACATTTATGGTTGAAATAGAGGAAGATAGAGTTGATAATCAGTTCTACTTAATAGACAAGCCCTTAACCTGGACTTCTTTTGATGTAGTTCGTAAGATGAAAAATCTAGGTCGATTTAAAAAAATTGGGCATGCGGGTACTTTGGATCCATTGGCGACTGGTCTTCTGATTATTTGCGTAGGAAAGCACACTAAAAAAATTGAATATTTTCAGAGTTTGCCTAAAACCTATACCGGAACATTGGTATTCGGAAAAACGACACCTTCTATAGATTTAGAAACAGATTTCGATGGGGAATACCCAATCGATCATATTTCATCTGATTTAATTACTCAAATGATTGAAGCTAAATTTATAGGTGAAATAAAACAGCTCCCTCCTATTTATTCAGCAATTAAATTAGATGGCCAGCGATTATATAAACACGCTCGAAATGGTCTAAAAGAAGACGAATTAAATATTAAACTACGGGAGGCAACGATCTACCAATTTCAAATAAACACCACTAATTTCCCTGAAGTTGATTTTAAAATACAATGTTCAAAAGGGACATACATAAGAAGTATTGTTAGGGATATTGGTCAAGAATTAAAATCAGGAGCGTATTTGAAGAAGTTAGTCCGAACAAAAATTGGGGATTATTCGTTAGTAAGTGCACAAAACTTAGAACATTTCAACAGAGAGCAATATGAAGTTTTATCATAGTCTAGAAGATATAAACTTAGATAATTCTCCAAGTGTTTTGACGGTTGGAATGTTTGACGGCGTTCACTTAGGTCATTTATCGGTTCTGCAAAAAGTGATTCAATTAAGTAAGGAAAGTAATATACCTTCGATTGTATTAACTTTTTCGAATCATCCCTCGAGCTATTTTCAACCAACGAATTTAGTTGGTCAAATTTCTAATTTAGACGAAAAAATTAATCTATTAGAGTCATTGGGTATCGATATAGTCATTGCATTACCATTTGATTCGTATATGGCAAGTTTGAGTGCTCAAAGCTTTGCTGAAAATATTTTAATTGACAAGTTGAATGTCCGCGAAATAGTATTTGGCTACGACAACCATTTTGGTCACAACAGAGAGGGATCGAAGGAATTTATTGATAAAAGATTCCCTAGTATCCACACTCATCGTGTTGAGGAGACTAAAATCGACAATGAAATTGTCAGTAGCTCTTTAATTAAAAGTTATATTCAGAAAGGTGACGTAGAAAAGGCTAATCAATTATTAAATTATACTTATTCGTTGCAAGGAACGGTGATTAAAGGGGACCAGTTGGGACGAACAATTGGATTTCCTACCGCTAATATTAATACGCAAACATATAAATTGATCCCTCCTATCGGAGTTTACTTTACACGTTCGTATGTAGATAATCAAATTTTGTATGGTATGACAAATATTGGAGTTAGGCCTACTGTTACAAAGAGCGAAGAATTACGCATAGAAACTCATCTACTTAATTTTGATCAAGATATTTACGGCCAAACACTTCGCGTAGAATTCATCAAAAGAATGCGTAATGAACAAAAGTTTGATTCCTTCGCAGCTTTAGTTAATCAATTAGAGAAGGATAAATCAGAAGCTCAGAATTTGTTAGCAAAGATTCATGTAACTCCCTAAAAATTTGATTTCATCAGCTTTACTGGTAAGAATATCAAGAATATGATCATCTAGCTTATTCCCTTCAATATCGATAAAAAACCAAAATTTAAAGTCATTCTTATCTTTTTGTGGACGAGATTCTATTTTCAGTAAGTTGATATTTTTATCTTCAAACTCCTTCAACAACCTAAGTAAGGTTCCGGGTTTATCATCATTTTTCAGCTTTACAGCTAAAGTTGTTTTATCACGGTTTGTTTTCTTGAGGTTTTCAACTTTTGAAATAATAATAAAGCGGGTTTGATTACTATCGTTATCCTGAATATTATCAAACAAAATAGGTACCTGGTAAATTTTGGCTGCTATATGAGAACACAATGCAGCTGTTCCTACATTTTCGGAGGCTAATTTAGCCGCTTTGGATGTGGAATCTACCTGAACGTAAAAATCATCGGATTTGCTAGAAAAATAGTCCTGCGTAAAGCCTTGACATTGATTAAAGGCTATATCTTTCGAATAAATCTTTGTTATTGCATTGATGTCGTGTTCCTTAGTTGCTAAACAAAAATTTACAGGAATGATTATTTCAGAAATGATAAATAATGACTTTTCATTAAGAAGGTCTAACGTTTCCTTGACCATCCCCTCTTGATTATTTTCAATAGGAACGATACCATATTTGGCGCGACCAGAATCAACCGAATCAAATATTGATTTTATCGATGGAAGTGAAATATAATCGGCAACTGCACCGAAACGTGATTCGGCTGCCTGGTGTGTAAAGCTACCCTCAGGTCCTAAAAAACTGATAATTTCAGGTAACTCTAAGTTCCGAGAAACACCGAAAATTTCCAAAAATATGGCTTCTATGGCCGCTTTTCTTAATCTCCCAGTAGGTTGAGAAGATAATCTGTCAATAATTTCTTTCTCTCTGTCGGGATGATAGATTAAACTATTATTAGCTCTTTTTAAGTTGCCTACCTCATCTACTACGTCCATACGTTGGACAAGTAACTTTAAAATTGAATCATCAATTTCATCAATTTCCTTCCGTAAGTCACTTAAATTCTTCATGTACTCCTGTTTTAAATGTCATTAGATGCCTCTGAAGAGGTGTCATTCATGCGTAAACGTTCAACTTTATTAACCTCTCTAAATTTAATACGATCAACAACCGCATTATCAATTTTCTTAGAAAGAAAATAACTCGTAAGACAGTATACGGCAAAGATTAATACTAAATATAACAATAATTGATTATTACTTTCTAATCGCACCCGACTGAGGTAATGAAACAAACAAACTATTAAGATATTGAAAATCAATAATACAGCGGTTGCCATCTTATGAGATAAACCGATATCAATTAATATATGATGAAGATGTTTTCTGTCGCCCTCAAATGGTGATTTCCCTTCCATTAAACGAATAAAAAACATTCGAATCGTATCAAATACTGGTAAAATTAAAATCGCTAAGGCATACAAAGGTGCATCCTTAGAAAGTGCAGGATTCAACATGTAATTATGGTTAATAACAACATATTTAATCGCAAAATAAGACAACAAAAACCCTACAATAAGTGAACCCGTATCGCCCATAAATATTTTATTCTTTGTCGACCAATTATATCTCAGAAAACCTAGCAAGGACCCCGACAAAGACATTGCTAAGGTTGATTGAGCATATAGTCCCAATTTATAGTACAAGAAAGCAAACATTAAGCTAGCAAATAACCCAACAGATCCCGCTAATCCATCAATTCCATCAATTAAATTAATTGCATTAATTAAGGATATAAAAATAAAAATCGTTACAAATAAACCTACGTTATAGGATAACTGAGAAAAACCAAGTAAACCATATAGGTTAGAAACTTGAAGATTGCCTAAGCTTATAACTAACAAAGATGCGGCTATTTGAATCAATAACTTTTTTTTCGGTGATAAAATGAGAATATCATCCTTTATTCCTAAAAAGAATAGAATAATAATAGCCGAAATTGTAAGATGTAAATCATGGCCTTCTTTAGGATTATCCCAGATGAAATAGGTAATCAAAGTGGCAGCAAAAATAGCGACGCCTCCTAGGGTTGGAGTAAGCTTTTTGTGAGAACTTCGTGATTTAATTTCAGCCATTAAATCCTTCAGCCGTGAAATATTAATTATGACAGGAATAGCTGTTAGCGTAATAAATAAAGCTACAACAAAAGAAATAATAAGCTGAAAATCCTTATTCTCAATTAATTCTAAATAATTCATAAATTATTTGATCACACGTTTCTTACTAAGAGTTGTTGAACCATTTCCATAAATTTCAAATGGTTGAGTATTTTTTGTAATAATTTGTCCGATTCCAACGACACTATGTGTGGCAACACTCACCCCTCCTACTATGGTAGAATTAGCACAAATCCATGCTCCATCATCAATATTAATGGGTTTACTCATCAAATCAAATGAAGTCGAAGTATAATCATGATTTCCTGTTAATAATAACGCATTTTGTGAAATACACACATGATTACCTATCTCAACATCTGAAATATTATCAATCCATGCCGCTTCGCCAATCCAAACGTGATTACCTATTCGCAACTTCCAAGGCAACTTAATCTTTACCCATGGTTTAATCACGCATGATACGCCTACACGAGCACCCATCAACCTAAGAATACCTACTTTAAATCGACTTGGGTAAGGGATATTCGTTAAGAAAAATAGATTGGAAAGAATTAGCCAGATGAGATATCTTAACTTATCCCAAATATTCACATGCAGCGAGTGCTTAAACGAAGATAAATCAACGACTTTGTTATCCATTTAGGGTATTCTTTTTAGGTAATACTAACAAAAACCGAATCAAGATAATGTAAAATACCCAATACGAAAAATCCAATGGCCTACCACCAGTAAACACAGACACAAACAAATTAATATAAAATAGACTTATAAAGTTTTGAAATACGTTTTTGGTCTTAATTCCAAGAATTATGTAGTAAACAATAAACAGGTTGAAAATACAAAATAGAAGACATCCCAGAATACCAAAATTAACGAAAGCTTCTAAAGCTGGAATATCGACATACCAAAATTTATACCCCTTACCAAAAATAAAATCAAACCAGTCCCTTGAAATAATTCGTTTGATAAAAGCAATATTTTGAACACGGTTAAGAGCTGACGCATCCTGCGGAGTAGATGAGTTATTAATTCCTAATCCCGTATTAATTGCACGTAGTAAAAAATCATAAGCCTGATCCGAGTACCTATTGAATGTTTCGACTATACGAAAAGCCTTATTTAAATACTGAAGTATTAAAAAAAGTACAAAATAGTAAATTAAAATATACCGATTCGATTTAAATGCGTTCTTAAAACTATAATTAGCGAATAATAGGTAAAATAGGATACTCAAACCCAGAGAAATAAAATTTCCCCTGGTTTGAGTTAATATTAAAACAATAAAACTTACCAATAAATTGATGTGTGCAATTAACTTTAAAAGGATACTCCGATTACCAATAAAGTCATAATTGCTTCGCTGTATTACTAAAAATGACATAATTAGTCCCGCAACTGCATTACGACCAAATACGATGGGATTACCTGAAAAATCTTCTCCCGTCCCCTTATTGTATTGGACAGTAGCACGAGCACCAAGTACATAATTAGGATTCGTCGAAATTGAATAAATTAACGATACATTATTCAATAAGGTAACCAAAATGATCAATAGCGGTAAATAGTATTGAATGGAATTATCAACCCGAAAAACGCAGTAAATAAATCCTATTAAAATCGTAAAATTAATTGCATCAACGATTAATGATGACTTTTGGCTATTGTAAAAAAGAAAATAAAAAAAACCTAAGAAAAAAAAACTTAAGCCCGTGAAGGCCAAAGTCTCATTCCCTTTATAAAAATACTTTAACGGAATATGATTCAGCATCAACACCAAACCTATACAGTAAACAATCCCAGTAAAAACAGATGTTTGACCTATTCCAATTAATTCTTTTAGAAAATAGATAAAAGGAGGGGCGATCCAGATAAGCACTATACCCAGTGAAACTTTCCAATTAAATAATTTATTCTCTAACAAAGTAAAAATATATTATAATGGAAATAGTTGAAGTGATTCCGTTTGGATTCGAACCAAAGACCTACTGCTTAGAAGGCAGTTGCTCTATCCAGCTGAGCTACGGAACCAAAATTAAAAAGTCAATTTAGCTAAACGTGCAAGCACTCTTAACTAAATTGACTGTGTCGGGGTGGCAGGATTCGAACCTACGACCTCTTGGTCCCAAACCAAGCGCGATACCGGGCTACGCTACACCCCGAAAAACACTGCGGAGAGAGAGGGATTCGAACCCTCGGTACCGTTTCCAGTACGCATGTTTAGCAAACATGTCCTTTCGGCCTCTCAGGCATCTCTCCTAGCATTTAAGAGAGTACAAAAATAAGATTATTTATTTAAGATGCCAAATATCTGGCAAAAAAAACAACATTTTTATAAATCAAATACAGAGACCGACTTACCTGGTAAAGAGGTTTTACCCATTAATTCAAGGTCAACTTGACGAGCTGCTTCACGGCCTTCCGAAATAGCCCAAACGACTAATGACTGACCTCGACGAGCATCCCCTGCTGTAAACACCTTGTCTACCAAGGTTTTATAAGATGGAGAGGCAGAAATATTACCGCGATCATCTAAAGATCCCCCTTGATCCTTTAACTCGTCAATTAAACCTGAATGATCCGTATGTAAGAAACCTGCAGCAATGAGAGCCAACTCACAAGGAATTTCCCGAATATTTATAATTTCTTGTTCAAGTTTACCGTCTACATGTTTATAGGAAATATCTCCAATCAATAATCCTTTCAACTCTCCCTTTTCATTTTTAACAAATTCTTGCAAGGATATAGACCATAAACGTTCAGCTCCTTCTTCATGAGAGGTTGATGTTCGTAACATATTTGGCCAATTAGGCCATGGTGTATTATCTGCCCGACCTACAGGAGGCTTAGGCATAACCTCTATTTGTGTAATCGATTTGGCCTTATGACGATTTGATGTTCCCACGCAGTCAGAGCCGGTATCTCCCCCACCAATCACAACTACGTTCTTTCCTGTTGCCAAAATGTCTCCTGAAGTATACGCTTCACCCTTATGATTTTTTATTACATCAATACCCGACACACGTTTATTTTGTTGCGACAAAAATTCCATGGCTGGATAGATACCAATCGCATCATTCCCTTTGGCCTGAATTAGACGCGGCGTTGTAGAACCTGTTGTCAAAATGATCGCATCAAATTCCTGCTGTAACTTATTCAATTTGATATCAAGGCCAATGGTGGTATTCGTTACAAAATTGATACCTTCTTTCTCCATAACGGACACTCGACGGTCAATAGTTGACTTGTCTAATTTAAAATCAGGAATTCCAAAACGCAACAAACCACCAATGCGATCCGCGCGCTCATAAACAGTAACTAAATGTCCTGCCTTATTTAATTGACTAGCGGCTGCCAAACCTGCTGGACCCGAACCAACCACAGCGACCTTTTTACCTGATCGTTTTGCGGGAATCTGAGGGACAACCCAACCTTCGGCATACGCTTTTTCGATAATTGATTTCTCAATCATTTCAATAGCAACAGCTGGCTTATTGATTCCTAATACGCAGGCTGATTCACATGGAGCAGGACAGATTCGTCCCGTGAACTCTGGAAAATTATTTGTCGAAATTAAAATTTCAAAAGCATACCTCCAGTTTTGCTCATAAACTGCATCATTAAATTCAGGAATAATATTTCCAAGCGGACATCCATTATGACAAAAAGGAGTACCGCAATCCATACAGCGACTCGCTTGAGACTCCGTGTCTTGAGGGGATGCTAATAATTCAATTTCCTTATAATCATTAACGCGCTCAGCGACAGGACGCTTTAACGCTACTTTCCGATCTACTTCTAAAAAACCAGTTGGCTTGCCCATTTTACTATTTTTTTAACTCAATTTGAATATCTTGATAAACTCGGTCTTTGTCATTCAATACGTCTGAAATCGTTAAATTTCTCGAAGTCAATGCATTTCGGTAATCGATTGGAAGAACCTTTTTGAATAAACTTATCGAAGACGAAAAATTGTCTAGGATTGACTTACCCTTGGATGAATTGGTTAATTCAACATGCTTTTCCACGTACATCCGTACGATTGAAACATCTTCAGGAGTCAATTCGGTAATTTCGACCATTTCACGATTAACCTTTGCTTCAAAGTCATTCTTTTCATCCAAAATGTAAGCCACACCTCCTGACATACCCGCACCAAAATTTCGGCCCGTTGAACCTAAAATAACAACTAATCCACCTGTCATATACTCACAACCGTGATCACCAATACCTTCGACAACAACCTTGGCTCCTGAATTTCGAACACAGAATCGCTCTCCCGCCATACCTGCTAAATAGGCTTCCCCCGAAGTAGCACCATAGAAACTTACATTCCCGACAATACTATTTTCTGCTGCATTAAATGTAGCAAACTCGGAAGGATAAGCGATAATCGTTGACCCACACATACCTTTACCTATGTAATCATTCGCGTCACCTTCAATCTCTAATTTTAAACCCTTTACAGAAAATGCACCAAACGATTGACCTGCAGTACCTTTAAATTTCATATGAATCGTATTAGCTGGTAAACCTTTTTCGCCATACTTTTTCGTAATCTCATTTGAAATGATAGTTCCTACAGATCGATTTACATTTATAATTGGCAATTCTCCAAAAACTGCTTTTTGACTTGACAAAGCATCTTTCGCCAATGCTAAAATTTGCCAATCCAATTGATCTTCCAAACCATGATCTTGCTCCTCCGATTTAACTACGGAAACGCCCTCTTCCCTTGGAGCAAAAGATAAAATAGGAGATAAATCTACATGCTTGAATTTCCAGTGATTGGATAAATCAGACATTTCCAACAAATCCACGCGACCTACCATCTCGTCTAATGTCTTAAATCCTAATTCAGCCATTATTTCACGCATATCCTGAGCCAAGAAATGGAATAAATTAACAACATCTTCAGGTTTACCCGTATACAATGCACGCAATTCAGGATTTTGGGTAGCTACCCCTACTGGGCAAGTATTCAAATGACACTTACGCATCATAATACATCCTGCGGTAACTAGGGCAGCTGTCGCTACACCAAACTCCTCCGCTCCCAAAAGTGCAGCTATGGCAATATCACGACCCGTTTTAATTTGACCATCCGTTTGAACAGTAACACGTCCACGTAATTTATTCTTTACTAACGTTTGATGAGTCTCAGCCAATCCAAGCTCCCATGGTAAACCTGCATGTCGAATTGATGACAACGGAGATGCTCCTGTCCCACCATCGTATCCTGCTATTAGTATATGGTCAGCATGTGCTTTTGCTACACCAGCAGCAATAGTTCCTACCCCAGCCTCTGATACCAATTTTACAGAAATTCGTGCAGCGCGATTGGCATTTTTTAGATCAAATATTAGCTGAGCCAAATCCTCGATAGAATATATGTCATGATGCGGTGGAGGTGATATTAATCCCACACCTGGAGTAGAATGTCGAGTCTTACCAATCCAGTCATCTACTTTATGTCCTGGTAATTGACCTCCTTCACCCGGTTTTGCACCCTGAGCCATTTTTATTTGTAATTCTTTGGCATTCGTCAAGTAATTGGCAGTCACCCCAAAACGTCCCGAGGCAACTTGTTTAATAGCCGAATTCATCGAATCCCCATTAGCCATAGTTTCAAAACGTATGGGATCCTCTCCTCCTTCGCCTGTATTCGACTTACCTCCAATACGATTCATCGCAATGGCTAAAGTCGTATGCGCTTCATACGAAATAGAACCAAAGGACATTGCTCCTGTGGCAAATCGCTTTAAGATATTTTCAATCGGTTCAACCTCATCAATTGAAATCGATTGAGTCGATTTAAACCGCAATAAACCACGTAAGGTGATGGCCTTTTTTGTTTGATCGTCAATGATTTTCGCGTATTTTTTATATACCGAATAATCATTCGACTTCGTTGCTTGTTGTAACAAATGAATCGTAGCCGGATTGAACAAATGTTCTTCACCGCGTTGTTTCCACTGGTAGATACCTCCTACTTCTAATTTCGGATATTCCGATTTTAATAATTCATATCCGGCTTGGTGCTTAACCAAAGCTTCTTTAGCAATTGTATCTAAATCAATACCGTTAATCCGGCTAATTGAGCCAGAGAAATAGAGGTCTACTACTTCTTTAGCAATACCTAAAATTTCAAAAATTTGAGCACCCTGATAAGACTGAAGGGTAGAGATTCCCATCTTTGAGAAAATCTTTAACAATTCACCGTTAACCGCTTTGATATAATTGTATTCAAGCTTCTCATACGACAAGGATTGGTCAACTAGATTTGTCTCCTTCATCGCACGAATCGTTTCAAATGCCATGTATGGATTAACCGCTGATGCGCCATACCCAATCAATGTCGCGAAATGATGGGTTTCCCAAACGTCACCGGCCTCAACGATAATGCCCACTTTAGCACGTTTTTTGGTACGAATCAGGTGATTATGAACAGCCCCTAAAGCCAACAAACTTGGAATTGGCGCATGAGATGAATCGATTCCTCGATCAGTCAATAAAATAATAGAATACCCATCGTCTACGGCATCTTCAGCATATTGGCAAATTCGCTCAAGTGCCTTCTCCAACTTACCTTCCTCACCACTAGAGCGGAATGTCATGTGAATTGATTTGGTTTGAAAATTCTCGTGGTCAATCCAGCGAATTTTTTCTACCTCCTTATTTCGTAAAACGGGTTGTTGTATTTCAATTTGCTTACAATGGTTTGGCCCTTCTTCTAATAAATTAGAAAGTCCGCCAATATCAGTCAATAATGACATAACCATACGCTCACGAATAGGGTCAATCGGCGGATTAGTTACTTGTGCAAACAATTGTTTAAAGTAAGACGATAAATGTTGTGCTTTATCTGATAAAACTGCCAATGGCGTGTCAATACCCATGGAACCCAACGCTTCCTTACCCGTTTCAGCCATTTGAGCTAATACGACACGAATATCCTCCGTTGTAAAACCAAAAATTTGTTGGCGTGAAATTAACTCGATTGCCTTTGGTTGGCGATACTCACTACCTGCTTCAGGTAAATCCTCCACACGAATTTTATTTTCACGTAACCATTGTCCATAAGGCTGCTGTTGGCAAATTTTCTCCTTCAATTCCTCATCAGGAATAATTCGTCCCTGCTCCATATCCACAACAAACATTTTACCGGGTTGTAAACGTCCCTTTGAAACAATAGTGGATGGATCTAAATCCAATACACCTGCCTCGGAAGCCATGATCACGTGATCATCTTCAGTAACCCAATAACGGGATGGACGAAGGCCATTCCGATCCAAGGTGGCACCAATCATTTTCCCATCCGTAAATGAAATACTAGCTGGACCATCCCAAGGCTCCATCATAGCTGCATGATATTCATAAAAATCACGCTTGTAGTCGGCCATACTATCATTACCATCCCATGCTTCAGGAATTAACATCATCATGACATGAGGTAAAGAGCGACCACTCAAGTACAACAATTCAATGGCGTTATCTAAAATGGCAGAGTCCGATTGTCCAAGGCTACAAACCGGAAGAATCATATCTAATTCCTCTTGACTAAAATACTTACTCGAAAACAAAGCTGATTGTGCTTGCATCCAAGAAGAATTTCCTTTTACCGTATTAATCTCACCGTTATGCGCAATAAACCTAAATGGTTGTGCTAGTTTCCATTCAGGAAATGTATTGGTTGAGAACCGTGAATGAACAATCGCCAACGCAGAAGTAAATGTTTCATCATGCAAATCCTTAAAATATCCAGGAACCTGCATCGTTGTCAACATACCCTTGTAGATTATCGTTCTACATGACAAAGAAGTAAAGTAAAACTTGTTTTCAAGACTTGAAATTGTTTCGTTTAACAAACGAGTAACATACTGTCTAAAAACATAAAGTTTACGTTCAAAATCGATCTCAGTAGCACAAGTCTCAGGACGTTCAATAAATAATTGTTGAATCGAAGGCTCTGTCTTACCAGAATCGGCACCTTGAATATCACCATTGTCCACAGGTACCTCTCGATATCCAATCAACCGAAGATTTAATTTTTTTGCTTTACGCTCAATTACTTCTTTACATTCCTTGATTAATATGTCATTTTTGGGAAAGAAAATCATACCCACACCATATTGACCTGGGGCTGGTAAAGAATAACCTAGCTTTCTCGTCTCTTCCAACAAAAATTCATGTGGTATTTGCAATAACACTCCCGCACCATCACCTGAATTTGGATCACATCCACAAGCACCACGATGATCCATGCGAATCAACATCGTAATTGAATCTTGTACAATACGATGGGATTTAATTCCCTTCATACTAGCAACAAAACCTATACCACAGGCATCATGTTCAAACTCTTTCCTGTAAAGACCCTCTTCGGCAATGTTATTCATAATAATATATAATTATTCTAACAAAAATTTTAAAATAAGATTATCGCATAAATTCTATTCAAAAGAAATTCTCAATAGAATAGCCACATATTTCAAATTTAACTAAAAATATATTTGGCTAAAATCAATTTTTACAAAATAATATACTGAATATAGTAATATCACTTTTGCGATATAGTTATTCCTTGAATAATCCTATTTTACGTTAATAGTCGTCACCGTAATCACTTCCATCAATACCAAATTCATCCGTATTCGCATCGGATTCATCTTCAAAATCATTCTCTAAGTCATTTAAGTAAATGGCATCTACCCCCTCTTGAACGGTATTCATGATGGTTAAATTTTCTATTTTAGCTTGATCTAATCGGTCTGTGATTTCTTCATTTTTGGATACAACAACGAAAAGTCCCAATTCATTGGTACAAATTTTAGTTGCTTTACGAATTGCCGAAACACCAAAACCATCTAATTGATTGATTTTAGCTATGTTTAAAATCATGTTGCCGTAATCTTTCTTGAAAAGAATTCGTACAGCAGATTCTAATTCTTCATGATTTTCTTGAATTAATCCTTCCCCTAACCACTCAATTAAGGCATAACTTTCATTTTGCTCTAGTTGGTAAATTTTCGTCGACATATTAAATTAAAGATGATATTTGATTGTAAATAAATTCTTTGTAATTATCAGGTAATGTCTCTTTCACAAATTTCTTTCCAGTAATCTCTTCATAAAGTAAAATATATCTTTCTGAGATCTGCATAACAAACTCATCTGTGATAGTTGGCATAATCTGACCCTCTTTTCCTTGAAAATTATTGGCAATTAACCACTCTCTTACAAATTCTTTCGACAACTGCTTTTGTGGTTGACCGGCATCAAACAATTCTTGATACGGTTCTAAATAAAAATAACGTGAAGAATCAGGTGTATGTATTTCATCCATCAACATAATTTTTCCCTCAAAAAATCCGAATTCATATTTGGTATCCACCAGAATTAAATTCTTCTCAGCAGCCATTTGTTGACCTCGTTCGAATAAGGCAAATGTCTTTTCACACAATTCATCCATGGTTTCTTTGGAAACAATTCCTTTTTCCAAAATTTCAACAATAGATATATCCTCATCATGTCCTTCACTCGCTTTTGTTGTTGGAGTAATTATTGGATTAGGGAGCTTTTGGTTTTCTTTTAGCCCCTCCGGCAACTCAACGCCACAAACGATACGCTTACCAGATTTATATTCCCGCCAAAGATGGCCAACCAAATATCCTCGAACGACCATTTCAATCGGAATGGGTTGACAGGCTAATCCAAATGCAGCATTAGGTGCTGGTGATTGCAATAGCCAATTGGGAACAATATCTTCAGTAGCTTTAAGAAAGTGTGCAGCAATTTGATTTAAGACTTGACCTTTAAATGGTATTTCTCGAGGCAATACAACATCAAATGCTGATATTCGATTTGAAGTAATCATAAGCAAATGTTTACCAAATGAGTAAACGTCACGTACTTTACCACGATAAAATGATTTCTGACCTGGGAATTCCAACGGGGATGTAGACATATTATAAAATTAAAAAAGGGTTTTTTCTTTTCGTTTCATTAAATCCAACAAATTCATAGCTTCGTTGAATCGAATATTTAAAGGAGATTGATTCTGGTTGCTTTGCTTTTTGTCGCGAAAAATTTTAGGAGACTTAAATGCTACTAATTCATAAATTTTAATTAATGAATCGGAAACAGAAACATCCTTTATACTATTCTTACTATAATCTAAAGCTTCCTCAAAATCTTTATTTTGATAAAGAGTCAGTGTTTTTAACACATAATCCCCATGAGTCTTCGGGCTGTAATTTAAATCAAACTTCTTTCGATCAACTTTAATCGCTAAATAACGTTTTACTCGGGACAAATCATTATTTGTAAATATACTCTTACGCTCCATGGCAATAACAACTTGAAGCGCCTTGGAATAATCTCTTTGGTCAAGATACCTATTTACTCTCTGAATCTGTGCGTTATATTCATAGTTACTTTCAGCGTAGAAAGATTGTAACAATAGAATAAATATGTAATAATAGGTTGTAAACACGATTAAATTTTAAGAATTCGATATTTAAAGCTTAAATCGAAAGCAATTAAAATACCTACCAAAATTAATAAATAATGGACCAAAAAAGGTGAAACAAGCTCATTTTCAAAGTCAATTAATTGTAATAAGTTAAAATTATCTTGATTGGTATCAATTCGTCGCCAAGTTCCTCTTTCGCTTTGGTACATTTCAATTCGATTGGGAGAATTAAAATGCTGATCTGGCAAAGGAATGAGCTCTTTCGGTACTAATTTATTTTCTCGCTCAATCTTTAATAGGTGTCGAAATGTGTTCTCTGAAGTTCTCGGAATAAAAATATAGTATTTTCGAGTTGATGAATTATAAAGCCAAATTTCTAATTCAGAGTACTTTAATTCTGGAATACGAGAACTTATATTTACTTGATCATCCTCCGATAATTTAAAGTTTAGATGCGTTTTACAACTAATTACAAAGATCGCATTATTGTATTCTTGCTTGGACTTTTGAGGAACCTCAGTCAAATTTTTCGTAACAATTAACAGACAGCATAGAATCAATGATCTGATTAGAAATTTAATCACCAAAAGACTAGATATTCCAAATTGATTCTTTGACATTCGACGGTAACGAATGTATTGAATAATCAAGCTCAAAATAAATACGCAAATAAACAAGATAGAATTGTTCATAAAAATCATGCATCAAGCCAAGTAAGTATCAAAAGTAAATTACTATTTTTACAATTCTATTACAATTTGATGGATATATACAAAAGTTCTCGTTTAGATAATCTTAAATATGAGATTAGAGGTCCTGTTTATGAAAAGGCAATTGCCCTACAAAACCAAGGCTACAAGATAACCTCTTTAAATATTGGTAATCCCGCGGCATTTGGTTTTGAAACACCAGATGAAATCGTTCATGATATTATTGTCAATATCCGGAGCGCACAAGGCTATGTGGACTCAAGAGGTCTATTTGCGGCAAGAAAAGCGGTCATGCAGTATTATCAAAACCAGGGTGTCAAAAACATTTTAATCGAAGATATATATATCGGGAATGGAGTCAGTGAACTAATCTCTCTTGTATTAACAGCGCTTTTGAATGCAGATGATGAAGTATTAATTCCTTCGCCTGATTACCCTTTATGGACAACGGTGGTAGGTTTAGCCGGTGGCAAAGCTATTCATTATAAGTGTGACGAAGATTCTGACTGGAATCCGAGCATCTCTGATATTGAATCAAAGATTACGAATAAAACGAAGGCCCTTGTCATTATTAATCCCAATAACCCTACGGGCGCTGTTTACACAAAAGAAACCATTCATAATATCGTTAAGCTTGCAGAGAAACATAAGCTTCTCCTATTTGCGGATGAAATTTATGATAAGATCTTATATGATGAAAATATTCATCATTCGGCGGCCGGGTTAAGTGATGAAATATTGATATGCACGATGGGAGGATTGTCAAAAAACTATCGTGCAGCAGGATTTAGAGGAGGGTGGATGATCCTAACCGGTGCGAAACACAAAGCCAAGAGCTATATCGAAGGTTTGAATTTTCTATTTAGTACACGCCTTTGTGCGAATGTGATTACGCAAGTAGGTATTCAAACGGCACTTGGCGGTTATCAATCCATAAATGACCTAGTTCTTCCATCGGGAAGATTGGCACGCCAAATGAATTTGGCGCATGAAAAACTAAATGCAATTCCAGGTGTAAGTTGTGTCAAACCCAAAGGTGCATTGTACCTCTTCCCCAAATTTGATTTGAATCAATTTGATTTTGAGGATGATAATCATTTTGTCATGTCGCTTTTGGAAGAACAAAAAATTCTGGTAGTTGGGGGACAAGGATTTAATTTCACCGATAAAGATCATTTTCGGATCGTTTTCCTTCCACATGTGGAACAATTAACGGTTGCTTTAGATAAAATTGCCCTTCATTTTGATAATCATCGTATATGATTTTTAACCAATTTTCACGGAAGCAAAAGTTATTTATATTTCTCTTCGGAATATTTTTGACCAATGCTATTATCGCGGAAATTATTGGAGTAAAAATAGTCAGCATCGAGAAAAGCCTAGGATTTAATCCCCTACATTTAGAGACATCTTGGGGGACATTTTGGGATTTGAATCAAACAGCTGGGGCGTTAAACTGGCCCATTGTATTTATAGTTTCGGATATCATTAATGACTATTTCGGTAAAAAAGGGGTTCGATTCATTTCATTTACAACAGCTGGATTTATCGCTTATTCGTTTATTATCATTTACTTAGCCACCTTATTAGTGCCGGCAGATTTTTGGTTGGACACCAACAAAGGTGATTCGAATTTTAATATTAACGAGGCATTTAGTCGGATATTCCGACAAGGGTTAGGGATTATAAGCGGATCATTGTTTGCCTTTTTAGTTAGTCAAATAGCAGATGCATTAATATTCGAACGAATCAAAGCCAAGACAGGAAAAAAGATGATTTGGTTGCGCGCTACAGGATCGACTTTAGTTTCCCAATTAATTGATAGTTTTCTGGTGATAGGAGTCGCATTTTACTTGTTTGGAAATTGGACAATTGGCCAATGGATGAATGTCTCCTTAAACAACTATTTATACAAATTCTTTGTCGCCATTTTGTTTACCCCCCTACTCTACTTAGCGCATCATTTAATTGAGCGATACCTAAAGGAAGAAAATTAATTCCTTCGAAGATTATCCAAAAATACAGCTGTAGATATCCCAACATTCAAGGACTCAGCTAAGCCATACCGCGGAATAGTAACGCGATGTTTTACAAAAGAAATATTTTCAGGTCTTATGCCATTGGATTCATTTCCAAACAACAAAAAGGAAGTTTTAGGAAATGTAATTGCATGGATATCATCACCATTTAATAAAGCCCCGTAGATAGGTATCTCTTTATTTGTAGTAAATAATTCCGCTAACTCCATATACGCAAAACGAACGCGGGCATAAGAACCCATCGAAGCTGAAATTACTTTGGGATTAAAAAAATCGGTACAATCGGACGACATCACAAGTTGATTTACACCATACCAATCACATATACGAATAATCGTACCTAAGTTACCTGGATCCCGAATTCCATCTAAAACTACCGTTGTCATATTTTCAAATGACAAAGTAGATTTGAAATGCTGCATGGATACCACAGCAAACCCAAACGAATTGGTCACCAACGTAGATAATTTGGCTAATAATTCTTCGTTCTCAATATACACTTCTGTCCTTTTGAATAAGTTCTCATATTTATCAGCAAAAACATCCGATGTGACAAGAAACTCGACGGGTATATCTGAATCGATTAATTCAACTACCGCCTTCTCACCTTCTACTAAAAATAGTTGATTATCAATTCGCCCCTTTTTAGAATGTAGGGAATTAATTAACTTTATTTGTCTATTCGTTAGCATCAAGAAATTGTGAAAAAGGTATACGCTGTATTGTTTGTCATTCTATGGTTTGTTTTAA
>JACCDV011252688.1_pt1 | contig 34421 bp, 47 predicted proteins | sample 7446131 | NCBI WGS metagenome assembly JACCDV01 (sample SAMN15323448, study PRJNA562643) | freshwater metagenome | isolation source: river surface water | place: USA:Blue River Watershed | collected 2017-08-17
ACCCTATGGCATATCGCTATATAAGGCCCATCTTGACCGCTAACGATGGATGGGCTTTGTTCTTAAGCACACCAAGAGGCAAGAATCACCTCTGGGACCTCTATAAAATTGCCCTAGAAAGCGATAATTGGTTTTGCCTTAAGTTAACCCTAGACGATACAAAACATGTGTCTAAAGAGGATATAGAGGAAGAAAGAAATGAAGGCATTATGTCTGAAGATCTTATCCAGCAGGAATACTATACTTCCTTTGAGATGGGAGTAGAGGGAGCATACTATGCTAAGTATATTGATCGCATGCGCGTAGCTGGTCAGATTGGCAATGTTCCCTGGGAAAACTCATTTCCTGTTCACACGGCATGGGATATTGGAGTACGGGATAGTACTACCATCCTCTTCTTTCAGCAAATAGGAATGACGATACGCATTATAGATGTCTATGAAAAGGCTAAGGAAGGACTTGAGCATTATGCTAATGTTCTTCAAAGCAAGCCCTATAAATATGGAAAACATATCGCTCCCCATGATATTGCAGTACAAGAATGGGGATCTGGATTGCGTAGGATAGATAAGGCGCGCCACCTAGGAATTAAATTTATTCTTACCCCTTCTGGTCTCTCTATCGATGATGGTATAGAGGCAGTGAGAAGTAATTTGCCTAAAATATGGATTGATTCTAATAAGTGCTCAACATTTATCAAGTCCATAGAAAATTACCGCCAAGAGTTTGATATTAAAAAGCGGGTATATAAGGGAACTCCGCTTCATGATTGGTCAAGCCACTTTGCAGACGCTTTGCGCTATTTATGTATATCATTGCCCAAGGTACAAGATGGACTTACCGCAGAACTAAAAGAGAAAAGATATAGAGAGGCTGTGTATGGAGAGCAATCAAATATGCCCTCTGTATTCAGAGACGATTTGCCACCATATTAAGAGGGGAATGTCCATGTTAGTAGTATTTGCGTTGTCGGCCTTATCTATAGCAGTATTATGCTCATTGAGCAGAATCCGCGGGCTACAAGCTCAGACGGTTTATATCAATGAGTGCATAAGAAGAATAGAGGTTGAGCAAAAGCGATCACTACAGGTCATGAAAAACGAAATGGTTTCCCTCAAGGACAGGCTCGATGATATGTGCTAAATTTATACCGCTATAGAACACTCCACTACTTCTATACCGAAGCGCCTACACAGACTAATCCATGCAGGCGCTGTATATTTTTATGGCAGCCATGGAATGGCGCTACCGATCTGCCGGGCATTTTCTGCAGCTATTTCTATAGTCGCTTCTCTTTCGTTAATATTTCCCATGTCATTAATGTCAGAAAGACCATCGGGTCCCTTCCAATAAACATAAAGCAACATGCCTCCATATGCACCGCCCTTTACAGCCCAATAAGCTATAGTTCCCGCGATAGGTCCTCCACCTATGCCGGGAATATAGCCTCTTATCATGTATTCTTTTGGGCTGATTTTTCCTATAGAAAATCGTCCACCAGCATCAATAAACTTGATAATTTGCGCTGGAGATAATGATCGCAATGATGCATCAATCCAAGCATTTTCTATTTTATGGGATTTAAATAAGTCATCTCGTATGATAAATCCCTGTTTCGTATGATATAGTTCAATGTTTTTCAATCCACCCGAGGCATAGATAGCCCCTGGTAATATTCTCAATGGCAAAGATTTATTGCTTGCGGAACAAAGTGTTGCTGCACAACATGCGATACTCAAAAAATAGTTTTTCATGAAATACTCCTAGTTATGAATTGCCTTTTCGGTCGGTTGTTGGAAAAATAGTGCTTATCCAGTAGTTTTTAAGGAAATAAAAAGGTATCCAGTATGATTTGAGAAAATTAAAATCTCTCGGCTGAATTCTTATAAATAGGAGTAATGACCATATTGCAGAATAGCATAAGAATACTATAATCCTCTTGCGGCTAAAAATTGGTTGCATGGTTAGTATGTCTACCACTTCTCTAAGAAGGCTGACTGTAAATACAGCTATTATAGCAAGCTGTATATGAAAAATAGTCTCATTCCCTAATAAATAATTTATGTAGCAAGCGATTGGATACGCACATAACACTGCTATGGAAGATAATAATAATAATATAGTTGCTCGATATAGCCACAAAATAAATTGTTTTATTGTTTTCATGATAGCATCCCCCGACTATCCAACAGCCCAATTATGGCTATATTCAATATTATTATAGCAATATATGTGTAATTTAGGCCCATTTATTGCTTTTTTGTCGATTTTTCATACAATAATTATTACCTATTTTTCTATGAGCTGGGGGCATTAGCCATCTCAAAGTATTAATGGCTTATAGAAAAATAGTATTCTTATATTTATAATGGGGAGATTATAATGAAATATCGCTTAATAAGCAGCCTCTATCTGGCTTTTTTGTCCAATTTTTTTTCACTAAATACTTCTCTGATTAATCCTACTCTTTGTGAAGTTCATGAGAACACAAAAAGCGTGCTTTCATCCCTGAAAGAAAAAGGATTTTTAGAACTTGGAAATAAGTCGTTTTCTAAAAAGGATTACGCTGACGTTTATTATTACTTTGATCGATTTATAGATTTGTTTGATGAAGATATTGCCTTTGCGGATCTCATGAACACCTCTGAAAAGATTTTTTTATCTGACGCTTCTATAAAGTCTCGCTATTGTTCAGCGCCCCCTAGCTTTAGAGACCCAAGAAAAAACTCAACAAAGAGATTCCCTAAGATATATTTTCAATTCATTAAAGAGCATTATGATCTTTTGGTTGGGTCGGGAAACATCCCAAACAACCCAGATATTCATAACTTTTTTAGATATATGCAGGCAATAGACTCATCTTCAAAGGAAATATTTAAATCTATTCTTTCTGATCTCGAAAAAGAGATGCCTGGAATTACCGCCTTGGCATATGGAAAACATAACGACTTAACTGTTGTGACTAAAATAGTGCGCTATGAGCAAGCAGAAGATGGAACATGGGGAACAACTCCTCATGTTGATAAATCTGCGCTGACGCTGATTCTTAATTCAGATGATGTTAACGACGAAAGCCTTTGGCTTTGTGAAGATATAAATAATCCTTCATTGGCAAAGCTCCATAAACCAGAAAGAATATTTAACAAAAGCTTTTCTTGCTCTTCTGCCCTGTTGATTCCAGGAATAGAGCTTTTAAAGGTAGGATTTTCTTTAATGCCAACAGTTCATGGCGTACGACCTATTACAAGGCCATATCGCCATGCTGTTATATCCTTTTTACTTATACCTGATGTAGATATGTCTCAAGTAATCACCGATTTTAATGATGAATTAAAGACTATTACAGTAGTTAAGCAAGATTTGAGATAGTCCAATAAATTTAGGGTCTATATGGATTTCATTATTGAGCACAGACTTTATTGAGACCCATATAGGCTCAAATTCTATTTCATCCCTGTCTGCGTTTTCAACTTTATAAGAACCAGAGCCAGTTTCATTAAGGATAGTTCCAATAAACACTATACAAGTACTATGCTTAATGGGAGCATTATCAAATTCATTACGTTCCCAGAAAAAATTATAATTTCCTGCATATCGATCGATTCTTATATCGATTCCAAGTTCTTCTTTTACCTCTCTTTTAGCACAATCCTCAAGGATTTCTCCTGGTTTTATTGTTCCGCCAGCTGGCTCGTAGGAGCCTCGTCTTTTTATTAAAAGAATTTCTCTAGGCCTACTTTGGCAGACTATAATGACTTTTGCTGCAGTGTATGTATGGAGTATCATGGCTCTTCCTTGCTTATAAGTATTATGGTTAATGGTTTTATAATAATGCCTTATTAACGGCCCAGAGTAAACGGATTTGATAAGTTCTTGATTTGCTTTATACTAGAATCAAAACAGGAAAATATATGGATTTTCTAAGCGTCACTGAGCCTATAATTGTGGTTGTTTTTGCTTGTATTCTTGCCTATAAACTAGCTACTTATACAGAACCCAAAAGAGGCGTATAGTATGATTAGAAGACCAAAGGAAGGCATAAATCCAAGGCTTGGAATTAGAAAAGACCTCCTTGATATAAAACACGAATTTACCGTGCTTCTCCAAACCCTTGGCGATCTTACAACAAAAAACAAGCGATTAGCGGCTTTTTACTGCGAAGAGATGTGTAAGCAGTATATGGATGAGATAGACTCTATTTCCTCAAGAAAAGAGGTTGATATGTGCCTTGAAGAAGATGGCATTCTTAAGTCATTTGAGACCAAGCTTGATAACATGCAAAGCGCTATCCATTCTATAAGAAAGAAATAAGTATTGCTTTCTCATGACATCCCCTCCTACAATGGTACTAGTAGTACAACCCTGAATAGGAGGGAATTATTATGAATACACTTATTTCTGTAGTATTACTACTGGCGGTATTAAATATTCAAACTATTATATATTCGGCTTCAATTTCTCGGTACGCTATCCAGTCGGCAGTGCTTACCACAGCTTCTGTTTCTGGTCCTCAGATCGCCTCAGGTTTTATTGGTTTCTTTGGTAGGGGCGTTGAAGAAAGATTTAGATTCGATGGAGATAGCGAGAGAACTATTATAGAGAACACCTTTCATAAATTATATAACGGAGCAATGATGGGTGCGCTCTTTGCGTCTTCGTTTTATCTTGCCAAAAGTAGAGTCCCTGAGTATGTGGCATTTTCTTCTGGATTGATGTCTATGTATTGGTATGCTGCAGGAAGAGTAAGTAATATGAGAGTCGAAAGTGAAAAGTCATCTCCACTGTTCATGAGGTCTCGCGACATACCAAGTTATGTAGCTGCTATTCTTTTTTTAGGATTATTCCCTGAATGCAAGCAGTATGTATCTTGCATAGCCAGGCTTTCTATGATTGGATCAGCATTTACACTGTCTGCACTTCCAGAGTAAACTAGATATAAGACGTAAACGCTTCCCCCAAGCGAGCGGTAGATGTTCTCCCTATGTCTACCGCTCACGTCTTTTTGTTTGTATACTGATTTTAGACATCCTCTGCGTGTACATCTTATATTTATGGTTTTTATAGGACGGTATCGATGCGCTCTCTATGCAGGGGATGTCGTTTTCTTTTTCCCTTTAAGAATTTTTCTTGATTTCATTTATTATCCCACTTTAAAATCTGCTTATAGGTTTTTAAAAAGGGGTAGTATGCTATTTCCGCAATTAGGTCCCCAATACTATGATGAGCGCCATAAAGATATTCTGAGTATGATGGAGGCGTTTTATGCCGAAAGCATAACGATCCAACAATCCTTTTGGAGCGAAGCTGATACTGATGAGAGATTCTACGCAGGAGATCAGACGCTTTGGAGTGATATATACGGTAATCTTCCTTCAGCTCGGCGTAGACAATTTACTTTCAATAGAATTAGGCGTATCATCAACGTTATTGACGGTTATCAGCGTCGCAATAGAAAATCTATCATAGCTACTCCTTGCGAAAATGCTGACGCGGCAACTGCGGACCAATTTACTAAAATTCTCATGTGGATTAATAACCAAGAAGGCGTTCTTGAAACTATATCAGATAGCTTTCATGGAGCGCTTGTATCAGGCATGAATCTACTGCAGGTATGGATGGATTATAGGCATGACCCAATCTCCGGTAATATACGTGTCGACAACTGCGCGTATAACACCTTCCTTATTGACCCTTATTTCCGTAAGCCCGATCTCAGCGATTGTCGTGCTATATGGCGACGATCATTTCTTACCAAACAACAAATACTTACACTGCTTCCCGATAAGCAAGAAGAAATACTCTCGCTCCACGGAAACGATTCAGGAACAGGCAGAGACGGCAAGTTCCAATTCATGCCAGAATCCTATAACTACGGAATGAAAAACTTACTCACCTACGATGAGTACTACTACATGTCTTCGCGTACACAAAGGGTCCTTGTTGACCAAAATACGGGCGAAGTAATGGAATGGAAAAGCAATAACAAGCCAAATGAAGAAGCTGCATTAAATGCATTCCTCAAGCAAAACCCTGATGTAACGCTGATGGAGCAAGATATACCAACGGTACGCCTCGCTATCGTTGCTCAGGGCAAGGTAATGTATGATGGGCCCAATCCTCTTGGCATAGATCGCTATCCTTTCGTTCCTGTGTACGCCTATTATTCACCACAGCTTCCTTATTTCCCTTCTAGAACAAAAGGCGTAGTGCGTGATCTTCGCGATGCACAATATCTCTATAATAGAAGACGCATTATAGAGCTTGATATCCTCGAGTCACAAACCACTTCTGGGTTTATCTACAAGGAAAATGCATTGGTCGATCCTAAGGATGTATATCTCACTGGCCAAGGACGTGGTATTGCTATTAAAGAAGAAGCGCTTATGACTGATGTTCAGCCTATACAGCCGCCTCAGGTTCCGCCATCAATGATACAGCTTTCTGAATTATTGAGCAGAGAAGTTATGGAAATATCTGGCGTCAATGAAGAGCTTTTAGGCAGCGCTTCTGATGATAAAGCGGGCGTTCTGTCTATGTTAAGACAAGGCGCTGGACTTACTACACTCCAGATGTTATTCGATCAGCTTGATAGGTCACAAAAGATATTAGGCACTATTATGCTTGATCTTATACAAAACAACTTTACTCCCGGTAAGGTGAAAAAAATACTTGAAGGCGAAGAGCCATCAAATCAGTTTTATAGCAAAGCCTTTGGCCGCTATGATATTGTTGTCGAAGAGGGTCTTAATACCTCAACGCAACGACAAATGCAGTTTGCTCAGATGCTTGAGCTTCGTGCCGCCGGAGTACCAATCCCGGATGAATCTCTTATTGAGGCCGCAACTATTCAGAATAAGAAAGAGATTATAGAGGCTATGCAGCGCCAACAACAAGGAGCAGCGCAAGCACAACAGATGCAAATGGATGCAGCGATACAAGAGCAAATGGCTCGTACTGATCTTACTAAAGCACGCGCTATTGCCGATAGGGGCTTAGGGCTGGAACGCGCAAGTCGTGTTCAAGAGAACCAAGCCCTTGCTGTTGAGAGACGTGCACAGGCTGAAAAAGACCAGGATATCGCGCTTCTTAATCTCATTAAGGCAGCAAAAGAATTAGAAAGTGTTGACCTAGACCAGATTGCTCGAGTATTATCTCTATCGAAAGCGCTTGGACAGGATAGCCAACAAAAAGCTCCTGCCGCATCACAGCCTATGGAGTAGGATTATGGAAGGTATTTTAGCGAGGATAGCAATAGCGCTCCATATTGTCAGCCCTACAGAAAAACCTAAAACTCCTCCACATACGCCTATTGTAAGTCGCGCAGAAAAGCCACAACGAGCCTATTGCGAAGATGATGCTACGTATCAAGCGCGCGTTAGCAGGGTATATTGGCATGATGCTTATTATCTTCAAAAAGATGAAGATGACGACCTTTCAGATATGAGCCTTGATTCCGATAAAAAAGAATAGAATAGGCTTTAAGTACTACAGAATCGACGAATGTATTTGATAATAAAAAGACGCTTTGGCATCGATTACCACGCCGCTTCTGTAGTACTTGCTTTTGCAAAGTATCACGTCCTATGCTCACTATAGTATAAAACTCTAACCTGAAGTTAGAGGTTATTAACCTTGTAGATACACCTACAGTTACTTCTAGGAGTTGCTATGGCAAAACGCTATCATCAAACAAAAAAAGACCGCATGAACGAGTCTCGAGGAGAAAGAAAGTATATTCGCGCTGAAGAATATGCCCATGATATGGGTGCAGCAATGGATGCTCATAAAAAAACGCCTATGTATAAGCATCATGCAGATAAATTCAATGATGAATTCCATCATGATCAAGATGCACATGCACGTGCATTTTATCGCACTGGCGGCAAATTATATGAAGATCGCAATGCTGTTGCCAATCTTCCTCAAGAAGTTATTTATCGCCCTTATGGAGATCCAGTTGGTTACCTTGACCAAAGTATGGATGATGCTATCAGCGGCGTAGATTACCAAAGAGGCTATGATATGCGCAAAGCAAAAGAGCATTTCTATCCTAAAAAGGTATAATACGATGCCTATAATGTTGAGACCTAGTACTAAGGCTCGTAAAATAGCCTATAAAATATTGGGAATACCACAAAATATGGTAGCCAAAACTACTCCACAAAAGAAAAGAGTGGCTAAACAGCTAATCTTTGAAGAAACTGCGCGAGTCAGATAAGGCACATCCGAGCATCCCCTTTTTGCTCAATCCAGCGGCCCTATATTATACAACTGTAGGGTCGCTGTTTTAACTTGAAATAGAGCGTTTACTTTTAGCAGCGAAGTAGTAAGCTATGCGCGTTATATCGCCAGATCTCATTTTTTGTGGAGTTGCTAATACCGTGTAGCACGTGAGGCAGCGCAATGAAGGAAGACACATAGATGGATAAAGCCTCATACAATAAGTACCTAGATCATCCCTTGTAAATGACTTAGGTTTAATGATGTCATCCCATAGGATATATTCTTCTTTGGTAGATCTACTTGCATCATACGTAAACGCATATGTTTTACATGAAGAGCAGAATATTTCTCTTTCCTTGCTTGATACAATCGACGAAGATTCAGTTGTCTTCTTCTTTTCTAGAGCGCATGATTTGATAGAATAAAAAGATAAGAGAAGCGCACTAGAAATGAGCAGTTTTTTCATAGAAATTCCCTAGAGTAAGCGCCCTTTGAATAGAAATATCCAAAGTCCCTGGCGCCTGCACCGTCTATTGGACATATGCATAGTAAGATTATACATTTACTACGTAATATCGCAATAATAAGCGCCATGTCGATAGATTTCGTATTTGACAAGTTCCCCCCTGCCTGAAACTAGCACTTTTCAGCGTAGCAAAAAACTACAACAGCAGGGGGAAGAAATTAAAAGGCTTTATCTATTGCCCGTTCTAATAACTCTGTGCAGAGAGATATTGCAGTATTTTGGCATTCGCGCTTTAAAAATATGCCAGAATCTTTCGATATAGCAAAGGGTAGTAGTAATTCATATGCTTCAGTAATCTTTTGTCTGAAGTTATTTTTGTCTGCTTCTGATATGTTCTTTCTAAGTTCTAGCTTGTCGAGGTTTTGGTGCAGATACTGTATGTATGAGAAAAAAAGCCCAAGAGATCTATGAATTTCTCCTGGGCTCCATTCTAAAAACAAGCTGAGGCGCATCGTTTTGATAAGCTCTCGTATCCTTATTGATTCGTAATAGCCAACGTATTGTGTTTTCGGTACATATATATTCATGTCTTCCATGCTCGCTCTCCCAGTATAACTGAAGGTGACACTACGTTACTCTATTAAGGAGAATAAATGGCCAAAAAGAAAAAATCCACCAAGAAGCCTATGCCGAAAGGCAAAGCTAAAATCAAAATAGTCATGGATGAATTTAAATCGGGAGAACTAAAGAGCGGAGGATCTGGTAAAAAAGTTACTAATCCTAAGCAAGCTATAGCGATTGCAATTAGCGAGCAGCGTAAGGCTGATTCTAAAAAGAGAAAATCTAAAAAGGGGTCGTGCGATTCCTGTGGCCATTAAGTAGGGGATGCTCGAGATGGATACTAAAAAAACAGTTGGTTCAATTATACAACAGAATGCCGCGCTTCTTTCTCCCTTTGAGTTTGCTGCGCCTCAAGAGCTGACGGATGATTTTCATAAGGCGCACTATGACGGACTTATTGAATGTGCCAAGGAAGGCCTAAAGACTTTTGATAAGGATTTTTTCATTGTCATTCTCATGAAGCACGAAAAAGTATTAGGCGATGTTATACGTATGTACCCTATAATTCGCTCAACATGCCCTACTCCTGATTATGATCAAACAGTGTATAGGGTGATTTATAAGACCCAAGATATTCAATATATCTGGACAATACCAGACAGAGAGTCCTGCATTGGGCTTTTGCAGTGTAAAGAAGATGTTCCCCGGGAATATCATCATATTTTGCAATATGTTATGGACTTTGAGAGCGGTGAGCTTTATAAGCTCTCAAAGAAATTAAATAATGAGGTTAATGACCTTGATGTTGTATTCGAAGTTAAGAAAGAGGAGTAGTTCATGGAATATATTAATATGGATGACACCACTGTAGATGGCCAAGATATGCTTTCGCAAATTGGAGACATTGGAGAAGAGGCGGCGGCACAAGAAGAAGCTAAGCAACAAGTAGCTAAGCCAGAAGAAACAAACTGGCGTGCAATGAGAGAGCAGGCTGAGCGCGAAAAACAGGCAAGAGAGCGCGCAGAAAGAGAACGTGATGAACTTGCTAAAAGACTTCAAGAAAGAGAGCGCCAAAAACAAGAAGAGCAAGAAGAATACACCCCTTCCCTTGCTGATGACGCACTAGTTGAAGGAAAACATTATTCTGCGCTTCATAAAGAGCTTAGAGACCTTAAAAAGGAAATTAAGCAGTATAAGCAACAAACCTCTGAAAATATTCTCGCAGCACAACTTAAGGCGCAATACAGTGATTTCGATAAAGTAGTATCTCGCGAAAATATAGAACGCCTTTCTGCTCAGTATCCTGATATAGCGCGGGCACTGGGATCATCAACAGATGCATACAGTGCTGCGTCGTCAGCATATTCTTTGATTAAACAGCTTGGAATTCATGAAGAAGCTAAAGAAACGGCAATCAATCGAGAAAGTTTTGCTCGCAATGCTTCAAGGCCTCGCTCATCACAAAGCGTATCGCCACAGCATGGAACTTCTCCTTTGAATAAGGTTAATGAGTTTGTAAATGATTATAAGCCTACTGAAGAATACCTTGAGTCATTGCGCAAAGAAATGTACGCATCCGCGAGGAGGTCTTCATGATAGAATGGTTTCCTATGGACACAATAACCCCTGATGCCAATGTAAACATTCTTATAATGGACTCTCAGGGAGGAATTTCTGTAACTAAAACAAATTCATTAGGTCAAATAAAATACAGGTCTTATCGCATGAAGCGCTTAAGTAGCGAATATTATATGTCGAGAAAACATATTAAGCATTGGGCACCTTTAAGCTCTATAGCTCCTACTATAGAAGAGGTTGCGTTAGGACTAAAATAGCGTAATATTATAATCGTCTTGTGTCTGCATTGATATGTAGGCTGCTTATGGAGTCGGAAGTCATACATTCCGACTCCATTTTTTGTCAGCTTGATTTTTAAAAAATGCACGCGCTACAATACATTAGGCTGTATTCAGGAGTCGCCTACCTGGGAGTGTATTTGGGATCCTCCGTCCCTTGGCTGTATGAGGCTCGCCACCTAACCGCTGATTGAGTGCGTCGCTCGGCTCACAATGAAATATCTATTATTGATACGCTCAGAGGAGTGCTATGTCGACTACGACTACCAGTACGCTACCTGCGCCAGTACAGCAAAGCTTTAATTTTAAGCTCCTGGCGGTTAAGGTTCCCAACATGATTCATAATATAGCGGCAACCCGGTTTACCATGCCTCGCAATGGCGGTAGAACTCTCAGAATGCGACGCTATAATCCATTGGCAACGGCCCTCGTGCCTTTAGGCAACAGCGGCGTTACACCACCAGCACAAAATCTTACTGCAATAGATATCGATGCTACCATAAGCTTTTATGGTACCTATGTGATGATTAATGAGCAGGTAACATTACAAAACCAAGACCCAGTGCTTAATGAAGCAGCTGCTCGTCTTGGCGTTTCTCTTCGCCAAACAGAAGATGAGCTAACCCGTAATATGCTTGCAGGAACAGCTGCGTTTATCAACTGCACCGGCGGTGTTAATGGCGATAACCCTACTGAAATCACTCGTGCAGATGTTGATGAAGTAGTTCGCGCGCTTCTTGATAATAATGCATATACGTTGCTCGACAATATCGAAGGTGAAGACAAATTTGGTACAGCGCCAGTTCGTGATGCCTACTTTGCGCTTTGCTCAACCAATTTAAGTGGCAATTTGGACAACGTACAAGGCTTTATCCAAAAGAACCAATATCCATCTCCTATGAATGCGTTACGTTCAGAATGGGGCGCCATTGGCAACTTACGCTTCTTAATATCTTCCATTGGCTCAGTAACTGCTAATGCTTCTGCCTTAGGTGCCAATGTATACAATATTTTTTGCGTAGGCTTACAATCATATGGTGTTGTTGAACAAGATGGCTATAGTGCTCAATTCATTTATCGACCACCAATTTATGATGGCCCATTAGCTCTAAACGTAACTGTGGGCTATAAATTCGCGACAGTTCCACGAATTCTCAATGATGAGTGGATTATTAATCTTCGCGCAACGCTAGCTTAAGGAGACTATAATGGACAACACTCTTTTACAAACGGGTAGTTTCGTATCTCTGGGAGATGAAGTAACTATCAACCTCCGCGGCGGCGTAACTAACATTAGTTTGATCAATAAAACCGCTATCGACAACAACTTGGCCAACGCTGGCTATAAGTTTGAATGGCAAGTTGGCATGGGAGATACCGGAATCGTCTACTTTTCTGGTGGCGGTGGCGCCACAGTTGATATTGCAGAAACCGCAGCAGGCTCATTTGTTTTAGTAGATACAGCTAATTCAATTGATGGCAATGCTGTGACAACAACTGCAGGTTCTAACGCAGTTCGCCCTATTATCAGTACGGCAAACACTGATGGATTATCAGCAGGTAGCGTCGTTCGTTATTATGGCACTGTAGCAACTCCTAACCTTAATGGTTATGAGTTCTCAGTTGATACTATTGTTGCTAACACAAGCTTTAGAGTAGCAAACGCCTTGGCAAATATCCCAGGCGCAGTAGCTGCTGGTGGCTTTTATCGCATTATTCCATATAGCCCTATGTTCTACCCTGCTCGTCGTAGCATTGTAAATATTACCCAGGCTGACGGTGCAGTAATTACCACAAGCGTTACTTCTGCTTATCAGGTTGGCCAGTCTATTAGACTCGTTATCCCGCCAGAATTTGGCATGGTAGAAGCAAATGGCTTGCTCGTCAACATTACTGCTATCGGTGCTTCTGGTACCTTTACCACTGATCTCGATACAAGAGCATTTACAGCGTTTACATTCCCTGCTCCAGGTGCATATCCATTCACACAGGCACAATGTATTCCTGTTGGCGCGGAAACTGACGCTCAGGCAAATCCTAACCTATTGGTCGATGCTACAGAAAACCAAGCAATCATCGGATTAAAACTCTCCGCAGGTATTTTACTTCCTGCTGGACAGACTGGTGATGAGATTTTCTATCAAGCATATCGTTCATATAACGGATAAAAACAAACTGAGGGCCCCTGCTTAGGGGCCCTCGCTAAAGGGGATCTATGGTAAAAGCTAAAGATATTTCAATTCCTGAAAATAGTGTGCCTAAGGATGTAACTCCATTTTCTAGACTTAATTCTGCTTCTCGCGATGCAAAGCGCGCAGAATTAGCGCGAAACATGGAATCCCTCAGGGCTCGTGATGCGCAAATGGTTCGCTGCCGCTTTAAAAACTATGAACACGTAGGCGGAGATTTAAAATTTTGTTTTAAAAAGTATAAACATGATCCCATGGAAACGTACCATTTTGAAGATGGTGGAGTCTATACAGTTCCTATTGCTGTTATTAAGCATATTAACCAAGATTGTTATGTGCCGTCTCATAAATACTCCATGGATGAAACGGGTAAATATTTTCAAAAAATAGGATCTAAGTTTCAAAGATTTGAACTTATTCCTTTGGAGTTTATTGACACTGAAGATCTATCTCCTGCAAGTTCGCTTGTTACCGTAGAGCATATGTAATGATTGCGCCTCGTTGCTATGCTGACCCTAATCCTATATTTCAGCCAGCTATGCGCCTTATAGCGTCTATTAGCAAGTCTAATCCAGCCGTTGTTACGACTACTTTTAATCATCAGTATGTAACGGGCACCATAGTGAGGCTTGATATACCCTTTATCGACGGCATGCAACAGCTTGCTGGTAGGGTCTTTCCCATAATTGTGACGGGCCCTACCACATTTACTATTCCGGTAGATACACGCTCTTTTGATGATTTTCAAATACCAGTATCTCCGCCTCCTCACGAAAATACTTGCGCACAAATTATACCCGTGGGAGAAATAAATGAAACGTTGGTTGCAGCGGTTAAAAATATATTGCCCTTTGGACCCTAGGAGTATCTCATGCCTATAGCACAGCCCGATAGCACGCTTGCGGCTATACAACAAAAAGTACGTCGGCTTACCAGAACTCCTTCGCAGTCTCAATTAACCGATGACCAACTTAACCAGTATATAAACACCTTTGTTGTATATGACTTCCCTGAGCACCTACGGACATTCCAATTACGGCAACCATTTAGCTTTTGGTGTAATCCCTATCAAGACACGTATGTAACTGACAGAAGCCTCCCTAGCACAGACCCTTTATATAACTTTCAGAATAAATATCTCGCTATTCATGAACCGGTATATATCGCTGGCTACCGAGCAACCTATAGCCAGTCTCGCCAGCAGTTTTATGGTATGTATCCATTGGTATTTAATATCTCTTCTATTGGATTTGTGGGCGATGGTGTTACAACAACGTTTAGCGGCAGTGTTCAAAATAATAACGGAGCGCCTGTTTTACAAAACAATGTTCTCTTTAGTTCAGTAAACAGCCTGTATCAAGGCCTTGCACTTGTAGATATTCCCAATACTCCCTTTAATGGAACAGGAACATTAGTCGTTCCGGGAACCACAACTCCCCAAGGAACAATAAATTATATTACGGGGGCATTTACCTTAACATTTACCTCAGCTCCTGCTGCAGGAGTGGCCATAAATAGCCAGGTATATGCATATCAGCCAGCACAGCCAATTATAATGCTTTACTACAATGATACTTTTACTTTGAGGCCTGTGCCTGACCAGCCCTATCAAATTAACTTTGAAGTTGATGTTCGCCCTACGTGGCTTATGGAAACGACAAGCTATCCTGCGCTTGAAGAGCAATGGCAATACATAGCCTATGGAGCTGCTAAAAAGATATTCGAAGATCGTATGGACCTTGATAGCGTTGCGCTCATTATGCCTGAATTTAAAACACAAGAAAGACTTTGCTTAAGGCGCACGCTTGTACAGCTTGCTAACCAGCGATCAGCAACAATTTATACCGACCAAACCAACTACTCATATGGTAATTGGGGCTGGGGAAATGGACAATTTTAGAAGGGTGTGATTATATGCTGTATTATATGCCACTCCTGAATTATAATAATTCCTTTAATGACATTAAGGGGATTGTTATGAAAAATTGTATCAAATGTGGAATTGAGTATAAGCCAAAAGCAAGCGAAAAATCTTGCTCTATTAAATGCAAATTACTTTCTAAATTTAAAGCCAATGATGCTGGTTGTTGGATTTGGCAAGGATCTAGGTCGGGTTTATACGGAAAAGTTAGATTTAATTCAAAAACTTTATCAGTGCATAAAGCTTCTTATAAAGAATTTGTTGGAGATATTCCGTTTGGCAAATGGGTGTGCCACAAATGCGATACTCCAGCCTGCTTTAATCCTGATCATTTATTTATAGGATCTCCATCTGACAATAGAAGAGATGCTGTATCTAAAAAAAGAATAAAAATGGGAATTGATAATGTATTTTCTCATTTTACTTATACTCAAATATTAGAAATGAGAAGCTTAAAGTCAGAGGGCTTTACGTATGATCGCATAGCAAGAATATTTAATTGCTCAGTAACTCATGCTTATAATATTATTAAAAATAAATACAGAAAGGAATTATAAGATGAGTTACAATCCAAACATTCCCCAGGCAACAAATCAGCTTAACCAGTCACAGAATGACATTCTCAACAACTTTCAGGCGATACAAACATTTGTTGTAGTAAATCATGGAGATTTTGGCTCCTCAGACGAAGGAAAGCATAAGTGGGTGACATTGCCCCAGCAAGGAGCAACTCCTCCAGCAGGGGCAGGATTTGCCACGAGTGAGATAGGATTATACAATGCCTCCTATGCGCTTACGTCCCAGTATGAGCTTTATATTAATAAACTGAATCAAGCGACCGTTGTTCAGGTTCCTAGCACCGCTTCTGTATTAAGCGCTAATTCTGCACCAGCTCAAAACTCTCCCGGATGGACACTGCTTCCTTCGGGCATTGTTCTTAGATGGGGCAATTTTACAGGATTTACCGGAAGCAACACGGTAACACTTACCACGAGTGCCGCTAATGGGCCTGCGCTAACTCAGATTCTTTCTATACAGCTTACCCCTTATGATCCCACTGTTGGTGATGTTAATTTCTCAGTAAGGCTTGGCGCGATACTGAGCCCAACTCAATTTCAGGTATATATATCATCGCGCACTGCATCTGGCGCTGGAACGGGTGGATTTCAATATCTTGTCATAGGATACTAATATGGCATTTGATCGCTTTCTTATAGCTCCACTTAATACCGGTTGGGAAACCGATCTTAAGCCCTGGCTGATACCCGACGATGCATTTCAGCAACTTGAAAATGCATACATATTTAGGGGCAGGGTGAGAAAAAGATTTGGTAGCGATCTTATGGGATATGGGGCATCAAGTAAATCGTTGGAGCACCTATATTCTCGGCTTAGAATTCAAATAGCCACTACTAATGGCTCCGGGAATGCCTCCGGCACTGTCCCGGGATCTATATTTAAAATAGGTCAAATGTTCTCTATAGGAGACGCTATTTATACCGTGTATCAAGTGGGAACTCCGGCTGCCATGAAGCAGACGATTGCTACCACTACTGCTACATTCAATACAACAACAGGAGCTTATGTATTTGTAGGGGCTCCTATTAATTCTCCCGTGTTTTTTTATCCCGCAGAGCCTGTATTGGGATTAACTCAGTACGCACAAGGAGCAATTAATAATCTACCCACTTATGCATTTGACACTCAATTTGCTTATCTTTTTTCTGGTGGAGCATGGGATCGATCGGGAACTGGAGTCACGCCACTCTGGCATGGATCCAACGATGATTATTATTGGAGCTATAACTGGTATACAACAGATCCGTCGGTTAATGCTCTTTTTGTAACCAACTTCAATGCCACTATAGGAACTCCTGCTATTACCGATGATCCAATATGGTATTATGATGGCACGAATTGGGTTAAATTTTCTCCGCTGACGCAATTTTTAACAGCAGGAGATACCGTTGCATCATGTAGAATAATCGTTGCTTTTTACGGCAGAATGATTCTTTTAAACACAATTGAGCAAAATGCTGGTGGCACTGTTAATACCGCGTATCCCCAAAGAGCTCGCTATAGCCACTTTGGAAGCCCTATATCAACCAATGCGTGGCTTGAGCCTAATCAAACAAGTGGCGGATTTTTAGGAGACGGAGCCAACTTTATTGATGCGTCCACTGATGAAGAAATTGTAAGCGCTGAATTTATTAAGAACAGGTTGATAGTATACTTTGAAAGAAGCACCTGGGAGTTGGTATATACCGGAAACCAAGTTGACCCATTCTTATGGCAAAAAATCAATACTGAGCTAGGATCTGAAGCAACATTTTCGACCGTCCCATTTGATAAAGTTGTGCTCACTATAGGAAATACCGGAGTTCATGCATGTAATGGAGCCAACGTTGAGCGTATTGATAGCAAAATTCCTGACTACGTCTTTACTATACTTGATAAAGTAGAGGGGGTAACAAGAGTCGCAGGAATACGCGATTATTACACAGAGCTTGTGTATTGGACATTCCCCTCTACTGATCAAAACCCTAATGCGATCTATCCGACCAAGGTGTTGGTATATAACTATCGCAACAACTCATGGGCTGTTAATGACGATAGCATTACTACATGGGGCTATTTTGAACAGCAGCCAAGCCCTACCTGGGCAACAACGTTTGATACGTGGGAGTCTATTGCGTGGACATGGGATTCTGGTCCATCTCAATCTCAATTCAGGCAAATTATTGGGGGAAACCAGCAAGGATTTGTATTCATAGTAAGCGCTGATATTACGCGCAATGCGCCATCTCTTTTGATAACCAACATGGTTAATTCGGGTGCGCGTGTTCAAATTACTGCAATTAATCACAACCTTGCGGTTAATGATTATGTCTATATAGAGGGGGCTCTTGGATCTACAAACCTTAATGACCATGTGTATAGGGTCGCTACTTATATTGATGAAAATAATTTTAGCATCGCGGATGCTCAGATCATAGGAACATATTCAGGCAATGGAACCGTTGCTCGAGTTTCTAATATGAACATACTCAGTAAGCAATGGAATCCTTATGTTAATAGAGGTAAATCATTTTATCTTGCTCGCATAGATTTTGGTGTATCGAGAACTGAGGATGGAAAGGTTACTGTAGACTATTATCCGTCCAGTACAAATCTTTCTATGATTGAAGAAGGAGGCCCTAATGGCACTAATATGCTCCTAGGAAACAATGTCTTAGAGACATCTCCATATCCTACAGTATTCCTTGAGCAGCTTCAGACGCGCCTATGGCATCCGATATATTTTCAAACTGATGGCGATACTGTCCAAATAAATATATATATGAACAAAGAGCAGATAACCGATCCCGATATAGCGTTTTCGGATTTTCAACTCGAGGGAATTGTTTTACATACTATGCCAACAAGTCAAAGGTTGCAATAATGGCTAATAATGCACAAAATTCTGGATCATTTATACCAACAACTAATGTATGGGATGTATCTTCGTTTATTGATAGAAAGCTTGATGAAGAGGCATTAAAGGAATTATTAGTCAGGATGTACCAAAACCTCAACGTCATGGCTATTTCTCTTAATACGCGTGACGCAGGATTTTATGTACAGGATGAGTTTGTCTGTGGGCAGGTATATTTCCCCAACCCTTCATTAAGCTCTGCCACAAGCACGCGTCCTACGCTAAGACAAGTATTTAGAAAGGTTATCTTGTTTGGCGCTCTTCCTAATACAGGGGCTTCATCGGTTGCCCATAACATCCCCGTTGATGCTGGCTACTCTTTTACGCGTATCTATGCTGCAGCAAGTGATCAATCAGGGCTTAAATACCTAGCAATTCCTTATGCGAGCGCAAGTGGTGCAGATAATATACAACTCGATGTTGATGCAACAAATGTTACCATAACTACTGCTTCTGATAGGACGGCCTATACAGTGTGTTATGTAGTTTTAGAATATATAAAGTCTTAGGGAGGCCGTATGCCCTGTAATAATGGAGTATGTACTATGCCAGCACCTACACAAGATCTTACAACATCGCAGAAGCTAAAAAATGCATTAATGGGATCGCCAGCTGAAACGATGCAATTCCAAAGATTTACTCCAGCTCAGCAGGATTTACAAAACCAATCTATACAGCAATTACTTTCTCTTTTGCGTAATAATCAGTCAGGAATGAATCAGTTTAACTTTTCTCCTATTGCAGAAAACATGAGAAGAAACTTTGCGACAAGAACTGCCCCTATGCTTGCAGAAAGATTCGTTGGATTTGGGCAAAACAAGAGATCTGGTCCGCTTGAGTCAGCCCTTGCAGGAGCAGGACAGGCATTAGAGTCAGATATTGGATCTCTAGAGTCTAAATACAATCTTGCTGCTGGTGGGCAACAGGCTCAATTACAGAATCAGTTAATGCAACTTCTATTAAGCATAGGCATGCAGCCATCATTCGAATCAGCATATAGGCCATCTCAGCCAGGATTTTTACAGGGATTAGCTGGAGGGGCTGGAAATGCATTGGGTGGCCTTGGTTCTCTTCTTCCCTTAAAGCTTTTAGGTTTATTTTAGGAGTGTATTATGCCTCAAATTATTAACGACAATCCGAGCATTGGAGCTTTATTGGGCCAAGGAGTAGGACAAGGTCTTAGCACTGGATTGCAACAGTTGGCTCAATTAAAAATACAGCATCTTCTTGAGCAAAAAAGAAAAAATGAAACAACTAGGGGGCTAGAAGCCCTAGGTTTTGCGACACCTGAAGCTCAACAAATCGCTTTATTGCCTAAAGAGCTTCAATCGCTTGTCTTAAAAAATTATCTAAGTGCTGCTGAAAACGCCGGAGTTACTCAAGGATTGCAGGCACTTCAAGGAGGTCAAACTCCGTCTCAAGAAGATATATTGAAGTCAGTATTACAACTTGAGACTCCTACTCCTTCTCCCGATATAAGCGCACGACCATATATTAAAAAGGGGCTTGGAATATCTCCTGAAGATATTATGGCCAATCTGATGAATAAAGAAATTAGCCAAACTGAGGCTCCTGCTAAAAAAAGGGTCCAAGAAGAGGGTAAAATTAGCTCTAAAGAACAACTCGTCAATCTTTTGCGCAGCCCAAGGACGACACCAGAGCAAAAAATAAAGCTAGAATCTTTGCGCCAACAGAGAGAGCTAGCTGAGAAGAAAATATCTGCAAAAGAGCAAGAGATTATCGACAAAGAGACCCTTCCTCTTTACAAGGATATTCAATCTAAATATAAGGCAGCCAAAGAAGGCAATATGCGCTTAGACAGGATGGAAGAAATCATTAAAGGAGGAAATCTTACCAATAAAGGAGTAGTATCTGTTATTAAGGCAGCATCTCCATTTATAGATTTATCAGGCCTTCTTTCTGCAGATACTCAAGAGTTCGAAAAGCTTTCCAATGATTTTATAAAAAATGCCAAAGAATATTTTGGCAATAGGCTAACAGATCAAGACTTAAAGGCCTTCCTAAAAACTATCCCTACCGCAACACAGTCAGAAGATGGTATTAAGAGAGTTATAAGGAATCTTAGAACCATGAATGATGCCGCTTTAATTTATAAAAAAGCATCTGATGAGATATTAAAGAGAAATAATTCAAGAAGGCCCCGTAATTATGAGCAGCTTGTTGAAGAATTATCTGAGAAAAAATTAGATTCTTTGGCCGACAAATTTAAAAAAGGTCTTTAATTAAAATATATATAGCTCCCCCAAAATATTGCAATGGGGGAGCTATTTTATTGATCCAGTTTTATACGCTATACATAATGCCATAATAGCGATGAGACATAGTTTAATGCCTACGCTATTGATTATTATTGACTGTAAAGCATGAGTCATAAGATTTACCCTTATTGATGAGGTGATTTCTTATCGATACGCAAATCGGATAGTCTGACATCATAATATTGGCATCAAGCATTGTTAGCAAAAAAAGCAACAATACATACTCAGCGACTTCTAAACGGCATAGTCCGAACATAACGCTCCCTTTCTTCTATAATCCTTGCTTCTATTGTTTCTTCTCTTTGCGTGCTTTTTCTTTCTTCAAGCACTTCATTGAGTCGAGCATCTTGGGCTTGAATATAGATATATCCGGCATATTTTAATAAAAGTGTTAATCCAATTATGGTTGTTGTTACCATAAATTCCCCCTGGATATTTTGTTATAGTTGTTGGCTGTATCAGCCTTAACATATATTCAGTATACCACATATATTGATTTTTAAAGACTACCCGTTCGAAGATATTGAATGATGTTTTAGCCTGAAAGGATTCTTATGGCAGTTCAATATAATAATAATAGTTCTATTTCTTATGGCTTTGAGCAGGGTCTCATTGCAAATCCTCCGTTTCCTATTATTGCCAAGCGAGATCCTACTGCAAATGATGGTAATGCCGCTATAGGAACTCTTTGGATAAATAAGCTTACTAATGGTGTATTCTTTCTTACATCTATTGTGGGAAATGTTTCTACATGGGCATCTACAGCAGGGGGTGGAGAAATTGTCACGTCGATTACCGCTACTACGGGACCTAACTCTCTTACCGGAGCTACAACTATTAATACTACTGGTGCTGCTACAACCACTATCGGTACTGGCGGTACGGGTGCTGTTCAGATTGGAAATACAACAGGCAACACTAGTGTCACAGGTTCCCTTACAGCTTCTACTGGCCTTACTGCTACTACAGGAGATGTAGCCGTTACCGCTGGCAACGTTACCTTTGGCAATATTAATGGATCTATTAGATTTTATGCCCTTATGGGTATGTATGGCGGCATAGGCGCTCCTACTTTTGTTGCCGGACAGGGCTCTCTTTATCTTCGCAGAGATGGCTCAAGCACAACAACCCGCCTTTATGTTAATACTGACGGCAATACTGCATGGACCTCAGTAACAACAGCTACATAGGGAGATACCATGGCTATTAATGCAATACGTTTTTACCCAGAGCCATTGCGCTCAATAGGGTTTGGATCTATCACTAACTCATATAATGCAATAGGATCTCCTTTTGCTCATCCAATATCATGGATTCATTTAGTTAATGATACTGATGCAGCGCTAACCTTCTCCTGGGATGGAACCGATGATCATCTCTACCTTCCTGCGGGAGCCTTCTTGGTTATGGACGTCACTACTAATCAATCGGCTACAGGAGGATTATTTTTCGTTGTAAATCAAAGAATATTTGTTGAGTATGCCATTAGCGCTCCTACATCAGGAATCGTTACGCTATCCGCATTTTATGCAATCTAGGAGAACATATGTCACAAAGCGGAAAGTATACAGCCGGCAGTGGATCTAGCTCGGTTGCGACTTTGACAGGTAATTCGGGAGGAGCGGTTGGACCTAGTGGTGGTGGTAATATTAATATTATTGGCTCTGGTTCTGTTGTTGTTACTGGCAACCCTGGCACAAATACTCTTACAATTTCTGATTCCGGCGGTGGCGGTGGCATTGCTACTCTTACTGGCGATAGTGGATCTGCTTCAGGGACTTCCGTTGCTATTGCTGGCGGCGCTAATATCACTACTTCTGCTACAGGCGCTACGCTCACCGTAGACCTCGATCCTAAAATAGATCTTCCTGCTACCAATGTTGCCCAAACAGAGGGAATAATAACTATTGGCGGGATAAATATGATTAATGCATTTGGCTCAGACAATGCATTCTTCGGAGGAGGGGGAAATACAACGCTTTCTACGGCCTCTGGTAATTATTGCCTAGGAAAGGATTCGCTTACTTCATTAACCACTGGCTTAGGAAATTGCGCCTTGGGTGGCGGTACGCTGAATGCATGCGATACTGGCCAAGGGAATGTTGCGATGGGTGTCGTTTCTCTTGTTGCTTGCACAAGTGGTCAAGGCAATACCGCGGTTGGTGCTGCGGTTCTCGGTTCATGCACTACTGGCCAAGGAAATGTAGGCATTGGACCTCAATCATTAAATACCATTGTTGATGGAAGCAACAACGTCGGAATTGGAGCTTTGGCTGGAAGCGCATATTCTGCTAATGATTCGAACAACATCGCCATAGGCAACGTAGGAGTCGCAGGAGAAAATGATACGATTCGCATAGGATCAACCCAAACATCGTTCTTCGCATCTGGTATATATGGTACTGCTGTTGGAACTCCACAGGTTGTTTTAACAGATTCTAATAATATGCTGGGAGCATCAGCGGGAACCAATGGACAGGTTCTAATTGGGGCGACAGGATCTGGAGTTTCCTGGGGAAATATTACTGCAGGATCTAATATTAGCGTCACCAATGGTCCTAATAGCATAACCATAGCAAGCACTGCGGCAACAGGCATATCTACACTTGCTGGAGATAGCGGAACAGCAACGGGAACTACAGTTATTATTGCAGGTGGATCTAATATAACAACCTCTGCTTCTGGTTCTACAGTTACCGTGGATCTTGATAATAACGTTTCTGTTTCGGGAACTATTTTTGCCGGAGGAACCATAACAGCCGATGATGGATTTATAGCTAATACTAATGGATTAGATGTTTTGGCGGGGAATATAGTTTTTCCTACGACAACTACAGGCCTTGTTGATGGAGCAATACTTCAAAATGGCGCAGGACTTTTGCATACCTATGGAACTGAAAACACATTTTTAGGATATGCTAGCGGCAATGGAACTAATTCCTCTGCAGATAATACCGGAATTGGCGTTTCTGCTTTAAATGTAATAAATGATGCTAAATTTTGCACAGCTGTTGGCCATTCTTCTCAAATGAGTAATGATTCGGCAGATAACAATACTTCTATTGGATATGCTTCCCTTAGCTTAATACAAAGCGCCAATGGATTCGCTAATTCCGCCGTTGGAAGCCAAAGTTTAACTGCATTAAAAGAAGGAAATAGTAATTCTGCCCTTGGCGAACGATCATTGCTGAGCATTACTACCGGTTCTTACAATTCTGCGCTTGGCATTGAAGCTGGCAAATCTCTTGATGGCGGAGATAGCTCTAATATTTGTATTGGTAACTCTGGAGTTGCGGGAGACAACAATAGAATACGTATAGGCACCGATGGATCTGGAAATGCCCAACAAAACTCATGTTTTATAGCTGGTATACGAGGAGTTACTCCTGCTACTAGCGTAGAGATGGTTGTTATTGGCACTGATGGCGAGCTTGGTTCTCAGGCTGTTCCTGGCGGTGGATCAATTACTTGGAGTGAGGTTACGGGAACCTCTCAAGCAATGGCGGTTAGCAATGGATACATATTAAACAATGCGGCCCTCGTTACTGCTACTCTTCCCGCTACGGCTGCAGTTGGTGATGTAATGGAAATAGTTGGTAAAGGTGCTGGTGGCTGGAGGCTTGCTCAAAATGCTGGCCAAACGGTTCATTTTGGCAACCAAAATACTACAACCGGCGCTGGTGGCTCATTGTCTTCTACTAATAGATATGACTGTATCGCTATAATTTGCACTACTGCAAATACTGATTTTGTTATTAAGAGTTCAATTGGCAACTTAACGGTGGTGTAATGGCGACTCAAAATTCTATAAACAACACGGGAAAAGTGACGATATTTAATTCTTCTGGCACGTGGACAAAAGATCCACGTGCACAGTTTGTTACCATTTATACCATTAATGGCGGTGGCGGTGGTGGCTCCGGCAGAAGAGGCTTAAGCACTGCCGCTGGCGGAGGAGGAGGAGGATCATATACTGCATCGTGGAACACGTTGTTAGCATCTTATTTCAGTGCGAGTGAAACAGTAACAATAGGAACTGGAGGATCTGGTGGCGCAGCCCAAACAGCTAATACAACTAATGGTAATAATGGATCTGGTGGAGGAGTAAGCTCTGTAGGGAATATTGGCAACGTAAATGCAAATTCAGGAGCCGCAATACAACAATATGGGGCAGCTGGAACGATAGGTAATGCTGCTGCCGGAACTGGGGTATGGGCATTTAATGGAGCATACGCAGAAAATCCAAGTACTCTATCTGGGACATATAATGGCTCTCTTGGTGGAGTTGGAGCCTTAACTGCAGCTGGAACAGCAGCTACTGAAGGCGGAATTTTATTTTGTCCTACTGCCGCTGGAGGCGGGGGTGGAGCCGATAGCGTAACTATAAGATCTGGTGGAGCCGGCGGTGATTTTATCATAAGGCCTACTGGAGCAACGCTTATCGCTGGAGGTATAGCAGGAATAGAATCAGGAATAATCAATGGTGGAGCTGGCAACAATGCTCCCACATCAGCTTCCGGTGGAATAACTGCAGGGGGAACTGGCGGCGGTGGTGGAGGCGGCCAATCTGCTGGACCAGTCGCTGGCAATGGTGGCGCTGGCGGATTTCCTGGTGGTGGCGGTGGTGGCGGAGGTGGTTCTCTTAATGGAACTAATTCTGGCGCCGGAGGAGCGGGTGGCGATGGCCAGGTTATCATTATTGAGCAGTTTTAGGAGAATATTATGGCAACTCAGAATAGCATTAATAATTCCTCTAAAGTCACAACATTTACCTCATCTGGCACATGGACAAAAGATCCCAGAACTAATTCGGTAACTGTTTACTTATGGAATGGTGGATCAGGAGGAGGCTCAGGAAGAAGGGGTCTTACAACAGCTGCCAGTGGTGGTGGTGGAGCTGGATCTGTTTTTATGACTGCTACTGTTCCTGCAATTTATTTTGGAATAAGTGAGGCGGTGACTGTAGGGCTAGGGGGAAATGGAGGCATAGCCCAAACTGTTGACTCAACTAATGGCAATAATGGAGCCACTGGTGGAATATCAAGTGTAGGGAAAATTGGTCTTTTAGGCACTTCTCCATTGATAGGAGGAGGCGGAACGACTACAACGGGAGCTGGCCAAGGCAGCACTTGGTTTAATATGAATTTAAATACAAGTACTGCTTCTGGAGGCGCAAACGGAACTAATACTGCTGGATCGTCTGGTTCTCCATTTTTTGGAATGGGATGTGCATCTTTTGGAGGGGGAGGTGGTGGAGCTGATTCTGCTACTCCAAGAAGTGGTGGTACGGGGGGAAATATTAGCGAAAGATCAAGTGGTGCTACATTGACACTTCTTGCTGGTGGCGCAGGTGGTACCGCTGGAAACAATGGATCTCCTGGCCTTAGCGCTCTGACTACAACTGCTGGTGGATATCTTATGGGCGGTTCTGGTGGCGGCGGAGGCGGTGGCCAAAACGTTGGTGTTACTGCAGGAACTGGTGGCGCCGGTGGTTTCCCTGGAGGAGGCGGAGGCGGCGGAGGAGGCTCTCTCAATGGAACTAATTCAGGCGCTGGCGGAAAAGGCGGAGATGGCCAAGTAATTATTGTAGAAATGTTCTAGGAGATTATATGGCTAATCAAGGCCTTAATGGCATTAATCCGCTTGCTTATATGGGAGTGAATCCCTATACGCCAGCGGCAACACAAACGTATCCACGTTCTCCTACTGCCAATGATTCTGTTGGGTTCTCTATAGGGGATGTATGGGTAGAAGTACCGCCTGGATATCTTGGATCTGAAAAGGTGTATATATTAATATCCCTTAACCAAGGCCTGGCAACGTGGGCACAATTATATCCTGGCTCGGGAAGTACGCTACAATTTGAAACTGATGCTGGCACGGTTAATCCTGTTGCTGGAATTGTTAACATACTGGGCGATGGTGTAAAGATCACCACATCTGGCGCTGGCAATACTATAACTATTACTGGAGATACCGATGTTGCTACAGATTATGTTACAGATTCTGGGACCGCTACTCCGTCTAGCAGTGTTTTACATATTAATGGGGGTCTTAATATTAATACTAGTGGCGCAGGAAATGTGGTCACGGTAAATCTTGATAATTCTATATCAGTAAGCTCTATAGGCGTTACAGTTAGCTCTACCTTTGATGGTCCCATTCATGTAATTCCCTTTAATGAGGGAGTCGTTCAATCTGATGCATCGGGAATTCTTTCAAGTACTGCGGGCAATAATGGAGAGATATTAATTGGCGCTACCGGTGGCGCTCCGGCTTGGGCTAATATAATATCAAGCGATGCATCGGTCACTATTGTTAATAACGCTAATTCTATTGATCTTCAGGTCGCTGGAGGTGGCGGGGGCAATACCATTGTGTCTACTTTTACCTCTAGTGGTACTTGGACTAAGAATGTCAGCACTAACTATGTAGAAGTATATGGAGTATGTGGAGGCGGCGGTGGAGCTAGCGGTGGAATTACTACAGATTTTATAGTTCCTGGTCAAATACACGGAGGAGGAGGTGGCGGTGGCACTTATGGATCATTCTTTATTGAAGGGCCTGCTGTATGCTTTCCTGCTTCTGTTCCTATTACTGTCGGCGCTGGTGGTCTTGGTGGCGTAGGCGTAACTGGCAATGGACAGCTTCAAGGTAATATAGGAGGAGAGGGGTCGGCGTCTTTCTTCGGATCTATTGGCGTATCGCCTTCTTCTGAGCCAGATAGCTCTGTGGATAGAAGTGGTGGAGGAATAGATGATGGAGGAGGAAATCCTACTTCTATTGCTGTTGGATATCCAGGTAATTGGGGTAAATTTGTTCCCGATAGGGGATATGTCATTAACTCTAACGCAGACAAAGGAGCTGGAGTAACAAGCGAAGGATATTACGGCTATGGCGGAGGAGCATCTACGGTTGGTGCTATCGCTGATACAGGCGTAGGGCAAGACGGAATGTATCGCGGGCTTCAATTATTATTTGATGGATCTACCATATCTACCTATCTTTTAGGTGCTGGCGGCGGTGGCGGTGGAACATTTGATAATCCGTCAACTGGCCCTCAATCTGGCGGAGCTGGTGGATCTATATATTCTTCTGATGGAACAACAGTGCTTGTTGCAGGAGGATCTGCTGGGGTTCCTGGCGGTCCTATTGATGGCGGAAATGGAGCTACTGGTCTTTCTGGCGATGGAATTTTCGCTGCTGGAGGTGGCGGTGGAGGCGGTGCTGCAGTAACTCCAACGGCCCCTATATCCCCCGCAAGCGGAAATGGAGGAGATGGAGGCTTTCCTGGAGGCGCAGGCGGTGGAGGCGGTGGTTCTTTTGGTAATATTAATATTCAGGGTACATCTGGCAACGGTGGGAATGGTGCCGATGGCGTTGTTATTATTATAGAGTATACTTAGGAGTGTTATGTATCGTCATGCAGTGATAGATCAAGCTACGCTTGTAGTTAGAAATGTTGTGAAATGGGATGGAGAAGCTCAATGGGCTCCTCCTGCTGGATGCTTTGTGATTCAATCTGATGTTGTGGATATAGGCGACATCTACGATCCATCAAGCAAGAAGTTTTATAAGCCGGAAGTATTGTTACAGCCGGAACAATAATATCGCTTCATGGGGCATCGTCGTTAGCAATAACACGGTGCCCTATTATTTAGGGGGAATAGTGGAAGAGTATTTAGATATAGTAGATGCTAGGGATAATGTTATTGGTTTTCGCAAGAGATCTGAAGTATATAAGGAGAGAATGATCAATTTTAGGGTCATTAATGCCTTTATTATGAATGATGATCGCAAGATATGGATACCTCGTAGATCTCCCCATAAAAAGCTTTTCCCTTTGTGCCTTGATGCAAGCGTTGGCGGCCATGTTATGTCTGGCGAATCTTATGACGATGCTTTTAAAAGGGAATTAGGAGAAGAGTTGAATATTGACGCGGGTTCATGTTCTTATAGCTGCATTGGCTCACTTAATCCCCATGATCATGGCGTGTCCGCCTTTATGAGGCTTTATGTTATTAAGAGCAATGATGAGCCTCGATATAATAAAGATGATTTTATTGAGGCTTATTGGTTTTCTAAAGAGTCCTTCTTTGAGGCAATAGCTTCTGGTGATGTGTGTAAGGGTGATTTGCCTAAATTGGTTGAGTATCTTTATAATTCTTTATGATTAAAAGCTCGTCCTTGCTAATGCTATTGGTAATGTTATCCCATTCTGGCATTTCTTGATTTTTACTGATTTGTTTATATATTTGGCCGTCATGAGTGATGCAAAGTGTTCCTTGTGGTGCGTGATCATAGGTATTGGGCGTGCTCATTCGTCTAATATATGATGGATAGCTCGGCAACATACGTTTCATCTCCCGTGGTATACAGATGATACACTATACTACACGGGATTCTTATATACCAAATCTTCTGATAACTAATCTACGACTCTATAAGTGCAGCTTTATGGGGCCGGGGATTAACGGTTTCCGACCCCATCTCATTTAATAACTAATCTATGGCCTTGATAGCCGCTGCTTCAGGTCAAGCAATGTTTCATGCAATGTCATTGCCTTGACCTGAAGTGTTTTTAATTGAGCCTTTAAGTGTGCTAATTTCTTTTCTTCGTAAGGCTCTCTTCCTTCCTTTATGCGCAATAACAGCTTTTGTAGTGATAGCAATTTATATCTGTAATAGCGGATTTTTATGCTACATAATAAGTGTTTTATAATGGCGGAGAATTTATTCATTGCATCTGATAATTAATCTTATGTTGTTGTTAATATCCATCCTGTAAAACATTGAGCAAGTTAAATAAAAATAATCCGAATAATAGTGCATATGGGTTATCTATCCATAATACTACTTTATTATTTGTTGCTATAAGAAGAGTGATTATTTTTGATCCAAAATAATATGCTCCAAGATAGGTAAAATACCGCTCAGATTGCTTATTCATTATACTGAGCATACGATTAAGGTTTATCATTCAGGGTTCTCTAATTGTTTGCGTTTAGCTCTCCAATTTCTGTTTTTCATGTTGCGCGCAATAATATCTGGGGTTATGGGACAAAACATTGCTTTAGCTAAATTGCCGCGTACAACATTTTGAATAGAAGGAACTTTTACTTTGTATTTTTTGGCAAGGGTGCGAAGGCCTATCCCGTCTTGTCTGTATGCTCGAGTTATTTCTAATTTTTCTTGAAGCGTGGTTTTTTTGCCATGTCTATTGCGCAGTGATTTATCGAACATATTATAAGCGTGTGAGCATAGTGATAGATGTTCTGGGTTAGTACATAATTTATTATCACAGCGATGAGCTACCGAGAGTTCTTTGTCATATATAGGGCCTTTATGGAGCTCCCAAGATAATCGCGCAGCCCGCATGATCCCCGACTTTCCTTCTTGTGCAAAGCGGTATCTAAATGCAGGGATCCCATCTATTATTTTTTTGCCATGTTTTTCGATCATGGTTTTTTTATTAATATAACCACTCCATCCCCAGCATTCATTTTTATTAGGATGCCTAATAACAAACAGTTCATATCGTTGTGCCAAGTAATTCATAAACTCGGTGCTACGGGCGGTTTCTTGCTGTTTTTTAATTAAATCTGCGGCGGGTATTACTACATCTTTTTTGAGTGTAGAATGGCTATCCATGATATCTATCTTTTATTGTATGGTTGAACTAATTACGAAACTTTTCTTTTTTCTATCTTTTCCATGATGATTCTATAGGCATCAGCAGGAATGTCTTTAAGCGAAGAGCATTTATAATATTTTAATATACTTGCTTCAAAATCTGACATATCGCGCATTTGATGTTTAAGCTCTTTGTATTGATCGCTTGATACCTTTTCATATTCTTCTGGTTCTTCTCTTATTTCTCTCTCTTGTCTATTACCCCTGTATGAAGTCATGGCAGTTTCGCCATCATCATCATCAACGCTTACTCCTACCAGAGGTGCATAGGTATAACGACGCAGATAGGTTATATAGCTTCCAAGAGATTGTATATCTTCCTTAAGGGGCCTTATATAGGCCACTGAAGATATGTACTGTCCAGAAGCATGCCCAAGTGTTGTCACAAGAATCATTTTGCCATGGGCATCTGTCGATACCTGTTGAGATACGGCAAGTCCATTCTTGGTAAGAGCTGGACGCGACGCTTCTATAATGGAGTGGAGATCAGCATACTTAGACTTATGGAAAGGGTTTATAGAATCTTTACTTGCTGCGGCCATTTCTGCCTGAGCCTTAGCAAGCGCTTCCATAATCAATCCAATATCATCAGAGCGATCTTTTCTGGATAATATTCCGAGTTCTGCTTTGAGCGCTTTAACAATTTCTAGCATTTGGTCTTTATCCATTATTCCCCCCATTCTTGCTCATTAGCATATATATAAGTATACCACAAGTAGCTTTATTAATAAAACGCTGTACGCGATTTATCAAATATGGTATAAGAATGGGATAAATAAAAAAGCAGTGGGTAAATTTTTAGCGAAACCCCACTGCCCTTCAAGCAGCATCTAACTATCATAGAAAGGAAGTTATGAAATCAACCCACTATACTAAGCAGAATACTACACACCAACGGCAACCAAGCGTTAATGTACAGAGAGAATCTTACCAGGATTTCTGTACATTAAGCCGACAAGCTATTAATATGTATAGAGAATCTTACCAAACTTTAGAGAATATTCAATGGCTACTTTAACATTACTTCCAGAGTTTTCGAACCACTCAATTCAAACTATAGTCTCAGAGCTATCTTTCACCAAACGACATATTTTAGAAAGACTTGTTGAGCTTGGTCATTACTTTGGAAACAAGAAAGACTCCTGCTATTTTAGCCAAAGCTACGTTGGCGACGTAGGTGGCTATAGCCGTGGCTTTACCAATAGGGTCATTAAGGAGCTATGCGATCTCGGACTTGTCTCTAAAGTTCATCGTGGTATCAAGAGGACGTGTCTCTATCAAGTAAATAAAATTTTCGAGAACGACCAGGCACAGTACTCGCTCCGCAAGTTACTACCTGTCATGAAAAAAATACGATCTGTCATGAAAGGCGTATTTTATTTATTAAATTTTGCGCCCAGCTATCAAAAATCGTTATATGCAAAAGTGGCAAAAAGCCCGTTGGGTAACCCTAATTCTTTAACACATTATATATTTAATAACTATAATACTGGGTATAAAGGGCTAAATAGAGTTAGTTCTCTAATAGAAAATAATAAAAAAGATAAGAATACTCAACCATCAGGGGGTGTGAAGAGGATATTGGGGTGTGATTTGACCGAGTGGGGTCAAATTAAGTTGATGGCATATCCTCGGGATGTGGTGATTGCTGTTGATAAGAGTATCTCTAACGGCGGTGAGTTAAGAAATCCGATGGCGTACTTTGAACAGGCATGTCGATTGCAGTGCCAGAAGAGGGGTATTAAGCCTGATTATAGCTTAGTGTTTAGAGTATCTTCTGGCATGGGGTATGGTGTTGATTCTCCTGTATTTGCCGGTGTTCCTGTGTCTCGGGTCTCTGAAAAGAGAATTCCTCAGGTTGTGCGGCGTACTGAGCGCGTTGAAAGTGCAGATGAGGTTAAACACCGTCTTGCATTGGTTAAAGAGCGCATTAAAAAAGAAGCTGAAAAGCGGGAAGTTGCTCAAGTAATTCAGCATGCTCCTGTTCAAAGACAAACAACTGGGAAGGTACAAAGCTTTACTAATCCCCTGTATTGGGCATCTTTACTGGGGCTTGAATGAAAGGAATCTCATGTCACTTATCAAGCGCAAAAGAGATAATACTATCGTTTACATTCTTCCTGGTAATCCTATGACATTTAGCAGGGGCGATATTAAAACTCTTTACTTTCAATCCCAGAAAGATATCACCCTAAAGTATGGCATTATTATATCTAATCAGCATGATGATAAACCCTTTTATAAGGGACCAATACAGCTCGTTGTTGATTTTTTCTTTGACTACCCACAAAAAAGGCGTGAGGATAATGAACAGGCCAAATCTCTGTACCACACTACCAACCCTTCTCTTTCTGGTCTCGTAAGGTTTATTGAAAAGATAGCTGAGAACGTACTTTACGGAAACGAATGTACAATTGCTGCAATAGTCGCAAATAAATACTATGATAGGCAATCAAGGACAGAGTTTTATATAAAGGAGTTGCCCAATGGTAAATGAAAATAGCAAAAAAGAAACGAACGTACCTTTTGAGCCGTCATTTTTTGAGAGGGTGAGATGTTGCCCTAAGACAAAAGAAGAACTTGATTGGTGGGCTAGTGAACTATTGCGATGGTCTGAGAGAGAAGATTCTATAGTGTTTTATGAATTTGCAAGCATTATGGGCATTCCTAAATCAGTGTTAACTAAGATGTCTAACGACTCTGAGAACCTTAAAGCTGCCTTTAGTATAGCGAAAGAGCGTGTTGGCTCGCGTAGAGAGCGCTTGGCGTTAAAGAATGAACTTAATGCATCTATTGTTATGAAAACTATGGCTATCTATGACGAAGACTTTGCTAAGTATGAACGGGATATGAAGCTTCTAAGCGCAGAGATTGATAATAAAACTCAGCCTATAAATATTATTATGCAAAAGATGCCTGAAACTGATGCAGTCCCTGTTAAGAAAGCCAAAAAGAAGAAGGATTCCTAATGAAGCTATTTTTGTATGCTATTTTCTTTATCGTTGGTGGCTCTGAAGGATCTGAGTCCCGTATGCGGTATATAAGAATACTTCCTCAGGACATGATTCATCTTTACTCCCTTTTAGTAGAGCAGAATATGGACCCAGATGTTGCTGCTACTATTGTACTTCAGGCTTCATTGAGAAACAAAAGAGCAGAAGAAAAAGGAACGTAATTTATAATAAATGGGCGATAATGAATTATATGTCCCCTACAGAAATTTCAATACATCTTAATGAATTTAAGCCAAGGCCGTATCAGCTACCAATCTTTGATGCCCTAGAGAACAAAGGATATAGGCGCGTTCTTGCAATATTACCTCGTCGCGCAGGAAAGGACGTTTGTGGATTTAACGTAATGCTCAGGGCAGCCTTGCGCGTTGTAGGGGTATATTATTATATATTCCCCGAGTATAGCCAGGGGAAGAAGGTTATTTGGGATTCTATCACTAATGATGGAAGAAGGTTTCTTGATTATATACCTCGAGAAATTGTTCAGAGCACTAATTCACAGGAGCTTAAAATATCTCTTACTAATGGATCTATTATACAAATTGTTGGCTCAAACAATTATGACTCCATAATGGGAACAAACCCAAGGGGAGTAATCTTTAGCGAATACGCGCTGCAAGACCCTATGGCATATCGCTATATAAGGCCCATCTTGACCGCTAACGATGGATGGGCTTTGTTCTTAAGCACACCAAGAGGCAAGAATCACCTCTGGGACCTCTATAAAATTGCCCTAGAAAGCGATAA